>JAEAMF010000115.1_pt1 | contig 151348 bp, 149 predicted proteins | sample 8958721 | NCBI WGS metagenome assembly JAEAMF01 (sample SAMN16933255, study PRJNA681124) | bioreactor sludge metagenome | isolation source: anaerobic bioreactor treating anionic surfactant - SDBS | place: India: Bengaluru | collected 2019-02-28
CGCCGAGCAGCACCACCACCAGCGGCAGGTTGCCGCCGCGGCTGATCAGGTAGGGCTTGAGCACGTTGTCCACGCCGCTGATCACCACCAGGCCCCAGATGGCGAGGAACAAGCCCATCCCGTACTGCTCCTGCCAGATCAGCCAGGCGCTGGCCGGAATCCACACCAGCGGCGGGCCCATGGGGATCAGGCTGAGGGCGAAGGTGAGGATGCCCAGCACCAGGGCGCCCGGCACCCCGGCGATCAGGAAGCCGATCAGCGCCAGCACCGCCTGCGCCGCGGCGGTGCCGATCACGCCGTTGACCACCCGCTGCACGGTGCCGGCGACCAGTTCCAGGTAGTGATCGGCGCGCCCGCTCATCAGGCGCTCCAGCAGGCTGCGCGCATAGTCGGCCAGCTGCGGCCCGTCGCGGTAGAAGAAGAACACCAGCACCAGGCTCAGCGCCAGCTCCAGCACGCCGCCGCCGATCTGCGCGCTGCGCGCCAGCAGCCAGTTGCCGACCTCGCCCAGATACGGCTTGAGCGCGGCGAGCAGCGCCGCGCCCTGCACGTCGAGCTTGTTCCACAGGCCCACCAGCTGCGCGCCGAACAGCGGCACTCCGGCCAGCCAGGCAGGCGGCTCGGGCAGGCCTTCGACCTGCAGATCCTTGAGCAGGGCCACGACGCTGCGGACGTGGTCGGCCAGGTTGAAGCCGAGCCAGACCAGCGGCACCGCCACCAGCAGCATCCAGCCGAGGGTCAGCACGCCGGCGGCTGCCGAGGTGCGCCCGCGCAGCAGGCGGGTCAGGCCGCGCATCAGCGGCCAGCTGGCGAAGGCCAGCACCGCGGCCCAGAACAGCGCCGACCAGAACGGTGCCAGCACCCACAGACAGGCGGCCAGCAGGCCCAGCATGAGGATCTGCACCAGCAAGCGGTCATGCTCGATCATTGGCCTTCCCTTGCTGCGCAGCGCCGGCCGGTGCCGGCGAAGAAGTGGCGTGCGATCGGCACGGCTCCCGGCTCAACGCAGCCACTCCAGGCGCAGACCCGGCGCCTCGCCCGGCTCGCTTTCCAGCCGGGCAGCGCGGGTGCCGCGCTCGATCAGCGCTTCGCGCCAGGCCGGGGCGGCCTGGCCGCCGAGCAGCAGGCGCACGCCGGTATCCAGGCGCAGGGCGCGCGCCAGCAGCGCCAGCCAGGGATCGGCCGGCTCGGCAGGCAGCTGCGCCAGCTCGAGCACGCCGGCATCCTTGAGCTGGCGCAGCAGGGTCTCGGCGTTGGGCAGATGCTCGCCCTGCGGCGCATTGGCCTCCAGCAGCTCGACGTGCAGGTAGCCGCGGCGGGTGCCGCGGGTGATGGCGTACAGCGCCAGCAGGCTGTCCTGGCGCGGCGCGGCGAGCTGCAGCAGCAGATAGGCCTGCTGCTCGTCCGGGCCGTACAGGCGCGCGTTGCCGAACACGTTGTTGGCCCACAGGCTGCTGGCGCCGCACTCGCGCCCCTCGCACCAGTGCAGCGGACGCGCGTCCTGGGCCAGCAGGGCGGTGCGCGCCTGGGCGAAGGCGTCGGCGCTGCCGTGGCCCTGCGGCAGTTCGTAGGTCAGCGCGCTGAGGCGGCCGACCACATCGATCTCGGCGTCCACGCGCAGGCGGCCGCTGATGCGGCGCAGGGCGCTCTGCGGATAGATGCGCTCGACGTTGTCCTGCACCCGGTAGTCGACGATCTCCGCGCGCGGGAAACGCGGCAGGATCTCCAGGTCCTGGCTGCCCGGCACCTCGGCCCAGGCCGGCAAGATGGCCCAGGCCGGCAGGATGGCCAGACTGGCGATCAGCGGCAGGCGGCGCCAGGCGCCCCTCGGCGACCCGCCCGCGCCGGCCGGCGCAGCGGTGTACAGCTCGGTCATGCAGTTTCTCCCTTGCGATGCCGCTCAGCCTCGACAGTTGGCCGGCACAAGTCAAGGCGCGGCGGACAGGGCTTTGAAACAGTCTGCAACCACCTGCGCGCCGGCCTCGTCGTCCAGGTGCAGGTGATGACCGCCCGGCGCGCGGTGCACGCGCACCGGCAGGCTGTCGAGCAGCGCCAGCCATTCGCCGCGCTGCACCGGCAGGCCCTGTTCGGCCAGCACCAGGTCGACCGGGCAGCGCACGGCGCGCACGAAGGCCTCGGCGTGGGCACGGGTCAGGCGCAGCGGCGAAGGCAGGGTCAGCCGCGGATCGGTGCGCCAGGTATAGCCGCCGGCCACCGCCGTCAGGCCGCGGCTGGCGAGCAGTTCGGCGGCCTCGCGGCTGAGCGGGGAGCCGCCGCGCAGGCGCGCCTCCACCGCCCGCTCGACGCTGACGTACACCGGGCGGCGCTTGTCGCGCAGCGCCAGCTGGGCCCGGAGCGCCTCGCCGAGCTGGTGCGGCGCCTGCTCCGGCTCGTGGGTCAGCGGGAACATGCCGTCGATCAGTGCCAGCCGCTCGATGCGCTCGGGTACGGCGCCGGCCAGCAGGGTGGCGACGATGGCGCCCAGCGAGTGGCCGAGCAGGGCGAAGCGCTGCCAGCCGAGCTGGTCGGCCACCGCCAGCACGTCCAGCGCGTAGTCCCACAGCTGGTAGCTGGCGCCGGCAGCGCGGTGCCCGGAGTGGCCATGGCCGGCCAGGTCGAGGGCGACGATGCGCAGGCCGGGCAGACGCGGCGCCAGGCGGGCGAAGCTCATGGCGTTGTCCAGCCAGCCGTGCAGTGCCAGCACCGGCTGGCCGTCCTCGGGACCATAGAGATGGGCGGCCAGTTCGATGTGCGGCAGGTTGAGGCGGATTTCCTCGACGGCGACGGTCATGGTCGTCTCAGCGCTCCGGCGGATGGTACAGGGCGCGCAGGTCCATCAGCCCGGCCAGGGCCATGTCGCCCTCGAGCAGGGCCAGACTGGCGGTATTGAAGGTCACCGGCTGCTGCAGGTGGCCGTGCACCAGCAGACCGGCCAGGACACCGACCAGCGGCATGTGGGTGACCACCAGCAGGTTCTGCTCGCGGCGTCCGGCGAGCATGGCCAGGGCGGCGCGCGGGTCGTCGTCGGGGGTGATGCCGTCGACGGTATGCAGCGCCGGCTCGCGGCCGAGGGCCTCGTGCACCAGCTCGGCGGTCTGCTGGGCGCGCACGTAGGGGCTGACCAGGATGGCATCCAGCGGCTCGCCGAGCAGGTGGCCGGCGGCATGCAGGGCCTCGGCGCGGCCGCGCTCGGTCAGCTCGCGCAGGTGGTCGCCGGTGCGCACGTAGGGGCCGGCCTGGCCGTGGCGCAGCAGCCACAGCCTCATGCCCGGGGCTCCGCCGGCGCATCCGGGCCGTCCGCCTTGCCGGCCTCGGGAGCCGGAGCGGCCTGGTCCGTCCCGGACGGCGTTTCGGTAGCCTCGGCAGCGGACTCGGCAACCGGCGCCTCGGCCGGCGCACTGGCCGCAACCGGGGCAACGGCTGCGGATGCGGCAGCCGCCGGCGCCACGGCAGGAGCCGGGGTCAGCGGCCGGGCGCCCTCGCCCTGCGCCTCGCGGGGCGCCGGCCAGTCGGCGAACGGCCAGGGCTTCTCGTCGCTGTGGAAGCAGCCGAAACGGCCGATCTGCGCCAGGTACTGGCTGAGGCCATCGCCGAAATCCATCAGCGCGCGGCTGGGCGCGCCGTTGATCAGGCGCAGGACCAGCTGCAGCAGGACCACGGCCACCAGCACCAGCTCGGCGAGCTGCCAGACGATGGCGAACAGCACCATCCACAGCACCCGCAGGATCAGGCCTTCACGACTCTGTTTGTCATCGGACATGCAACGCGCTCCCTCAGAAATCACTGGCGGAAATGAAATCGACATCGGTCTTCGGCTCGCCGGACATCAGCAGGCCGATCACCTGCTGCAAAGTGCGGCCCTCGAAAAGTATGGCATGCAGGCCGGCGACCAACGGCATGTAGACGCCGAGCTGGTCGGCGCGGGCCTTGAGCACGCGGATGGTGTTGACCCCCTCGGCCACCTCGCCCAGACGCGACACCGCCTCCTCGAGGCTCAGCCCCTGCCCCAGCGCGAAGCCGACCTGGTAGTTGCGGCTCTTCGGCGAGGAGCAGGTGACGATCAGGTCGCCCACCCCGGCCAGACCGAGGAAGGTCATCGGGTTGGCGCCCATGCGCACGGCGAAGCGGGTCATCTCCGCCAGCGCGCGGGTGATCAGCATGCTCTTGGTGTTCTCGCCCATGCCCAGCGCGGCGGCCATGCCGGACATGATGGCGTAGACGTTCTTCAGCGCCCCGCCCAGCTCGACGCCGAAGCGGTCGCGGCTGGCATACACGCGGAAGGTACGGCCGTGCAGCACCTGCTGCACGCGCCGGCACAGCTCCTCGTCCTCGCTGGCGATCACAGTGGCAGTGAGCGCATGCTCGGCGATCTCGCGCGCCAGGTTCGGCCCGGACAGCACGCCGATGCGCGCCTGCGGGGCGATCTCCTCGAGGATCTGGCTCATCAGCTTGAAGGTATCCGCCTCGATGCCCTTGGTGGTGCTGACCAGCAGCTTGCCGGCGAGCAGGCCGGCCACCGGCTGCAGCGCGGCGCGCAGGGCCGAGGACGGCAGCACGACGAACACCAGCTCGCAGGCCTGCAGGGTGGCGGCCAGGTCGCTGACCGGCTCGACCACGGCGTGCACCTTGATGCCCTTGAGGTAGCGCGGATTCTCGCCGGTGCTGCGGATCGCCTCGGCCTGGGCCTCGTCGCGCATCCACAGGCGCACGCGCTGGCCGTTCTCCGCCAGCAGGTTGGCCAGGGCGGTGCCGAAGCTGCCGCCGCCGAGCACGGCAATCGGTTGCTGCTCAGTCATGTTCCATCCATATCGGGTCGCCACTCGGCAATCGCTGCATTATACGGGGCGACCGCCGGTCGACCAGCACACCGTGACGAGGTCGTGCTGGCAGAACGCGCGCCCTCGGGTAACATGCGCGCCGCTCGAGTCCGAATGGAGACACCGTACGTGTCCGCCCCCCTGCGCACAACGCTGGCGCTATCTCTCGGCCTGCTCGCCGGCTCGGCGGCGGCCGAGGATCTGTTCGTCGGCGCGGCGGACCTGCCGGAGGTGCTCACCGCCACGCGCCTGCAGCAGTCGCCCGCCGAGGTCCCCGGCAGCGTTACCGTGCTCGACCGCGAGCTGATCCGCGCCAGCGGCGCCCGCGAGCTGCCGGAACTGCTGCGCCTGGTGCCAGGCATGCTGGTGGTGCCGGACGGCAACCTGACCACGGTCAACTACCACGGCAGCAACGCCGCCCAGGCCCGCCGCCTGCAGGTGCTGGTGGATGGCCGCTCGGTGTACCACTCGGGCTTTGCGCGGGTCGACTGGAGCGACATCCCGGTGGCCATCGAGGACATCGAGCGCATCGAGGTGTTCCGCGGCCCCAACACGGTCAGCTATGGCGCCAACGCGCTGATGGCGGTGGTCAGCATCTTCACCCGCGCACCGCGCGACACCCACGGCACCCGCCTGAAGATCACCCGCGGCGAGCGCGGCATCGCCGACTGGTATGCCAGCCAGGGCAACAGCTGGGACGGCGGCAACCTGCGCCTGTCGCTGTCCGGCTGGCACGACGAGGGCTTCGACCACCAGCGCGACGGCAGCCCGGCGCGCGACGATCGCCGCCTCAATCGCCTCAACCTGCGCGTGCAGCAGGATCTCGATCCGCGCCAGTCGCTGGACTGGCAGTTGGCGCTCAAGGAAGGCACCAACCAGGCGCCGAACAGCTACGAGTCGGTGTTCCCGATCGCCATCCAGCCGGGCGAGGCCGACGAGGCGGCCGACGTGCGCGCCCGCGACTATGCCGCCAGCCTGCGCTGGAACCTCGACCTGAACGCCGACCACCGCCTGCAGGTGCAGAGCTCGCTGCAGCACTGGGAGCGCCTGCGCGAGTGGCGCGCCTGCGAGGCCCAGGTCGGCTTCAGCCCGCAACTGCACCAGCTGTGGGCCTCCTCGCCGGCCTATGTCAAGGCGCTGTTCCGAAACCTGGCGCGCAACGACTTCACCCCGCCGCCCGGCACCCCCGAGCAGACGACCCTGGCCAGCCAGTTCATCGGCCAGGTGGCGAGCACCTTCGATCCCGCCACCGGCACCGTGGCCCACAGCTGCGGCCTGATCAACGAGGACACCCGGGAAAACCGCTTCGACCTCGAGCTGCAGGACACCCTCAGCCTGTCCGACAGCCTGCGCCTGGTCAGCGGCCTGAGCTATCGTCATGACAGCGCCGACAGCGAGACCTACCTGGGCGGCCGGCGCAGCAAGGACATCGCCCGCGGCTTCGGCCAGTTCGAGTGGCAGCTCGACCGCCACTGGCTGCTGCAGGGCGGCGCCCTCTACGAGCACGACAGCAGCGCCGGCGACTCGCTGTCGCCGCGCCTGGCGCTCAACTACCTGATCACCCCGGCGCACAGCCTGCGCGCCGTCTACTCCGAGGCGGTGCGCTCGCCGGACATGTTCGAGAACTACGCCGACTGGCATTACCGGGTCCGGGACCTGCGTCCGGCCGCCCTGGGCATGGGCGAGGCGCTGTATTTCGCCAGCGCCCGCGGCACCGGCGAGCTCGGCCAGGAGCACATGCGCTCGCGCGAGCTGGGCTACCACGGCCACTTTGCCGACCTCGGCCTGAACCTGGACGTGAAGCTGTTCCACGACGAGATCGGCGGCCTGATCAGCGAGACCCTGACCCTCGAGCGGTTCGAGCCGAGCAACGACCACCGTCTGCGCCTGCGCGGCATCGAGAGCGAGCTGGACTGGCGCCTGGGGCTGCGCGACCGCCTGCGCCTGAGCCAGGCCTACATCGAACTGGAGGCCAGCCATCGCCACGACGAGCGACTGACCCCGCGCCACAGCGGCTCGGCCGGCTGGCTGCACGACTGGGGCCGCGGCTGGTCGAGTTCCGTCTTCTATTACGGCGCCGACCTGCTCAACGAATACCGCTTCGAGCGCCTCGACCTGCGCCTGGCCAAGCGCCTGCAGCTGGGCAGCAGCCAGCTGGAGCTGGCCGGTGTCGTGCAACAACGCCTGGACGACGAGCCCCTCGGCTGGTCCGACAATATGTATGATGAGCGCCGCGTACTCTGGCTCTCCGCCGGATTCGAGCTCTGACCCGTGCGCCCGTACTCAAGGATGAGATTATTGCAAGCGCTCGCCCTCCTCTGCCTGCTGGCCGCTTCGGCGCTGGCCCAGGCGACCGATATCCTGGTCGCCGCCAGCAACGATACCCCGGCCCTGCAGCGCTTCGTCGACGACCTGGCGACACGCCGCCCGGATGACCGGGTGCGCTTCGTGCATACCTCGGCGCTGACCAGCCCGGAGTCCCTGCCCGCCGACAGCCGCCTGGTGCTGCTCGGCGCCGATGCGCTGGACTGGCGGCTCGGCACCCCGGGCGGACCACCGACCCTGGTGATGCAGATCAGCCGTGTGCAGGCCTTCCGGCGTCTCGGCGACAGCCGCCCGCCCCACCTGACCCTGCTGTGGAGCGATCCGGCCCCGTCCCGCCAGTTGCGCCTGATCCGCCAGTTGCTGCCGCAGGCACGCCGGGTCGGCCTGCTGTACGGCGACGACAGCCGCTTCCTGGTCAACGAACTGCGCCGCCTGGCCGCCGCCCAGGGCCTCGCCATCACCACCTGGTACTGGCCGGACACCCGCGACAGCCGCCCGCTCAACCGACTGCTCGACGGCAGCGACGTGCTGCTGGGCGTCGACGACCCCGCGCTGTACAACCCAGGCACCATCAAGGGCGTGCTGCTGGCCAGCTACGGGCGCCGACTGGCGCTGATCGGACCGACCGCGGCGTTCATCCGCGCCGGCAGCCTGAGCAGCAGCTACAGCGACCAGCAGGACTGGCTCAACGAGCTCGACCGGCTGCTCTCGCTGGCGCCGCAGCACTGGCCGCGCGAGGCCTATCCGCAGCACTTCAAGGTGCTCAGCAACCCGCAGGTGGCACGCTCCCTGGGCGTGGAACTCAGCGACGACCGCGACCAGGCGCTGCGCCTGCAGCAATGGGAGAGCCTGCCATGATGCTGCGCTGGCGCCACAGCGACATCCGTACCCGCACCCTGGCCATCAGCCTCGGCCCGGCGCTGCTGCTGACCCTGCTGCTGACCGGTTACCTCGCCTACTCGCGCCTGCAGGACCTGCACGCCGAGCTGACCCAGACCGGCCAGCTGATCGCCGACCAGCTGGCCCCGGCCACCGAGTACGGGGTGATCTCCGGCAACATCCCGATCCTCGAGGGCCTGCTGCGGGCCAGCCTCGACATCCCCCATGTGCGTTTCATCGAGGTGCACGACCGGACCGGCGAAGTGCTCGCCTACGTCGAGCGCGCCCAGGGCGGGCGCGATGCGCGGATCGAGGTGTTCGAGGCCGACATCCTCCGCCAGCAGGTCCGCCTCGACGATCCCTTCCTGCTCAGCCCGCCGCTGGCGGCGCGCGAACCGGCCGAGGAACGCCTGGGCCGGGTGGTGGTCGGCATGACCGACGAGGCCTTCGACCGCCGCCAGACACAGATCTTCCTGCGCGCCGGCCTGCTGGCACTGCTGGCGCTGACACTGACCCTGCTGCTCGCCTACCGCCTGGCGCGCAGCCTGTCGGAACCGATCCATGCCATGGGCCGGGCGCTGCAGGCGATCAAGGAAGGCGACTACCAGGCCGAACTGCCGGTGGCCGACCATGGCGAGATCGGCGATCTGGCGCGCCACATCAACCTGCTGGCCGCCGGACTGGAGCAGGCCCAGATCGAGCAGCAGCGCAGCATCGCCCAACTGGTCGCCGCCCGCGAGGAAGCCGAGCAGGCCAGCCGCGCCAAGTCGGACTTCCTGGCGATGATGAGCCACGAACTGCGCACGCCGATGAACGGCGTGCTGGGCATGCTGCAGCTGCTGGAGACCACCACGCAGACCGGCGAGCAGGCCGAGTACACCGCGCTGGCCACCGAGTCCACCGAACACCTGCTCAAGGTGATCAACGACATCCTCGACTTCTCGCGCATCGAGCGTGGCTCGCTGGAGCTGGAGCACATTCCCTTCCCGCTGGACGAGCTGCTCACCAACTCGGTGCAGGTGTTCCGCCCCAGCGCCCAGCAGCGCGGCCTGGAGCTGCATCTGGACATCCAGCCCGGCCTGGAGCAGTTCGAGGTCCGCGGCGACCCCACCCGCCTGCGGCAGATCCTGGTCAACCTGATCGGCAACGCCCTGAAGTTCACCGAGCAGGGCCACGTCGGCGTGACCGCACGCTGGCAGGTGCTCGACCAGCAGCAGATGCTCTGGCTGACCATCGCCGTGCGCGATACCGGCATCGGCATCGCCCCCGAACGCCTGCAGCACATGTTCGACGCCTTCGAGCAGGCCGACACCTCCACCTCGCGCCGCTACGGCGGCACCGGCCTGGGCCTGTCCATCGCCCGCACCCTGGCCGAGCACATGGGCGGCGGCCTGCATGCGGAGAGCACCATCGGCGAGGGCTCGACCTTCACCCTGGAACTGCCCCTGCCCTGGCGCTACCGCCATGCCGACGAGCAGGTGCTGCTGGACAGCGAGGCGACACAGGGCGGCGGCCAGCATGTGCTGCTGGTGGAGGACAACCCGGTCAACCAGACGGTGATCGAGGCCATCCTGCGCAGCCTCGGCTTCACTCCCCAGCTGGTCGGCAGCGGCCGGCAGGCGCTGCAGGCCGTCGCCGAGCAGCCCTTCGCGGCCATCCTGATGGACTGCCGGCTGCCCGACCTCGACGGTCTCAGCGCCACCCGGCAGATCCGTGACAGCGACGGACCGAACCGCCACACGCCGATCATCGCCCTGACCGCCAATGCCCTGCAGGGCGACCGCGAGGCCTGCCTGGCAGCCGGGATGAACGACTACCTGGCCAAGCCCTTCAAGCGCTCGGACCTGCGGGCCATCCTGCAGCGCTGGGTGCACAACCGACCATAGACGGCTGGCGAAAAGGTGCGAAATGCGGCAGGCTTGCACCCGCACAGTCTTGGCTGGCAGTCATTCGTCGCAGAATGCCCCCGGTCGGCCTGTGACTTTCATCACCTGGCCATAGTCTATAACCAGACCAAAGCCGCGCTCCCCCCGGGAGGGGCGAGGCCAGAAAAGATCTGCCCCCTGCGCTCAGGGACCGTCGAGGAGCTCGCATGACCAAACAAAACGCCTTCACTCGGGAAGAACTGCTCAGCTGCAGCCGCGGTGAACTGTTCGGCCCGGGTAACGCGCAACTGCCCGCCCCCAACATGCTGATGATCGATCGCATCGTTCACATCAGCGAGACCGGCGGCAAGTACGGCAAAGGCGAAATCGTGGCCGAGCTCGACATCAACCCGGACCTGTGGTTCTTCGCCTGCCACTTCGAGGGCGACCCGGTGATGCCCGGCTGCCTGGGCCTGGATGCCATGTGGCAGCTGGTCGGCTTCTACCTGGGCTGGCAGGGCAACCCCGGCCGCGGCCGCGCCCTCGGCTCGGGCGAAGTGAAATTCTTCGGCCAGGTCTTGCCGACCGCCAAGAAGGTCACCTACAACATCCACATCAAGCGCACCATCAGTCGCTCGCTGATCCTCGGCATCGCCGACGGCACCGTCAGCGTCGATGGCCGCGAGATCTACAGTGCCGAAGGCCTGCGCGTCGGCCTGTTCACTTCCACTGACAGCTTCTAAGGGTTACCCGCATGCGTCGCGTCGTAATCACCGGGATGGGCATCGTGTCCTGCCTCGGCACTGACAAAGAGACCGTTTCCGCCAACCTGCGCGCCGGCAAATCCGGCATCCGCTTCAACCAGTCGTACGCCGACATGGGGCTGCGCAGCCAGGTTTCCGGCTCCGTCAACCTCGACCTCGAAGCCCTGATCGACCGCAAGGTCTACCGTTTCATGGGTGACGCCGCCGCCTTCGCCTACCTGTCCATGGAGCAGGCGATCAAGGATGCCGGCCTGTCCGAGGAACAGATCTCCAACCCGCGTACCGGCCTGATCGCCGGCTCCGGTGGCGCCTCCACCTTCAACCAGATGGAAGCCCTGGACACCCTGCGCGAGAAAGGCGTCAAGCGCGTCGGCCCGTACCGCGTGCCGCGCACCATGGGCAGCACCGTGTCCGCCTGCCTGGCGACCCCGTTCAAGATCAAGGGCGTCAACTACTCGATCTCCTCCGCCTGCGCCACCAGCGCCCATTGCATCGGCAATGCCATGGAGCAGATCCAGATGGGCAAGCAGGACATCGTGTTCGCCGGCGGCGGCGAAGAGGAGCACTGGAGCCAGAGCTTCCTGTTCGACGCCATGGGCGCGCTGTCCACCCAGTACAACGCCACCCCGGAGAAGGCCTCGCGCGCCTACGACGCCAAGCGTGACGGCTTCGTCATCGCCGGCGGCGGCGGCATGGTGGTGGTCGAGGCCCTCGACCACGCCCTGGCCCGCGGCGCGAAGATCTATGCCGAGGTGGTCGGCTATGGCGCCACCTCCGACGGCTACGACATGGTCGCCCCGAGCGGCGAAGGCGCGGTGCGCTGCATGCAGCAGGCGCTGGCCACCGTCGACACCCCGATCGACTACCTGAACACCCACGGCACCTCGACCCCGGTCGGCGACGTCGCCGAAGCCAAGGCCGTGCGCACCGTGTTCGGCGACAAGGCCCCGGCGATCAGCTCGACCAAGAGCCTGTCCGGCCACTCGCTGGGCGCCGCCGGCGTGCAGGAAGCGATCTACACCCTGCTGATGATGGAAGGCAACTTCATCGCCGGCTCGGCCAACATCGAGGAACTGGACCCGGAAGTGGCCGATCTGCCGATCGTCACCCAGACCCGCGAGAACGTCACCCTCAACACCGTGATGAGCAACAGCTTCGGCTTCGGCGGCACCAACGCCACCCTGGTCCTGAAGCGCTGGACCGGCGAGTAAGCCGCTCCCGCACCATCCACGACGGCACCTTCGGGTGCCGTCGTCGTTTCCGCCCTCCGCCACTTCCCTGCCGCTGGCAGCACATACCCCCTAGGGTATAGAGTGATGACTCCCTTCCGAACGCAAGGACATCCCATGACCCTGAAGACCATCCGCGCCAGCGGCAGCCTCGATAACGCCTTCACCATCACCGTGGCCGCCGGCAACCACGTGATCCGCATGGACCAGCCGAAGAACGCCGCCGGCCAGGACCTGGGACCGACGCCGCTGGAGATCATCCTCGCCGCGGTGGCCGGCTGCTTCGGTACCATCGGCCGCTTCATCGCCCACCAGCGCAAGTTCGAGCTGCGCGGCATGCAGTTCGAGATCGAGGCCGACTACGATCCCGACGGCCTGCTGGGCCGGCGCAGCGACGTGCGCCCGGGCTTCCAGGCCCTGCGGGTCAAGGTGGAGCTCGACGCCGACCTCAGTCGCGAGGAAAAGCAGGCGGTGCTGGAGGAAATCGAACGGCGCTGCCCGCTGGCCGACAACCTCCTGCACGGAACCAACCTGCTGACCACCCTGGCCTGAGTCCAGAGACGACGAAGCCCGGAGCAGCTGCGCCGGGCTTCGTCGTCTTGCACCACTCAGCGCACGCTGAAGCGCTGCTCGGCCAGCTTGCGGTCGCCCTGGAACACCAGGAAGTGCCACTCGCCCGGAACCACCTCGTGCGGCTCGCTGAACTCGAAGGCCATCACCTCCTGGCTGGCGCCGGGCGCCAGCTTCTGCACCACCTCGAAGCGGTCGTGGCGCTGGCCGTCAGGCGTCACCACCCCGGGGGTGAGGTACAGCAGGGTCAGCGGCACGTCGTCCGCCTGCTTGCCGCTCAGGGTCAGGCGCAGGCCGAACCTGGTGCCGAGCCGGGCGGGAATTTCTGCGGTCTGCCGGATCTGCTGGTTGTTGCGCAGCAGCACCCGCTCGCCCGGTTGCACCTCGCGCTCGGGCGTCGCGAACACGCCGTACTCCACCGGCCCCTCGACCCGCACCTCGGCCATGGCCAGACCGGACACCAACCCCAGCGCCGCCAGCGCCCCCATCTTGAACAGTCGCATGTGGCTCTCCTTCGTTGCGATGCGGCGAGCCTATGACCTTTTCATGACGAAGCGATGACGCTCGCGCTTTTCCGCCACCATGAAAAATGCCGCCCGCCCCGGAGGGCGAGCGGCATCTTCAGGACCACCGCGGGCGGGGTTCAGCCGTTCAGGCCGACAGCTCCACCAGCAGCTTGTTGAGGCGCTGCACGTAGGCGGCCGGGTCCTTGAGGCTGTCGCCGGCGGCCAGTGCGGCCTGATCGAAGAGGATGTGCGACAGGTCGGCGAAACGGTCCTCGTCGGGCTCGGCATCCAGCTTCTCGATCAGCGGGTGCTGCGGGTTGATCTCGAAGATCGGCTTGGACTCCGGCACCTTCTGCCCGCTGGCCTCGAGGATCTGGCGCATCTGCAGACCGAGATCCTGCTCGCCGATGGCGAGGATCGCCGGCGAGTCGGTCAGCCGGTGGGAGACGCGCACCTCGGCGACCTGCTCGCCCAGCGCGCCCTTGAGGCGCTCGATCAGTCCCTCCTTGGCCTTGGCCACCTCTTCCTGGGCCTTCTTGTCCTCTTCCGAGTCCAGCTTGCCGAGATCGAGATCGCCGCGGGCGACGTCGACGAACTGCTTGCCATCGAACTCCGGCAGGTAGCTCATCAGCCACTCGTCGATGCGGTCGGTGAGCAGCAGCACCTCGATGCCCTTCTTGCGGAACACTTCCAGGTGCGGGCTGTTCTTGACCTGGGCGTAGCTCTCGCCGGTGAGGTAGTAGATCTTGTCCTGGCCTTCCTTCAGGCGGCCGAGGTAGTCGGCCAGCGCCACGCTCTGCTCGCCGCTGGCGTCGCTGGTGGAGGCGAAGCGCAGCAGGCCGGCGATCTTCTCCTTGTTGGCGAAGTCTTCCGCCGGACCTTCCTTGAGTACCTGGCCGAAGGCCTTCCAGAAGGTCTGGTAGTCCTCCGGCTTGTCCTTGGCCAGCTTCTCCAGCATGTCGAGGACGCGCTTGGTCAGCGCCGACTTCATCGAGTCGATCACCGGGCCGGACTGCAGGATCTCGCGGGAGACGTTCAGCGACAGGTCGTTGGAGTCGACCACGCCCTTGATGAAGCGCAGGTACAGCGGCAGGAACTGGTCGGCCTGGTCCATGATGAACACGCGCTGCACGTAGAGCTTGAGGCCCCTGGGCGCCTCGCGGTGGTAGAGGTCGAACGGCGCCTTGCCCGGCACATAGAGCAGCGAGGTGTACTCGAGCTTGCCCTCGACCTTGTTGTGGCTCCAGGACAGCGGATTCTCGAAGTCATGGGCGACGTGCTTGTAGAACTCCTGGTACTCCTCGTCCTTGACCTCGCTGCGCGGGCGGGTCCACAGCGCGCTGGCGCGGTTGACGGTTTCCCATTCGGGCTCGGCCGGCTTTTCTTCACCGAACTGCTCTTTCGGCAGCTCGATGGGCAGGGCGATGTGGTCGGAGTATTTCTTGACGATGTTGCGCAGGCGCCAGCCGTCGGCGAACTCGGCTTCATCGGCCTTCAGGTGCAGGACGATGCGGGTGCCGCGCTCGGCCTTGTCGATGCTGGCGATGTCGAACTCGCCCTCGCCCTTCGAGCTCCAGTGCACGCCCTCGCTGGCAGCGGCGCCGGCGCGACGAGTGTAGACGTCGACCTGGTCGGCGACGATGAACGCCGAGTAGAAGCCCACGCCGAACTGGCCGATCAGCTGGGAGTCCTTCTTCTGGTCGCCGGAGAGGTTCTTCAGGAAGTCGGCGGTGCCGGACTTGGCGATGGTACCGAGGTGGGCGATCACCTCGTCGCGGCTCATGCCGATGCCGTTGTCCTCGAGGGTGACGGTGCGCGCCTCCTTGTCGAAGCTCAGGCGGATCTTCAGCGGATCGCCGCCTTCCAGCAGCACCGGATTGGCCAGCGCCTCGAAACGCAGCTTGTCGGCGGCGTCGGAGGCGTTGGAGATCAGCTCGCGCAGGAAGATCTCCTTGTTCGAATACAGGGAATGGATCATCAGGTGAAGCAGTTGCTTCACTTCAGTCTGAAAACCCAGGGTCTCTTTGCGAGTCTCCACGCTCATGAATGCGAACTCCACGGATGACAAAGCCGCGTCTGCGGCGAATGCCGTGGATATGGAGACTTCGCCCGGAATTTCAAGGGCTTGCCGCGAAAGCCCGGATTCAGGGCTCGAGCAGCTGGATCTGCGCCACCTCGCTCGGCCGCAGGATGAAGCTGGCTTCGCCCTGGCCGCCCAGCGAATGCTGGATCACCAGACGCCCTTCGGGGTTGAGTCCGTCGAATCGCCCTTCGGCACTGCGGCCACGCTCGGTGACCACGTGGACACGAACGCCCTGGTAGCGGCTCGGCGAGGTGAGCAGGCGCTCGAGCGAAAAGCCGATGCGCCGGTCGAGCGGGCGCGGCTCGCCGCGGACCACAGTGGTGGGAACCGGCGCGGTGCGACGCAGCTCCTCCTCGCTGGGCCGCGGCAGGGCCGGCGCCTGGTCGCCCTGCACATGCCAGCCCTGCAGCTCGCTGCGCCGCAGGGCAACGTCGAAGCGGCGCAGCACCCCGCCCACCCGCGCCAGCACTTCCAGCTGCAGCTGCTCGCCGTCCAGGTCCAGCGCCGGCAGCGGCTCCAGCACCAGGTCGCGCTGCCGGGTGCTGCGCTGCAGGTAGTCGGTGACCAGCCAGGCGATGGTTTCCTCGGTGTTGTGGCGGGTATCCACGCGCCCGTCGCGGTAGCGCAGGCGGTCGGTGTACAGCTCGACCTCGCCGCTCAGCGAGGTTCGGAAGGCCGGCGGCAGCACCAGGTGGAAGTCGCCACGCAGCCGGTTGGGCGGTACCGGCCGCAGGTCGAGATGCAGGGTGTAGCCGTCGACGATGCGCCGAGACTCGGGCTGGTCCTGGTCGGGCAGCAGCCAGTCGAGCTCGATTTCCGGCAGCGTCCCGTGATCCTCCGGCAGCACGTCGACGCGCAGCTCGCCGCCGTCATGGGCGGGCAGGCGGATGCGCAGCTCGCGCCGGGCGAAGGAATCGTCGCCCTCGCGCAGCACCAGGGCGCCATCGATCAGTTCGCCCAGATCCGGCGCGAAGGGCTTGCCGTTTAACTCGCCGCCCAGGCGGATCTCCAGGCCGCCAGCGGCCTTGGGCTCGGGCTCCAGCCAGCGCAGGCTGAGGATGGCGGCCAGGCGGTCGGGATCGTGGCCGGCCAGCATGGTGAAACCCACCACCAGCGGAATGCAGCCCAGGCCCATCAGCATCACGGCGCTGCGCGCGCGGCGCCAGTGGCGCAGGATGAACAACAGCGGCAGCGGCGGCAGCAGGCTGCCGCACCCCCACAGCAGACTGGTGGCGAAGGCACTGGCCACCAGCCAGAACAGGCCGGACAGGATCAGCAGCAGGCCAGCGACTATCAGCAAGGAATCCATCAGGCAGGCTTCCGCAGGTGGCGGGAGGGGAAAGAAGACATCATGGCTGGTCGACCGTGAAGCGGTTGCCGCGCTCAAGCACGAGAAGTTGACTCATCGAAGGACCTTGTCTGCTAGGAAACCCCGCCGGCATTCTGGCGGACGAACGGCATCGCATGATACCCGCTTCGACGACAGCTGCCCAAGCGCCGATACATCGGGGTTCGGCCCGGAACCTTTGCCCGAAATGGCACTCTCATCGGATGAGCGAATGGAGCTTCCCCGATACTCGTCCCAATTGTTGCGAGGAACGGGGAAAGCCGTGCAGGACGAGCCTCGGCAGGCGATTTGCCAGCCTCCCGATGCTGCACTACACCTGAATCTGACCGGCATTCGCCTTTCACCTGATTCGGATACTCCCAAGGAGCACCAACATGCAAAAGCCCCTGACTTACGCCCTGCTGCTTGCCGCCACCCTCGGCCTCGCGGCCTGTGGCGACAAGCCTGAAGACAAGGTGGAGTCGGCAAGCGGCTCCGCCGCCCAGGCGCCCGCCACCGCCGTGCAGAAGGCTGGCGAGGCTGCCAAGGAGGCAGGCGCTGCCGTCGAGGAGAAGGCAGCCGAAATGACCGAGAAGGCAGGCGCTGCCGTCGAGGAAGCCGGCAAGACGATGCAGGATGCAGGCGCCGCCATGCAGGACAAGGCCGGAGAGGCCGCCCCTGCCGAAGAACAGAAGCAGCAGTAACCCCCACCCTGCCGCCCTCCCGGTCTGCGCGACCGGGCGGGGCGGCGCTCCTCCTCCCTGCGCTACTCCATCCTGTCCCTGGCCGGCTCGCCCAGCGGTGCCGGGCTGTAGGCCATCACCTCCAGCACGTCGGAATGGAATTCGCGCCGGTACAGCACGAACACCACCCCGGCGGTGGCCAGCATGTAGACCCAGGGATTGATGAACCAGGCCAGGGTCGCCAGTCCGAAATAGTAGGAACGCAGCCCCAGGTTGAACTGGTTGGCGGCCAGCGAGATCACCCGCGCCGTGCGCTCGGCGAAGGCGCGGCGCTCCGCCTCGGTGACGTTGCGCTCGGAGATCATCGGCGCCGCCCCCACCATCATCGCCGCGAAGTTGTACTGGCGCATGCACCAGCTGAAGGTGAAGAACGAGTAGATGAACACCAGCGCCACGCAGATGATCTTGATCTCCGACAGCTCGCGGCTGACCTCCTGCACGAACGGCAGGCCTTCCAGCACCGACACCGCCCGCTCGGTGGAGCCGAGCACGGTCAGTACGCCGGCGAGGATGATCAGGGTGCTGGAAGCGAAGAACGAGGCGTTGCGCTCCAGGTTGCCGATCACGTTGGCATCGGCGATGCGGTTGTCGCGCATCAGCAGGCGGCGCATCCAGTCCTCGCGGTACAGGTGCATCACGCTGGCCAGGCAGGGGGTGTCCTTGCCCTTCCAGATCGCGTAGCGGGTGTAGCCCAGCCAGCAGAGGATGAACCAGGCCAGGGCGGCCACATGGGGCAGGTAGTGCGCGTCGATGGTCATGACAACTCCTTGTATGCTGCGCCTGTGCCTCCGGCACCCTTGCCGGAGGCACCAGCCGGATTACGCGCGCACCGGCGGGCAGCCCCGCAGGCGGTCGAAGATCATCGCGCCCAGCAGGGTCAGCAACGCCGGCAGCAGCCAGCCGAGGCTGTGCTCGGCCAGCGGCAGGCTGCCGAGCCAGCCCGGCACCAGGGCCTTCAGGCCGGCGGCGTCCAGGCCGGCGAACACGCCGAACACCAGGGTCATCGCCATCACCGGGCGGAACACCCGCGGCGGATGCAGCCACAGGCCGTCGGTCAGGCTGAGCAGCACCAGCACGATGGCCAGCGGATACAGGCCGACCAGCACCGGCACCGAGAAGCTGATCAGCTGGGTCAGGCCGAGGTTGGCCACCAGCAGGCTGAACAGGCTGACCACGATCACCACCGTGCGATACGACACCGGGAACTGGTTGCTGAAGAACTCGCCGCAGGCGGTGATCAGGCCGACGGCGGTGGTCAGGCAGGCCAGGGTGATGACCAGCGCCAGCAGCAGGCTGCCGGCCATGCCGAAGGTGTGCTGCACGTAGGCGGTGAGGATCTGCACGCCGTTCTGCGCATCGCCGGCGATGGCGTGACTGGTGGCGCCGAGACGGAACAGCGCCAGGTAGACCAGCGCCAGGCCGATGGCGGCGATCAGCGCGGCGAGGATCGAATAGCGGGTGACCCGGTGCGCCATGTCCACACCGTGGTCACGGATGGCGGTGGCGATGACGATGCCGAATACCAGCGCACCCAGAGTGTCCATGGTCAGGTAGCCCTGCAGGAAGCCCTGCATCAGCGGCGCCGCCTGATAGTCGGGTGCGGTGGCGCCGACCGTACCGGCCGGGGCGAACACCGCCGCGCCGCCGAGCACCAGCAGGGCGACGATCAGCACCGGGGTGATCAGCTTGCCGACGCGCTCGAGCAGACGCCCGGGATTGAGGGCGAGGAACAGCACCAGGGCGAAATACACCAGGGTATACAGGGCCTGCGCGAGGCTGCCGCTGCCGGCCAGCGGCGCGATGCCCATCTCGAACGACACCACCGCGGTACGCGGCGTGGCGAACAGCGGACCGATCGCCAGGTAGACCGTCACGGCGAACAGCAGGCCGGCGCTCTTGCCGAGCGGCGCAGTGAGCTGCGCCATGCCGCCGCCCACCCGGGCCAGGGCCACCACGGTGAGCAGCGGCAGGCCGACGCCGGTGAGCAGGAAGCCCAGGGCCGCGCTCCACATGGCCTCGCCAGCGGCGAGGCCGGCGCTCGGCGGGAAGATGATGTTGCCCGCCCCGAGGAACAGCGCGAAGGTCATGAAGCCCAGACCCAGGACATCGACGGTTTTCAAATGATTCATGCACACAACCAGAAAGTGGGAACGGAATCCGGCGCCAGGCACAACGAAAAGAGCCACCCGCAGGTGGCTCCTTCCGTCAAGCCCGCTCCACCGGAGCTTATTTCATGGTCCAGCCGGTCACTTCGGCCAGCGCCTTGCCGATATCGGCCAGCGAGCGCACGGTCTTCACCCCGGCATCCTGCAGGGCGGCGAACTTCTCGTCCGCGGTACCCTTGCCGCCGGAGATGATGGCGCCGGCATGGCCCATGCGCTTGCCGGGCGGCGCGGTGACGCCGGCGATGTAGGACACCACCGGCTTGGTCACGTTGGCCTTGATGAAGGCCGCCGCCTCCTCCTCCGCGCTGCCGCCGATCTCGCCGATCATGACGATCGCCTCGGTCTGCGGGTCGGCCTCGAACAGCTTGAGGATATCAATGAAGCTCGAACCCGGGATCGGGTCACCACCGATGCCCACGCAGGTGGACTGGCCGAAACCGGCGTCGGTGGTCTGCTTCACCGCCTCGTAGGTCAGGGTGCCGGAACGCGACACGATACCGACCTTGCCCGGCAGGTGGATATGGCCGGGCATGATACCGATCTTGCACTCGCCCGGGGTGATCACGCCGGGGCAGTTCGGGCCGATCAGACGAACGCCCAGCTCGTCGCACTTGACCTTGGCCTCGAGCATGTCGAGGGTCGGGATGCCTTCGGTGATGCAGATGATCAGCTGGATGCCGCCGAAGGCCGCCTCGAGGATGGAGTCCTTGCAGAACGGCGCCGGCACGTAGATCACCGACGCGGTGGCGCCGGTGGCGGCCACGGCATCCTTGACGGTATCGAACACCGGCAGGCCGATATGGGTGGTGCCGCCCTTGCCCGGAGTCACGCCGCCGACCATGCGGGTGCCGTACTCGAGGGCCTGCTCGGAGTGGAAGGTGCCCTGACTGCCGGTGAAGCCCTGGCAGATGACCTTGGTGTCCTTGTTGATCAGGATGCTCATTACTTGCCCTCCGCGGCCTTGACGACCTGCTGCGCAGCGTCGGTCAGGCTGCTCGCCGCGATGATGTTCAGACCGCTATCCGCCAGTACCCTGGCGCCCAGATCGGCGTTGTTGCCTTCCAGACGCACCACCACCGGCACCTTGACGCCCACCTCGCGGACCGCGCCGATGATGCCCTCGGCGATCATGTCGCAGCGCACGATGCCGCCGAAGATGTTCACCAGCACCGCCTGCACGTTGCTGTCGGAGAGGATGATCTTGAACGCTTCGGTGACGCGCTCCTTGGTAGCGCCGCCGCCGACGTCGAGGAAGTTGGCCGGGCGGCCGCCGTGCAGGTTGACGATGTCCATGGTGCCCATGGCCAGGCCGGCGCCGTTGACCATGCAGCCGATGTTGCCGTCCAGCGCCACGTAGTTGAGTTCCCACTTGGCGGCGTGGGCCTCGCGCGGGTCGTCCTGGGAGGGGTCCTGCATCTCGCGCAGCTTGGGCTGGCGGTACAGGGCATTGCCGTCGATGTTGAGCTTGGCATCCAGGCAGTGCAGGTTGCCGTCCTTCTTGATCACCAGCGGGTTGACCTCGAGCAGGGCCAGGTCGTAGTCCTGGAACAGTTGGGCGAGGCCGACGAAGATCTGCGCGAACTGCTTGACCTGATCGCCCTTGAGACCGAGCTTGAAGGCCAGCTCGCGGCCCTGGAACGGCTGCGCGCCGACCAGCGGGTCGATGGTGGTCTTGAGGATCTTCTCCGGGGTTTCGTGGGCGACCTTCTCGATGTCCACGCCGCCTTCGGTGGAGGCCATGAACACGATGCGCCGCGAGGAGCGGTCGACCACCGCACCCAGATACAGCTCCTTGGCGATATCGGTGCAGGCCTCGACCAGAATCTTGCTGACCGGCTGCCCGTTGGCATCGGTCTGGTAGGTCACCAGGCGCTGGTCCAGCCACTGCTGGGCGAACGCGCGGGCCTCATCCTTGCTACGAACCAGCTTGACGCCGCCTGCCTTGCCGCGACCGCCGGCATGCACCTGGGCTTTCACCACCCACTCGCTGCCGCCGATCTTGTCACAGGCCTCGGCTGCTTCCTTCGGAGTATCGACTGCGTAGCCCCGGGACACCGGCAGCCCATACTCGGCAAACAACTGCTTACCCTGATATTCGTGAAGATTCATCTTTCCATACCACTTTAGTTGTAAGTATTGGCGACCGAATCCTAACCGGGAATGCACTTCAGTGGCTAGAGTTCTGGAATGGGCTTTCCGCTCCGCGCAACCGCCCGAAACGACAACGGCCCCTGGCAGCGGAAGTACCGGACTTCCGCCGCCAGGGGCCGTTGCGGGGCCGGCTGACGAAGGGGTCAGCCGGCGCCAGGCGCGTCAGCGCTTCTTGCGGTTGGCGATGTGGATGGCGTGGCCATTCACCGCCAGAGCGGCCTCGTGCAGGCCTTCCGACAGGGTCGGGTGCGAGAACACCATCATGCCCAGGTCTTCGGCGCTGGAGCCGAATTCCATGGCGATGGCGCCCTGCTGGACCAGCTCGGCGGCGCTCGGGCCGATCACGTGGACGCCCAGCACGCGGTCGGTCTTGGCATCGGCGATGACCTTGATCAGACCGTGGGTGTCGTTGGCAGCCATGGCGCGGCCGCTGGCGGCGAACGGGAACACGCCGACGTTGACGGCGACGCCCTCGGCCTTCAGCTGCTGCTCGGTCTTGCCGACGGCGGCGATTTCCGGGTGGGTGTAGATGACCGACGGGATCAAGTCGTAGTTGACCTGGGCCTTGTGGCCGGCGATGCGCTCGGCGACCATCACGCCCTCTTCCGAGGCCTTGTGGGCCAGCATCGGGCCGCGCACCACGTCGCCGATGGCGTACACGCCCGGCACGCTGGTGGCGCACTGGTCGTCGACGAAGATGAAGCCGCGCTCGTCCAGGGTCACGCCGCTGTCGGCAGCCAGCACGTCCTGGGTCACCGGACGACGGCCGACGGAGACGATCAGCTTGTCGAAGGTCAGCTGCTGCTCGCCGTTGGCGTCGGTGAAGAACACGGTGACCTGCTTCTTCTTGACTTCCGAACCGGTGACGCGGGCGTTCAGGCGGATGTCCAGGCCCTGCTTGGTCAGCAGCTTCTGGGCTTCCTTGGCGACCTGCTCGTCGATGGCCGGCAGGAACTTGTCCTGGGCCTCGATCACGGTGACTTCGGCACCCAGGCGGGCCCACACCGAGCCCAGCTCCAGGCCGATGACGCCGGCGCCGATCACGCCCAGCTTCTTCGGCACGCTCTGGAACTCCAGGGCGCCAGTGGAATCGATGATGGTGTCCTGGTTGACCGGTGCCGGCGGGATGTCGATCGGCTTGGAGCCGGAGGCGATGATCACGTTGCTGGCTTCCAGCACCTCGACCTTGCCGTCTTCGCCGGTGACTTCGACCTGCTTGCCGGCCAGCAGCTTGCCGTGGCCTTCGATCAGGGTCACGCCGTTCATCTTGAACAGGCTGGCGATGCCGCCAGTCAGGTTCTTCACGATGTTCGCCTTGCGGTCGATCATCGCCGGGACGTCCATCTTGACGTCCTTCACCTCGATACCGTGGACGCCGAAGCTTTCCTTGGCCTCGTGGTACTTCCAGGAGCTGTCCAGCAGCGCCTTGGAGGGAATGCAGCCGACGTTCAGGCAGGTGCCGCCCAGGGCAGTCTTGCCATCCTTGCCCTTGTACTTCTCGATGCAGGCGGTCTTGAAGCCCAGCTGGGCTGCGCGAATGGCCGCCACGTAGCCGCCCGGGCCACCGCCAATCACCACTACGTCGAATTTCTGGGTCATAACTCTCGATCCTTTTGGGATGAACCGGACGGCCCCTCTGTCAGGGGCCGTCGTGGGAGAAGCGCGGGATCAGACGTCCAGCAGCAGACGGGCCGGATCTTCCAGCAGGTCCTTGATGGTCACCAGGAAGCTGACCGCTTCCTTGCCATCGATCAGACGGTGGTCGTAGGACAGCGCCAGGTACATCATCGGCAGGATCACCACCTGGCCGTTGACGGCCATCGGGCGCTCCTGGATCTTGTGCATGCCGAGGATGGCGGTCTGCGGCGGGTTGACGATCGGGCTGGACAGCAGGGAGCCGAACACGCCGCCGTTGGAGATGGTGAAGGTGCCGCCGGTCATCTCCTCGATGGTCAGCTTGCCTTCCTTCGCCTTGCGGCCGTAACCGGCGATGGTGCCTTCGATCTCGGCCAGGCTCATCAGCTCGGCATTGCGCAGCACCGGAACCACCAGACCGCGGTCGCTGGAGACGGCCACGCCGATGTCCGAGTAGCCGTGGTAGACGATGTCGTTGCCGTCGATCGAGGCGTTGACGCCCGGGAAGCGCTTCAGCGCCTCGGTGGCGGCCTTGACGAAGAAGGACATGAAGCCCAGGCGCACGCCGTTGTGCTTCTTCTCGAACAGGTCCTTGTACTTGTTGCGCAGATCCATGATCGGCTTCATGTTGACTTCGTTGTAGGTAGTCAGCATGGCCATGGTGGACTGGGCTTCGACCAGACGCTCGGCGATCTTGGCGCGCAGGCGGGTCATCGGCACGCGCTTCTCGACGCGGTCGCCGACGGCGAAGATCGGCGCATCGGCAGCCGGAGCGGCCGGCTTGGCAGCCGGAGCCGGAGCCTTCTTGGCCTCGACGGCAGCGACGGCGTCTTCCTTGGTGACGCGACCGCCCTTGCCGGTGCCCGGAATGGCGTTGCGATCCAGGTCGTTCTCGGCAGCGATCTTGCGCGCGGCCGGCGACAGGATGGCTTCCTCGGCAGCGGCGGCCGGGGCGGCAGCCGGAGCAGCGGCAGCGGCCGGAGCGGCAGCCGGGGCAGCGGCGGCAGCGCCTTCGGTCAGGGTGCCGAGCAGTTCGCCGCTCAGCACGGTGTCGCCTTCGTTCTTGACGATTTCGGCCAGCACGCCATCGGCTTCGGCCAGGACTTCCATCACCACCTTGTCGGTTTCGATGTCGACGATCAGCTCGTCACGCTTGACGGCTTCGCCCGGCTTCTTGTGCCAGGTGGCAACGGTACCGTCAGCGACGGATTCCGGGAAAGTCGGGGCTTTGATCTCAATAGCCATTCTGTGCATTTCCTATGGATTCGGGTTCTTCAGGCATGCGACTGCCGGACCCGGGGTCCGGCAGCGCAGTGTGAAGGCATTAAATGGTGAAAGCATCCTGCAGCAGCTTTTCCTGCTGCTCGGCGTGCATCGACGCGTAGCCACAGGCCGGCGCAGCGGAAGCCTCGCGACCGGCGTAGGCCAGGCCGAGGGTCTTCTTGTGTGCGGCGATGACGCGGCGCATGTGATGCTGGCTGCAGTACCAGGCACCCTGGTTCATCGGCTCTTCCTGGCACCAGACCACGTGCTTGAGGTGCTTGTACGGCGCCATGATCTCGGCCAGCTCCTCTTCCGGGAACGGATAGAGCTGCTCGATGCGGACGATGGCGGTGTCCTCGCGACCCTCGGCGCGACGCTTCTCCAGCAGGTCGTAGTAGACCTTGCCGCTGCACAGGACCAGACGCTCGACCTTCTTCGGGTCGAGGCTGTCGATCTCCGGCAGCACCGGATGGAAGGAGCCCTGGGACAGGTCTTCCAGGGTGGAGATGGCCAGCTTGTGGCGCAGCAGCGACTTCGGAGTCAGGGCCACCAGCGGCTTGCGCAGCGGGCGGATCACCTGGCGGCGCAGCATGTGGTAGACCTGCGCCGGGGTGGTCGGCATGCAGACCTGGATGTTGTGCTCGGCGCACAGCTGCAGGTAACGCTCCAGGCGGGCGGAGGAGTGCTCCGGACCCTGGCCTTCGTAGCCATGCGGCAGCAGCATGGTCAGACCGCACAGACGGCCCCACTTGGTCTCGCCGCTGCTGATGAACTGGTCGATCACCACCTGGGCACCGTTGGCGAAGTCGCCGAACTGGGCTTCCCAGATCACCAGCGCGTTCGGCGTGGTGGTGGCGTAGCCGTATTCGAAGGCCAGCACGGCTTCCTCGGAGAGGAAGGAGTCGTACAGGTCGAACTTCGGCTGGCCCTCGTAGAGGTTCTGCAGCGGGATGTAGCGGTTGGCGTCCTTCTGGCTGTGCAGCACGGCATGGCGATGCGAGAAGGTGCCACGGCCGACGTCCTGGCCGGTGATGCGCACCGGGTGACCTTCCACCAGCAGGGTGGCGTAGGCCAGGGTCTCGGCGCAGCCCCAGTTGATCGGCATGGCGCCGACGCCCATGCGGCCGCGATCCTCGAGGATCTTGGCAACCTGGCGCTGGACCACGAAACCTTCCGGAATCTGCAGCAGCTTGGCGTTCAGCTCCTGCAGGGTCTTCAGGTCGAAGCTGGTGTCGTGCTTGGCGGTCCAGGCATGGCCCAGGTAGGGGCGCCAGTCGACGAACAGCTCGGGGTTCGGCTCCTTGACCAGGCTCTTCAGCACGTGCAGGCCGTTGTCCAGCGCGGTGCGGTATTCGTCGACCTTGGCCTGCACCTCTTCCTGGCTCAGGCTGCCTTCCTTGACCAGGGCATCGGCGTACAGCTCGCGGGTGGTGCGCTGCTTGGCGATCTTCTGGTACATCAGCGGCTGGGTGCCGCTCGGCTCGTCGGCCTCGTTGTGGCCGCGACGGCGGTAGCAGACCAGGTCGATGACCACGTCACGCTTGAACTGCATGCGGTAGTCGACGGCCAGCTGGGTGACGAACAGCACGGCTTCCGGATCGTCGCCGTTCACGTGCAGGATCGGCGCCTGGATCATCTTCGCCGGATCGGTGCAGTACTCGGTGGAACGGGTGTCTTCCGGGTTGCTGGTGGTGAAGCCGACCTGATTGTTGATGACGATGTGGATGGTGCCGCCAGTCTTGTAGCCGCGGATCTGCGACATCTGGAAGGTTTCCATCACCACGCCCTGACCGGCGAAGGCCGAGTCGCCGTGGAGGGAGATCGGCACCACCTTGTCGCCGGCGGCATCGCCGCGACGGTCCTGACGGGCGCGCACGGAACCCTCGACCACCGGGGAAACGATTTCCAGGTGGGACGGGTTGAACGCCATGGCCAGGTGCACTTCGCCACCGGAGGTCATGACGTTGGAGGAGAAGCCCTGGTGGTACTTCACGTCACCGGAGCCCAGCTCGACCAGCTTCTTGCCCTCGAACTCGTCGAACAGGTCGCGCGGGTTCTTGCCGAGGGCGTTGACCAGCAGGTTCAGACGGCCGCGGTGGGCCATGCCGATGACGATTTCCTTGGCGCCGTAGGAGCCGGAGCGCTGGATGATCTCGTCGACCATCGGCACCAGGCTCTCGCCGCCTTCCAGACCGAAACGCTTGGTGCCCGGGTACTTGGTGCCCAGGTACTTCTCCAGGCCTTCGCCGGCGGTCAGACGCTCGAGGACGTGCGCCTTGACTTCCTTGCTGTACTGCGGGCGGCCACGCACGCTCTCCAGACGCTGCTGGAACCACTTGCGCTGCTCGGAATCGACGATGTGGGTGAACTCGGCGCCGATGGTGCCGCAATAGGTCGCCTGCAGGGCGTCGCGGATCTCGCGCAGGGTCGCTTCCGGCTTGCCGATGAACAGCTCGCCGGTCTGGAACACGGTATCCAGGTCGGCGTCGGTCAGGCCGTAGTGATGGATCGACAGGTCTGCCGGCGCCTTGCGCTCCCACAGGCCGAGCGGGTCGAGCTTGGATGCCTGATGGCCACGCATGCGGAAGGCCTGAATCAGACGCAGCACTTCGACCTGCTTCTTCTCATGCTCACTGCTGACGGTGCCGGCGGACACCGGCTGGGCGCGACGCTGGTTCTTGGCCAGCAGCACGAAATGATCGCGGACCGTGGCATGGGAGACGTCGGGGGACTGGCTGCCGTCGGCCGGCAGCTTCTGGAAGTAGGTGCGCCACTCTTCGGGCACAGCGTTGGGATCGTGCAGGAAGAGCTCGTAGAGCTCTTCGACGTAGGCAGCGTTTCCACCGGACAGGTGGGCACTGTTCCACATCCGCTGCATTACGCTTTCATGCATGCTAGGTCACCCTCGGTAAGGGGACACCATCTGGCGTGGAGACCGCCGTGGCTTAAAGTCCAGAGCAGCGACTTCGGCAAAGCCACTTGGGATCCCGCTGATGGTCCGGGCTCCAGCCCGGTTGCCCCTGCTGGTCGTTTTTTAATCAAGAACCGCGGCTTTGTGGGCTACGGCTGGTTCTGCAACTGCGCGGAGTGCCGGCAAGCCGCCACTCCGCGCAGATTCTTTTGACTCACCGCACGCGGCGGCTCATCAGGTACCGCTTTGCAGCAGCATGTTACGCACGTGACCGATCGCCTTGGTCGGGTTCAGACCCTTCGGGCAAACGTTCACGCAGTTCATGATCCCGCGGCAACGGAACACACTGAACGGGTCGTCCAGCGACGCCAGACGCTCTTCGGTCTTGGTGTCGCGGCTGTCGGCCAGGAAGCGATAGGCCTGCAGCAGGGCGGCCGGACCGAGGAACTTGTCCGGGTTCCACCAGAACGACGGGCAGGAGGTCGAGCAGCAGGCGCACAGGATGCACTCATACAGACCGTCCAGCTTCTCGCGCTGTTCCGGGGACTGCAGACGCTCGATAGCCGGAGCCGGAGTGTCGTTCTGCAGGAACGGCTGCACCTTCTCGTACTGCTTGTAGAAGATGCTCATGTCGACCACCAGGTCACGGATGACCGGCAGGCCCGGCAGCGGGCGGATCACCAGCTTGCCGTTCTTGATCACCTGCGAGATCGGGGTGATGCAGGCCAGGCCGTTCTTGCCACTGATGTTCATGCCGTCGGAACCGCAAACGCCTTCGCGGCAGGAGCGACGGTAGGAGAAGGTCACGTCCTGCTCCTTGATCAGCGCCAGGACATCCAGGACCATCAGGTCCTTGCCGTCGATCTCGACGTTGAAATCCTGCATGAACGGAGCAGCGTCTTTCTCCGGGTTGTAGCGGTAGACGCTGACTTGCAGAGTTTTACCAAGCGACATATCAGCCTCCCTTAATAAGTACGCACTTTGGGCTCGAACGCCGGAACGGTCTTCGGCGAGAAGTTCACGCCGCGCTTGGCCACGCGCTTCTCACCCGGGAAGTACAGGGTGTGGCACAGCCAGTTCTCGTCGTCGCGCTCTTCGAAGTCTTCGCGGGCGTGGGCACCACGGGACTCCTTGCGGACCTCGGCGGCGATCGCAGTGGCTTCGGCCACTTCGAGGAGGTTCTGCAGCTCCAGCGCTTCGGTACGCGCGGTGTTGAAGGCCTGGCTCTTGTCGGCGATCTTGACGTTGGCGATGCGCTCGCGCAGCTCTGCCAGCTGGGCGATGCCCTTCTGCATGTATTCGCCGGTACGGAACACACCGAAGTAGTTCTGCATGCACTGCTGCAGCTCTTTGCGCAGCGGGGCAACGTCTTCACCGGTGGTGCGCTCGTTGACGCCGGACAGGCGCTTGAGGGAAGCCTCGAGGTCGCTCTCGGTGGCGCCGCGGTGCTCGATGCCCTCCTTGAGGGCCTTCTCCAGGTGCAGACCGGCAGCGCGGCCGAACACCACCAGGTCGAGCAGCGAGTTGCCGCCCAGACGGTTGGCGCCGTGCACCGACACGCAAGCCACTTCGCCCACGGCGAACAGGCCTTCGATGATCTTGTCGTTGCCGTTGGCGTCCTGGGTGATGGCCTGGCCATGGATGTTGGTGGCAACGCCACCCATCATGTAGTGGCAGGTCGGGATCACCGGAATCGGCGCGACCACCGGGTCGACGTGGGCGAAAGTCTTGGACAGTTCGCAGATGCCCGGCAGGCGGCTGTGCAGCACTTCCTCGCCGAGGTGATCGAGCTTCAGCAGCACGTGATCCTTGTCCGGACCGCAGCCGTTGCCGGCGATCACTTCCTTGACCATGGAACGGGCGACCACGTCGCGGCCGGCCAGGTCCTTGGCGTTCGGAGCGTAACGCTCCATGAAGCGCTCGCCGTGGGCGTTGATCAGATAGCCCCCCTCGCCGCGGCAACCTTCGGTCACCAGCACGCCGGCGCCGGCGATGCCGGTCGGGTGGAACTGCCACATCTCGATGTCCTGCACCGGCACGCCGGCACGCAGGGCCATGCCCACGCCGTCGCCGGTGTTGATCAGGGCGTTGGTGGTGGAGGCGTAGATACGGCCGGCACCGCCGGTAGCCAGCACGGTGGCCTTGGAGCGGATGTAGACGGTCTCGCCGGTCTCGATGCGGATGGCGATGATGCCGACGATGGCACCGTCCTGGTTCTTCACCAGGTCGACGGCGAACCACTCGTTGAGGAAGGTGGTGCCGTTCTTCAGGTTGGCCTGGTACAGGGTGTGCAGCAGGGCGTGACCGGTACGGTCGGCCGCGGCGCAGGTACGGGCAGCCTGGCCACCGTTGCCGTAGTCCTTGGACTGACCACCGAACGGACGCTGGTAGATGCGGCCCTGCTCGGTGCGGGAGAACGGCAGGCCCATGTGCTCGAGCTCGAACACGGCTTCCGGACCTACGGAACACATGTACTCGATGGCGTCCTGGTCACCGATGTAGTCGGAGCCCTTGACGGTGTCGTACATGTGCCAGCGCCAGTCGTCGTTCGGGTCGGCCGAAGCGATGGCGCAGGTGATGCCGCCCTGGGCGGACACGGTATGCGAACGGGTCGGGAAGACCTTGGTCACGCAGGCGGTCTTGTGACCGGACTGGGACAGCTGCAGCGCGGCGCGCATGCCGGCACCGCCACCACCGATGATGATGGCGTCGAAGGAAAGAGTAGGAATGCTAGCCATGGATCAGATACCCCAAAGAATCTGCACACCCCAGACGAAGAACGCGAACATGGCGATGCCGCAGACTGCCTGGAAGAGGAAACGCACAGCGGTGGCCGACTTGCCCAGCGCCATCGGCGTCAGGTAGTCAGTGGAGATGGTCCACATGCCGACCCAGGCGTGCACGCTCAGGGCGACGACGGCCAGCAGGCTGAAGATGCGCATCCAGCCCTGGGCGAACAGACCGTGCCAGTCGGCATAGCCCAGCCCCGGATTGGCGACCAGGTAGCCCAGCAGGAAGAGGAAGTAAGCCGCGAGCACCACAGCGGAGACCCGCTGGGCCATCCAGTCGTAGAGGCCCGACCGGGAGAAGTTAGTGACGTTGGTTACCATACCCACACCCCTGCAAGAACGATCAGCACCGCGGAAATGGCGATGACGATTTTGGAGCCCAGCTTGCCGCCTTCCAGCGTTTCGCCAATGCCCATATCCATAATCAGATGGCGAATGCCGGCTACCAGGTGGTACAGGAGCGCGGACAACAGACCCCACATCACGAGCTTGGCCAGGGGGCTGGCCAGACACGCCTTCACCTGCTCGAAGCCTTCCTCGGACGCCAGGGACAGGTCGAGTGCGTACAGCAGCACAGCGATGCCCAGGAACAGAATGACGCCGGAGATACGGTGAGCGATGGACGTGTAAGCAGTGACTGGGAGTTGGATGGTCCTAAGGTCTAGGTTTACGGGTCGTTTGCTATTCACGGCTTTTTTCACACTGAGAGCCCCAACCAGCAGGGCAAGTTGTCGGGAAGTGCACTTGTCAGGTACCCATCACCAGGTAGTGACAACAGCCAGAACCTAGGCCTGGCATAGCCTCTGGCGGTCGGCCACGCAGTATAGACAGTTAGGTCAGGCCTGACAACGCGCGGCCTTAGCCTAAAGGACTGATTGTCGCACCCGTCCGAAAGGAGTAAATAGCCGTGAACTTGAGCGAACATGCGCGCGCAGAAGGCGTGTCGACCGACTTTCGGACAAATTGACTTTCGCCTTTATCGCTCTATAGTGGCACGGGCCCTGCCTGGGGGGCCGTGTATAGAAAGATGATTTCAAGCCAAGCACAATTTTAGGAGGCCGGTTATGGCTGACAAGAAAGCACAGTTGATCATCGAGGGCGCCGCCCCCGTCGAGCTGCCCATTCTCTCTGGCTCCATGGGCCCGGACGTCATCGACGTTCGCAGCCTGACCAGCCAGGGGGTGTTCACCTATGATCCTGGCTTCATGTCGACCGCCGCTTGCGAGTCGAAGATCACCTTCATCGACGGCGACAAGGGCGTCCTGCTGCACCGCGGCTACCCGATCGAGCAGCTGGCCGAGAAATCCGACTACCTCGAAACCTGCTACGCCCTGCTCTACGGCGAGCTGCCGACCGCTGCGCAGAAGGCCGAGTTCACCGGCCTGGTGAAGAACCACACCATGGTTCACGAGCAGATGAAGTCGTTCCTCAACGGCTTCCGCCGCGACGCACACCCGATGGCGGTGATGTGCGGCCTGGTCGGCGCCCTGTCCGCCTTCTACCACGACTCGCTGGACAATAACGATCCGAAGCACCGCGAGATCTCCGCGATCCGCCTGATCGCCAAGATGCCGACCATGGCCGCCATGGCCTACAAGTACTCGGTCGGCCAGCCGATCATGTACCCGCGCAACGACCTGAGCTACGCGGAAAACTTCCTGCACATGATGTTCAACACCCCGTGCGAGGAGAAGAAGGTGAACCCGGTGCTGGCCAAGGCCATGGACCGCATCTTCATCCTGCACGCCGACCATGAGCAGAATGCCTCCACCTCCACCGTGCGCCTGACCGGCTCCACCGGTGCCAACCCATTCGCCTGTATCGCCGCCGGCATCGCCGCGCTGTGGGGACCGGCTCACGGCGGCGCCAACGAGGCCGTGCTGACCATGCTGGACGAGATCGGCAGCGTCGAGAACATCGAGAAGTTCATCGCCAAGGCCAAGGACAAGAACGATCCGTTCAAGCTGATGGGCTTCGGTCACCGCGTGTACAAGAACTTCGACCCGCGCGCCAAGGTCATGAAGCAGACCTGCGACGAGGTGCTGTCCGAGCTGGGCATCAACGATCCGAAGCTCGAGCTGGCCATGAAGCTCGAGGAGATCGCGCGCAACGATCCGTACTTCAAGGAGCGCAACCTGTATCCGAACGTGGACTTCTACTCGGGCATCATCCTGAAGGCCATCGGCATTCCGACCAGCATGTTCACCGTGATCTTCGCCCTGGCGCGCACCGCCGGCTGGATCTCGCAGTGGAAGGAAATGTACGCCGGCGGCTACAAGATCGGCCGTCCGCGCCAGATCTACACCGGCCACCCGACCCGCGACTACGTGCCGCTGGATCAGCGCAAGTAAGTTATCGCGTCACCGGCAAGGGGCTGCTTCGGCAGCCCCTTTGCTTTTGGGCCTCACCCTGCCGCCGGCAGGGTCCGCCCCACCGGCGGCACGCCTCAGGCGGTCATCTGCTCCCACTCCGTGAGCAAGCGGATGGCCTGCTCGCGGCTCTCGCCGCACACCTGCGGATCGGCGGCAAACCGGCCGCACACCGGCGGCCGCTCCGGCAGGCCGAACAGCCGGCACAGATTGCGCTCATCCAGCTGCACGCAGCGGACACCGGCCGGCTTACCCTGCGGCATGCCGGGAATCGGCGAGGAAATCGACGGGGCGATGCAGCAGGCCCCGCAACCGGCTCGACACTCCATGGTTCAGGCTCTCGATACGATGGAAATCATGGCGGCTCGTGACATCGGCCGCGCGGCGCGGGAGGATAGCCGCCGTTTCGGCTGTCGCCAAGCACAGCCAATCGCCATGTACGGGAGAAAGCCCCATGCCGGTTTGGATGCAGACCGCGGCCCTGCTCAGCCTGTCCAACATCTTCATGACCTTCGCCTGGTACGGCCACCTGAAGACCCTCAACGGCAAGCCGTGGGTCATCGCCGCCCTGGTCAGCTGGGGCATCGCCCTGTTCGAGTACGCCTGATGGTGCCGGCCAACCGCATCGGCTACACCGAACTGTCGGTCGGCCAGCTGAAGATCATGCAGGAGGTGATCACCCTGAGCATCTTCGTGCCGTTCAGCGTGCTGTACATGCAGCAGCCGCTGAAGCTCGACTACCTGTGGGCCGGACTGTGCCTGGTCGGCGCCGTGTACTTCATCTTCCGCAGCGCCTGAACCGGCCGGTCAACCCTTCGCCGGCGGCTTGAGCCGGGTGATCAGGCTGGAAGTATCCCAGCGCCCGCCGCCGTCGGCCTGCACTTCGGCGTAGAACTGGTCGACCAGCGCGGTGACCGGCAGCTGCGCGCCGTTGCGCCGCGCCTCGTCGAGCAGGATGCCGAGATCCTTGCGCATCCAGTCGACGGCGAAGCCGAAGTCGAAGCGCCCTTCCAGCATGCTGGCGTGACGGTTCTCCAGCTGCCAGGACTGTGCCGCCCCCTTGGCGATCACCTCCATCGCCGCCTTGCCGTCGAGGCCGGCGCAGTGGGCGAAATGCAGCGCCTCGGACAGCCCCTGCAGCAGGCCGCCGATGCAGATCTGGTTGACCATCTTGGTTAGCTGGCCGCTGCCGGCGTGCCCCATCAGCCTGACCATGCGCGCGTAGCTCTGGATCACCGGCTCGGCGCGGGCGAATACCACCCCCTCGCCGCCGACCATCACCGTCAGCACGCCATTCTCGGCCCCCGCCTGGCCGCCGGAAACCGGCGCATCGAGGAACTCCAGTTCGCGCTCGGCCGCCAGCACCGCCAGCTCGCGGGCAACCGCAGCCGAGGCCGTGGTGTGATCGACCAGCACGCTGCCCGGCGCCATGCCGGCGAAAGCCCCATCCGCCCCCAGCAGCACCGCACGCAGGTCGTCGTCGTTACCCACGCAGCTCATCACGAACTCGACGCCGACCGCCGCCTCGCGCGGCGTAGCCGCACTGCGCCCACCGTGCTCGGCGACCCAGCGCCGGGCCTTCTCGGCCGTGCGGTTGTACACGCAGACCTCGTGGCCGTTGCGCAGCAGATGCGCGGCCATCGGGTAGCCCATCACCCCCAGACCGAGAAATGCGACCTTTGCCATCCTTACACCTCCATTCGACGAGAGGCCGAGCCTAGCACAGGGATTTACCGGAGCAGTAGGCAGCCCCCATACTCGACCGAAACGGACTGCGGAGGGCGCATGAAGCACTGGCTGGTAATCGACCTGGAAGCCACCACCGATGACGGCGGCTGGCCGACCGAGGAGATGGAAATCATCGAGATCGGCGCGGTGGTCGTCGACGAACAGGGCCGCGAGCAGGATCACTTCCAGAGCTTCGTCCGCCCCACCCGCCGCCCGCAGCTCACCGCCTTCTGCCGGCAGCTCACCCACATCGCCCAGGCGGACGTCGACCAGGCGCCGACCCTGCTGCTGCTGCAGGAGCGCTTCGAGCCCTGGCTGCAGGCGCACCTCCCCGGCCTGCAGGGCTGGCTCAGCTGGGGCAACTACGACCGCCAGCAGTTCGAGGCGGAATGGCGCCGCCAGCGGATCGCCAGCGCCCTGGCCGCCCTGCCCCACTTCAACCTGAAGAAGCTGTTCAACCGCCAGTTCAAGGGCACCGCCGGGCGCAAGCAGGTCGGCCTCAACCGCGCCCTGGAGATCGCCGGCCTGGAGTTCCGCGGCACCCAGCATCGCGGCATCGACGATGCGCGCAACATCGCCCGCCTGCTGCCGCTGACCCTGCCGACCCTCGCCGCCGCGCGCCTCGAGCTGCACACCCCGCACTGAGCGTCCCCGGCGGCCGCGCACCGCCCGGGCAGGGCCCGAGCCCGGCCGCAACACAGGTGACGCGGGCATGCGCCTTGGGCATACTGGCGCGCCCTTTTTCTTCCCTTCCTGCGAGGCCCGCATGTTCAAGGTCAACGAGTACTTCAACGGCACCGTCAAATCCATCGCCTTCGACATGACCGAAGGTCCGGCCACCGTCGGCGTGATGGCCCCGGGCGAATACGAATTCGGCACCGCCAAGGCCGAAGTGATGCACGTGATCGCCGGCGCGCTGACCGTCAAGCTGCCGGGCAGCGACAGCTGGGAAACCTTCGCCGCCGGCAGCAAGTTCGATGTGCCGGCCGACAGCAAGTTCCAGCTCAAGGTCGCCCAGGATACCGCCTATCTCTGCGAATACCGCTGAGTCGCGGGGCCTGTGCCCCTGCGCCGCGCCAATGAAAAGCCCGACCACAAGGTCGGGCTTTTCATTGCGCCACTGCCGGGCTGCCGCCTCAGTAGGTCGGCAGCTCCACGTCGGCGAACAGCTCTTCCAGCTCGGATTTGTTGCGGCACTGCACCGCCTCCATCACCCGCTCACGGGTCAGGTGCGGAGCGAAGCGCTCGATGAAGTCGAGCATGAAGCCGCGCAGGAAGGTGCCGCGCCTGAAGCCGATCTTGGTCACGCTGGGCTCGAACAGCTCGCTGGCGTCGAGCACCACCAGATCGCCATCCTGCACCGGGTCGACCGCCATCCGCGCCACGATGCCGACGCCGAGACCGAGGCGCACATAGGTCTTGATCACGTCGGCATCGGCAGCAGTGAACACCACCTTGGGCTCCAGGCCGTGATGACTGAAGGCCTCGTCCAGCTTGGAGCGGCCGGTGAAGCCGAACACGTAGGTGACGATCGGATGCTCGGCCAGCGCCTCCAGGGTCAGCCTGGGCAGGCGGGTCAGCGGGTGCCCCTGGGGCACGATCACGCAGCGGTTCCAGCGATAGCAGGGCATCATCACCAGATCGCCGAACTGCTCCAGCGCCTCGGTGGCGATGGCGAAGTCCACGGTGCCGTCGGCGGCCATCTCGGCGATCTGCGTCGGCGTACCCTGGTGCATGTGCAGCGCAACCTCCGGGTACTGCTTGATGAAGTCGCCGATCACCTGCGGCAGGGCATAGCGCGCCTGGGTGTGGGTGGTGGCGATCGACAGGGTGCCCTTCTTCTCGTTGGAGAACTCCTGGGCGATCTGCTTGATGCTCTCGACCTTGCGCAGGATCTCCCCCGCGGTATTGATGATCCGCTCGCCGGCCGGCGTGATCCGCGTCAGGTGCTTGCCGCTACGGGCGAACACCTCCACCCCCAGCTCGTCCTCGAGCAGGCGAATCTGCTTGCTGATCCCCGGCTGCGAGGTGTACAGGCTCTGCGCGGTGGCTGAAACGTTCAGGTCATGATGCGCAACTTCCCAGATGTAACGCAGTTGCTGAAGCTTCATGAAAGGTCCTCGAATCGGAAATAGGCCGGTGGACTGCCGATGCAGCCCTGATTTTTTATAACCATATCCATGGTTTATTTTGGAATCTTAGACGAGAAAAACCTTCCTGTATGCTCCCCTCAGCGACTTTCGCCACCTTCTGGCAGGATGGGCACCAGGTAGACCGGCACCCGCGCCTGCTGCAGCAGGCGCAGACAGGTACGCCCCAGCGCGGCGCCCGGCTGAAGGCTCTGGCTGTGCGAACCGATCACGATCAGCTCCACGGCGAGATCCTCAGCCAACTGCAGGATCACCTGCGGCGGATCGCCGAGCTGGACCTGCACGGCACGGATCGGCAACGCATCCTCGGCACTTTCCTGAAGCTCGTCGCAGAACCCCTCGAACACCCGCTGCTCGATGCTGGCCATGACGCGCTCGAGACCGTGCTGGTGCAGATCGCTGAGCGAGTCGGCATCGAGGTAGGTCTGCAGCAGCGACTCGGCGAACAGGCCGAGCGGTTCGACCACGTGCAGCACATACAGGTCGGCGTGGTGGATTCGCGCGAGCGTCAGCGCGTGCTGCAGCACGTAGGGTGCGTACAGCCCGAGGTCGGTGGCGTAGAGGATGGAGCGGATCATCAGGCCTCCATGGCAGGGGGCTGCGTTACCTCCTCAGCGTAGCAGGGCTTTGCCGCTCACTCGTTGGCTACACCGTGCGGCACATGGCCGGTGGGCACCACACTGCGCGCCCGCTCGCAGTGCCCGGCCTGGTCGTCGAAGAACACGTCGGCGGCGAAGGCCTCGAGGAATGCCGACTTGTCGAGACCGCCGAGGAACAGCGACTCGTCGAGGCGGATGTCCCACTCGCGCAGGGTGCGGATCACCCGCTCGTGAGCCGGCGCCGAACGCGCGGTGACCAGTGCGGTGCGGATCGGACACTCCTCCTCGGCGAACTCGCGCTGCAGGCGGTTGAGCGCGGCGAGGAACGGCTTGAACGGCCCGCCGCCCAGCGGCTGACGGGCCGCCTCGCGCTCGCGCGCCTGGAAGGCGGCCAGGCCGTCCTGCTGGTAGACCCGCTCGGCCTCGTCGGAAAACAGCACCGCATCGCCGTCGAAGGCGATGCGCAGTTCGTGGCTGGCCGCACGCCGGGCGCCGCCGGCGAGGATGGTGGCGGCGGCGAAGCCGGCCTCCAGGGCATGGCGAACATCCTCGGCGTGGGTGGAAAGGAACAGCTGGCAGCCGAAGGCGGCCAGGTAGGGATCGGGGCTGCGCCCGCCGACGAAGGCGGCGCGGGTGATCGGCAGGCCGTAGTGCTGGATCGAGTTGAACACCCGCAAGCCGGTATCGGCGCTGTTGCGCGACACCAGCACCACCTCGACCCGCGCCTGCGCCAGCCGCGTGTTGAGGGCCAGCAGCTTCTCCACCAGCGGGTAGGCCTCGCCGGGCGCCAGCACCTCGTCCTCGTGGGCGATCTGGTATTGCCGGTAGGCCTCGATGCCCTCGGCCTCGTAGATGCGGTGGCTGTCATCGAGGTCGAACAGCGCCCGCGAGGAGATCGCCACCACCAGCTTGTCGCCCAGATTCCCCGCCATGTCAGCGCCTCCCCGTCACCTGCCGCCATCCTGCAGGAAGGCCAGCGCCTGATGCAGCATGCGTACTCGCGGCATGTCCACTCCGGCGGCGGCCGCAGCGGCCAGGGGTGCGACATACAGCGCCGACAGCTCGGCCGGGCGGCGCTGGGCGAAGTCGTGGTACATGCTCGGCAGGTAATCGGGCATGCGGTCGGTGTAGGCCAGCAGCTTCTGCGGGTAGTTGTCCGGCAGCCTGTGGCCGCAGGCCCGGGCGGCATCCACCACCTCCTCCATCAGCGACTGCAGCAGCGCGCGGCTGTGCGGACTGGCCATCAGCGGCGCGGTGGAGCTGCCGAGCAGCACCGAGACGCCGTTGTAGGGGATGTTCCACACCAGCTTCTGCCAGCGCGCCTGGTCGAGATCGGCGATCACGGCGGACTCGATGCCCGCCTCGCGCAGCCAGGCCACGCCCTGCTCGAGCAGCGCCTGGCGTTCGGCGGCCGACGCCGGTCCGCTGTGGTAGCCGAGATTGCACACACCCTGGGCCTGATGCACCACCACGCCCGGCGCCTCGCGGTGGGCACAGATGAAGCACAACCCGCCGAGCAGGTGCAGCGCATCGGGCAGCAGCGGACGCAGCGCGTCCTCCACGCCCAGACCGTTCTGCAGCAGCACCACCTTCGCCCCCGGCGCCGCAGCCTGCACGATCAGTGGCGCCAGCTCGGCGTTGCTGGTGGTCTTGGCCCCGACCAGCAGCCAGTCGCAGGGAGGCATATGTGTCGCGTCACGCCAGGCGTTGACCTGCGGCAGGTGCAGCTCACCGAGCTGGGCATGGCGCACGCGCAGGCCGTCGCGGGACACGACCTCGTATTCGCTGCGTAGCAGGAAGTGCACCTCGAAGCCGGCACGGGCCAGCATCAGGCCGTAGTAGCCTCCGATGGCTCCGGTGCCGATGATGCCGATGCGCGGGCGAACCGATTCGCTCATTGCAATGCTCCCGAAAGGATGGACCGCCCACTATCGATGGGCCGCCGCTTACCTGGCAAGCCCGACGAACGGGAAGCGTCCGCTGATCGGCCGGAATCGACGCCCGGCCCGCTGCCGAGCCTTGACATCCCGCGCCGAAAAACCCGTACATCTTATTGTTAAGCGGGCGCCTAAAGCGTTAAGGTTCAGGCATCCCGTTGCCCCTATTGCTGCCTCCGCCACGGGCCTGGCCGGCGGACGGCATCCGTGACCGATGAGTAACACGATGGCTGATTTACCGATCGACGACCTTAACATTGCCTCCAACGAGGCACTGATCACCCCCGAACAGCTCAAGCAGGAACTGCCCCTCACCGAAACCGCCCGCCGCACCGTGAGCGACGGCCGCCAGGTGGTGCGCGACATTCTCGACGGCAAGGACCACCGTCTGTTCGTGGTGGTTGGCCCCTGTTCGATCCACGACATCAAGGCCGCCCACGAATACGCCGAGCGCCTCAAGGGGCTGGCCGCCGAAGTCTCCGACACCCTGTACCTGATCATGCGCGTGTACTTCGAGAAGCCGCGAACCACCGTCGGCTGGAAGGGGCTGATCAACGACCCCTACCTCGACGACTCGTTCAAGATCCAGGACGGCCTGCACATCGGCCGCAAGCTGCTCTGCGACCTCGCCGAGATGGGCCTGCCGACCGCCACTGAGGCGCTCGACCCGATCTCCCCGCAGTACCTGCAGGACCTGATCAGCTGGTCGGCCATCGGCGCACGCACCACCGAGTCGCAGACCCACCGCGAGATGGCTTCCGGCCTGTCCTCGGCAGTCGGCTTCAAGAACGGTACCGACGGCAGCCTGACCGTGGCGATCAACGCCCTGCAGTCGGTCTCCAGCCCGCACCGCTTCCTCGGCCTCAACCAGCAGGGCCAGGTGTCCATCGTCACCACCAAGGGCAACCGCTACGGCCACGTGGTCCTGCGCGGCGGCAACGGCAAGCCGAACTACGACTCGGTCAGCGTCGCCCTCTGCGAACAGGAACTGGCCAAGGCCGGCATCAGCCCGAACATCATGGTCGACTGCAGCCACGCCAATTCCAACAAGGATCCGGCCCTGCAACCGCTGGTGATGGAGAACGTCGCCAACCAGATCCTCGAGGGCAACAACTCGATCATCGGCCTGATGGTGGAGAGCAACCTGGGCTGGGGCAGCCAGTCGATCCCGAAGGATCTCTGCGACCTCAAGTACGGCGTCTCCGTGACCGATGCCTGCATCGACTGGGACAGCACGGAAAAGACCCTGCGCAGCATGCATGCCAAGCTCAGGGATGTGCTGCCCAAGCGCAAGCGCGGCTGAGTCCAGCCAGCGTCCGCACACAAAAAAAGCCGGGGTCAGACCCCGGCTTTTTTTGTGTGCGGACGCTTCACTCCTGAGCCTGCGCCTCCAGGCCGCGATTGCGCTGGCGCCGCTCCATGTAGCGCTCCACGTAGGAGCAGGACGGTATCACCGTATAGCCCTTGTCCTCGGCGTACTGCAGCGCCTGCTCGGTCAGCGCCGCAGCCACGCCACGCCCGCGCAGGGCATCGGGCACGAAGGTGCGATAGATGTCGATGGTCTGTTTGCCCAGATCCATGTAGGACAGGTAGGCCCGGCAGCCATCCACCGTCACCTCGAACTGCTTGCATGCCTGATCATGCCGAATGGACAGTGACTCACTCATCACGGTTCTCCCCTCGCCCAACTCGTCCGCCGTCGCTGATTGCGGCGACCATGAAACTGTCTGTCTGAACTCAAGACATTAGCAAAGCCTACCCGGCCCTGTCCAAAATCCGTGTCGCAGCCAAGCCCTGCGACCGCTTCAGCGGTCAATCCTGAATTTGACCGGTCCCAGACCGCCAAGTGCCCGCCGCCAACGACCGGGAGCGATTATTTTTTAAACAAACGACAGACCAAATGCCACGCAGGACAAAAAATTCCCCGTGACTTGCGCGAGACACGTTTACTTACTAAAAGTAATGCGTACTATATAACCCAGCCGATTTCCCGAGAGGGAAATTGCATTACGGAAGTCCACCCAAAGGGGAACACGATGAACAACGTTCTGAAAATTTCCGCTCTGACCCTGGCCGCCATCCTGGCTACCGGTTGCAGCAGCATGTCCAAGGAAACCGAAGCTCGTCTGACCGCCACCGAAGACGCCGCTGCCCGCGCTCAGGCTCGTGCCGACGAAGCCTACCGCAAGGCCGACGAGGCTCTGGCTGCTGCTCAGAAGGCTCAGCAGACCGCTGACGAAGCCAACGAGCGCGCTCTGCGCATGCTGGAAAAAGCCAGCCGCAAGTAATAGGTCTCCAGACCTTGCATTTGCAGAAGCCGACCCGCGAGGGTCGGCTTTTTTATTGTCCGCCACTTTCCCCTGGCAGCCCCACGGACAATAAAAAACCCGCTGCAGCCTGACTGCAGCGGGTTTTTCCAGCCAGCGACGGCCTGCTCAGTGCGTCGCCGCGCTGGCTACTTCCTCGCGCGACAGGGCGATCTCCACTGGCAGACCATCCTCGGCGGCCACCACCTCGCGCACCACCTCCCAGTCCAGGCGCATGCTGTCCCTGAGATCGTCACGCTTGAGCAGGGTATTGATCACCTCGGTATGCTTGTCGACCACCGACGGCTCGCCATGATCGTCGAGCGGAGTGTGCGCCTCGAGATAGACCTTGCCGCCGGCCACACCGAACTTATAGGGCTCGTTGATGATCCGCACCGACGTGCCGACCGGAGCCATCTTCGCCAGTTCCAGCACATTGTTGTTGAGCATGCGGAAGCAACCATGGCTGACGCGCATGCCGATGCCGAACTTCTTGTTCGAGCCGTGGATCAGGTAACCCGGCGTGCCCAGGGTGAACTTGAACGGCCCCAGCGGATTGTCCGGCCCGGCCGGCACCACCGCCGGCAGGATGTCGCCCTCGGCGGCATGCTCGGCGCGGATCGAGGCCGGCGGCGTCCAGGTCGGATTCGGCATCTTGGCGGTGATGGTGGTGTTGGCGATCGGCGACCCCCAACCTTCGCGACCGATGCCCAGCGGGTAGGTATGCACCACGTTTTGCCCCTTGGGGAAGTAGTACATGCGGTACTCCGCGAGGTTGATGACGATGCCCTCGCGCGGACCGGGCGGCAGGATGTAGCGGGTGGGCAGGATGATCTCGGTGCCCACGCCGGGCAGCCACGGATCGACCCCCGGATTGGCGGCGACCATTTCCAGGTAGCCCAGATCATTGGCCGTGGCGATGTCGGCGAAGGTGTCCTCGTACTTGGCCTTGATCACCCGTACCTGGCCGACGACATCCTCCCCGGGCGGCGGCAGGGGCAGCTCCAGTGCGCCGGCGGGCGCGGCCAGCAGCAATGCGGCCAGGCTGGCCAGCATGGGACGAACGGCAAGGACACGCGAGAACATCGAGAGTACCTGAGCAGAGTGAATGGTCATTTATTGTACATCGACAACCGACGCCGGGGAAAATTCAGCGGACCGGCCAGTCCCGCGGCAGGCCGCGGCGATCGGCACGCAGACGCTGCAGGCAGACCGAACACAGTCGACGGTCCTTCAGGGTGGTCCTGTCCAGCTCCTCCCACAGCGGCTGCGCCGGCAGCAGGCTGCCGCACAGGGTATGGTCGCCCGGATCGTCCAGCTCCAGCTGCCGGGCAACCAGATGCATGCGCACCTCCTGACAGGCGAACAGGTCCAGCTGCTCGGCGGGAACGAGCAGCCGGTAGGCATAGAGGGACCAAGGCTGGCGCGACATCAGGGGGCTCCGGGGCGGCGCGGCGCGCAACCTTAGCCGAAAGCCTCGAACGGGAAAAGCACTAAAGCAGCGGCCGCAGCGTCGGCCAGAGATTTTCCAGCAGGATCGGCTGGGCCTCGGCCGCCGGATGGATACCGTCGGCCTGCATCAGGCCGGCGACCCCGCCGACGCCCTCCAGGAAGAACGGCACCAGCGGCACCTCCTTCTTCTGCGCCAGATCGAGGTAAACCTGCTCGAAGGCGCTGGCATAGCGCTGGCCGTAGTTGGGCGGCAGCCTCATGCCCAGCAGCACCACCTGCGCGCCGGCCTCGCGGCTGCGGGCGATCATGCCGGCAAGATTCTGTTGCAATCGCGCCGGCGACTGGCCGCGCAGGCCGTCGTTGCCGCCCAGCTCGATCAGCACCAGTTGCGGCCGGTGGTCCTCGAGCAGCGCCGGCAGGCGCGCCAGACCGCCGGCACTGGTGTCGCCGCTCACCGAAGCGTTCACTACCTGCCATTGCGGCGCCTCGCGCTGCAGACGCTCGGCGAGCAGGCTGACCCAGCCCTGGCGGGTTTCCAGGCCAAAAGCCGCGCTGATACTATCGCCGACGACCAGCAGGGTTCCCGCCGCCGCATTCTGCACCAGCAACAGCAGACCCAGGCAGCCGCTCAACAACCAAGGACGCATCTGACTCTCCATGAACGCCAGCATTCTAGTCGCGCGTAACCTTAGCAAAGTGGTCCGCAGCGCGGAAGGCGAGCTGACCATCCTCGCCGACCTCAGCCTGGACCTCGCCCGCGGCGACAGCCTGGCCATCGTCGGCCGCTCCGGCTCGGGCAAGTCGACCCTGCTCGGCCTGCTCGCCGGCCTCGACCGCCCCAGCGACGGCGAGGTGCTGCTCGCCGGCCACGCCCTGTCCAGGCTCGACGAGGACCAGCGCGCCCGGGTGCGTGCCGAGCACGTCGGCTTCGTGTTCCAGTCGTTCCAGTTGCTCGACAGCCTCACCGCCCTGGAGAACGTCATGCTGCCGCTGGAGCTGGAAGGCCGCGACGACGCCCGCCCCTGCGCCCGCGAACTGCTCGAGCGCGTCGGCCTCGGCCAGCGCCTCTCCCACTATCCGCGCCAGCTCTCCGGCGGCGAGCAGCAGCGGGTGGCGATCGCCCGCGCCTTCGTCGGCGAGCCGGACATCCTGTTCGCCGACGAACCCACCGGCAACCTCGACAGCCAGACCGGCGAACGCATCAGCGAGCTGCTCTTCGAACTCAACCGCGAACGCGGCACCACCCTGGTGCTGGTCACCCACGACGCCCGCCTGGCCGCACGCTGCCACCAGCAGATCCGCCTGGAGGCCGGCCGTCTGATCGCCGCGCAGGCCTGACATGCGCAACCTGCCGCTGTCCCGACTGCTGCGCCTCGCCCTGCGCCAGCTGCTGCGCGAAGCGCGCAGCGGCGAGCTGCGCGTGCTGTTCTTCGCCCTGCTGATCGCCGTGGCGGCGAGCAGCGCCATCGGCTATTTCGGCGCCCGCCTCAATGCCGCCATGCTGCTGCGCGCCGGCGAGTTCCTCGCCGCCGACCTGGTGCTGCGCGGCACGGCGCCGGCCAGCCCCGAGCAGATCGCCGCCGGCACCCGCCAGGGCCTGGAGCACGCCCGCGCGGTGGAGTTCTCCAGCGTGATCGCCACCGACCAGGGCGTGCAGCTCGCCAGCGTCAAGGCGGTGGACGACGCCTACCCGCTGCGCGGCCGTCTGAAGAGTGCCGCGCAGCCCTACGCCAGCGAGGAGCCCGGCGGTCGGCCGGCGCCGGGCGAAGCCTGGGCCGAGGCGCGCCTGCTGGCGGCGCTGGACCTGAAGGTCGGCGACCCGATCGAGGTCGGCCGCCAGATGCTGCGCCTGACCCGGGTGCTGACCTACGAACCGGACCGCAGCAGCGACTTCTACAGCCTGACCCCGCGGGTGCTGGTCCACCTCGCCGACCTCGACGCCACCGGCGTGGTCCAGCCCGGCAGCCGGGTCAGCTACCGCGAACTGTGGCGCGGCGCGCCTGATGCCCTCGCCGCCTACCGCCGCGCCGTGCAGCCCGGCCTCGCCGCCCACCAGCGCCTGCAGGACGCCCGCGACGGCAACCGCCAGGTCGGTGGCGCCCTCGACCGCGCCGGGCGCTACCTCAACCTGGCCAGCCTGGCCGCAGTGCTGCTCGCCGGCGTCGCCGTCGCCCTGTCGGCGACCCGCTTCGCCAGCCGCCGTCTCGATCTCAGCGCCATGCTGCGCTGCTTCGGACTGACCCGCCGCGAGACGCTGCTGCTGTTCGGCCTGCAGCTGCTGCTGCTCGGCCTGCTCGCCAGCCTGGCCGGCGCCCTGCTCGGCGCTCTGGCGCAGTTCAGCCTGTTCCATCTGCTCGCCGGGCTGCTGCCGCCGCAGATCCCCGGTGGCGGCCTGCAGCCGGCGCTGGTCGGCATGGCCACCGGCCTGGTGGCGCTGGCCGGCTTCGCCCTGCCGCCGCTGGCCGCGCTGGGCCGGGTGCCGCCGCTGCGCGTGCTGCGCCGCGACCTGCTGCCGCCGCCCCTGGCCACCTGGCTGGTGTACGCCATCGCCCTGCTCGCGCTGGGCCTGATCATGTGGTGGCTGAGCCTGGATATCCGCCTGACCCTCGCCCTGCTCGGCGGCGGCCTGCTCGCCTGCCTGGCGCTCGGCGGCCTGTGGCTGCTGGCCCTGCGTGGCCTGCGCCGGCTGCTGGCCGACGCCGGGCTGACCTGGCGCCTGGGCCTCGGCCAGCTGCTGCGCCACCCGCTGGCGGCGGTCGGCCAGTCGCTGGCCTTCGGCCTGATCCTGCTGGCCATGGCCCTGGTGGCCCTGCTGCGCGGCGAACTGCTCGACAACTGGCGGGCGCAGCTGCCCGAACAGGCGCCCAACCACTTCGCCCTGAACATCCTGCCGGCCGAGCGCGACGCCTTCGCCGCGCACATCGCCGCCCTGTCGCCACAGCCGGCCAGCCTCTACCCGATGCTGCCCGGGCGGCTGGTGACCATCAACGGCCAGCCGGCGCGCGAAGTGGTGAGCGAGGAGTCGCGCGGCGAGCGTGCCGTGCGCCGCGACCTGAACCTGACCTGGTCGGCGCAGCTGCCGGCCGGCAACCAGTTGCTCGCCGGTCAGTGGTGGGACACGCTGCCGGCCGATCATGGCCCGTCGGTGTCGGTGGAGGCCAAGCTGGCCGAGAGCCTCGGCGTGCAGCCGGGCGATCACCTCGGCTTCACCATCGCCGGCCAGGACATCGAGGCGCGGGTCGCCAGCCTGCGCAGCGTCGACTGGGACAACTTCCAGCCCAACTTCTTCGTGATCTTCGACCCGCAGAGCCTCGCCGGCCAGCCGGTCACCTACCTGACCAGCTTCTATCTGCCGCCGCGCTCGGAGCAGGCGCTGGTGGAGCTGGCGCGCACCTTCCCCACCGTCACCCTGCTGCAGATCGACGCGGTGCTCGCCCAGCTGCGCGGCATCCTCGCCCAGGTCACCCTGGCGGTCGAATACGTGCTGCTGTTCGTCCTCGCCGCCGGACTGGTGGTGCTGTTCGCCGGCCTGCAGGCGACCCTCGACGAGCGCATCCGCCAGGGAGCGCTGCTGCGCGCCATCGGCGCCGAGCGGAGCCTGCTGCTGCGCGCCCGGCTCAGCGAGTTCGCCGTGCTCGGCGCCGGCAGCGGCCTGCTCGCCGCCGTCGGCTGCGAGCTGATCAGCGCCCTGCTCTACCGCCAGGCGTTCGACCTGGCCTGGCAGCCGCACCCGATGCTCCTGCTCCTGCCGCCGCTCGGCGCCCTGCTGGTCGGCGGCGCGGGCCTGTTCGGCACCCGCCGCGCCCTCGACGCCAGCCCGCTCGCCGTGCTGCGTGAAGTCTGACCCTGCCACTGCCTACAGGATGCCCGTCCGATGAGCCGTTACCGTCCGCCGCGCAGCGCCGGCACCCCGCTGATCACTCCCGAGGGCGAGGCACGTCTGCGTGCCGAGCTGCACGAACTGTGGAACGTGCGCCGCCCACAGGTCACCCAGGCGGTGAGCGAGGCCGCTGCCCAGGGCGACCGTTCGGAGAACGCCGAATACACCTACGGCAAGAAGATGCTGCGCGAGATCGACAGCCGCGTGCGCTTCCTGCGCAAGCGCCTGGAGAACCTCAAGGTGGTCGACCAGCGTCCGGCCGACCCGGGCAGGGTCTACTTCGGCGCCTGGGTGACTCTCGAGGACGAGGATGGCGAGACTGCACGCTACCGCATCGTCGGCCCCGACGAACTCGACCTGCGGCAGAACCTGATCAGCATCGACTCGCCGCTGGCCCGCGCCCTGGTCGGCAAGGTCCTCGACGCCGAGGTGACGGTGCACACGCCGACCGGCGAGCGCACCTGGTACGTGGTGGAGATCGGCTATCCCTGAGCCTCAGGGCTCCAGTCGATAGCGCTCGCGGCTGTAGGCCAGGTGGTACTTGTTGACGCTGGCGACGTAGCTGACCACACCCATGCCCAGACGCTCGGCGGCCACGCGCTCGACCTGGAAGAACCACTGGTTGGGATTGAGGCCCCGCCGCCGGGCCTCGGCGCGCAGGCTCTGCACCCGCTGCGGGCCGAGGTTGTAGGCGGCCAGGGTGAAGGCCAGGCGCTCGCGCTCGTTGAGCTGGGCGCCGGCGAAGTAGCGGCGGCGCAGCATCGCCAGATAGCGAGCGCCCGCCTGCACGTTGCCGTCGAGGCTGGCGATGTTGCCCACGCCGACGCTGCGCGCGGTGGCCGGGGTGATCTGCAGCAGGCCGCTGGCGCCACCGGCACCGCGCGCGCGCGGATTCAGGGTCGACTCCTTGTAGGCCAGCGCCGCCAGCAGCAGCCAGTCCAGCGACTGCGCCTGGGCATGGCGCATCAGGGTCGGGCGCACCCGCGCCAGGCGCTGGCGCTCGGTACGCCCGAGTGGCTGATGCACCTTGTAGGAGCGCCGGTAGACGCGCTGGAAGCTCGCGTCCTGGTCGGCCGGCGCGCGGTAGTCGCGCAGGAAACGATCGATGCTGGCGCGCAGGTTGGGCGCCTGGCGGTGCACGTACCAGCTCAGTTCGCCCCTGCCCAGCACCAGGTGGCGGTCGATGCGCAGCTTGGGCAGCACCTTGGCCCAGCGTTCGGCAATCGGCAGCTCCACCGCAGTCATCGGCAGGATGCCGGCGTGCACCATCTCCAGAACGTCTTCCACCGCCAGGGTGGGGTCCTGCCAGTCGGCGACGATCGGCGTCTTCAGCCCACCGTTGAGCTTCTGCAAGGCCTCGCGGACGGCGCTGCCGGCCGGCAGCGCCAGACTGCGCCCGGCGAGCTGCTCGACCCGCTGGTAGCGGCGGTTGCCCTGGCGCGACACCACTACCAGCGCCACCTCGCGGCGGGTCGGCGCACTGGCGCGCACCGCCATGCCGGGGCGCGGCGCCAGCAGCTCGCCGGGCGCCACCAGGTCGCCCTCGCCGCGCAGCAGCGCCGCCAGCAGTTGCTCCTTGGGCAGCGGGATCAGCTTCAGGCGCACCTCGCGCCCGTCGCGGGCTCCGCGGTTGAGGTACTGCTCGAAGGCGCGCAGGCGTCGGTACTCGACGCCGATCGGCTCGCCGCGCACCTCGCCGGAACTGTGCCGGCTCTGGTTGACCAGCACGCGCAGCTGCCCGCCGGCACGCACGGCCGCCAGGTCGCGGGCCGTCGCGCCCGCCTCCCAGCGCTCCGGCGGGCCGGCCAGACGTGCACTGGCGCCCGGTGGCCACAGCGCCAGCAGGATCATCAGCAGCGCCAGGCAGGCGGCCAGGCGGCTGCCGGCAACGTCCGTCTTGCGGTTAAATAGGCTGTTTTTCGTCAATCTCGAATTCCCTTCGGGGGCATTCGGCCAGGATACGGGGCCTGCACCATGCAACTGATCGACATCGGCGTCAATCTGACCCACGCCTCATTCGCCCGCGAGCGCGAGGCGTTCCTGCAGCGCGCGCAGGCTGCCGGGGTGTGCCAGATGGTGCTCACCGGGACCTCGCCGGAGGACAGCGAGGCCGCCCTGGCGCTGTGCCGCGAGTTCGACCCCGAGGGACGACGGCTGTTCTGCACCGCCGGTCTGCACCCGCACGAAGCCAGCCAGTGGAGCGCCGACAGCGCCCGCCGCCTGCGCGACCTGCTGGGCGAGGCGCCGGTGCGCGCGGTGGGGGAATGCGGGCTGGACTTCAACCGCGACTTCTCGCCGCGCCCTGCACAGGAGCGGGCGCTGGAGGAGCAGCTGGCGCTGGCCTGCGAGCTGGGCCGGCCGGTGTTCCTGCACGAGCGCGAGGCCAGCGAGCGCCTGCTGGCGATCCTGCGTCACTACCGCGACCGTCTGCCGGCGGCGGTGGTGCACTGCTTCACCGGCGAGAAACGCGCACTCTATGCCTATCTCGACCTCGACCTGCACATCGGCATCACCGGCTGGATCTGCGACGAACGCCGCGGCACCCACCTGCACGAACTGGTGCGCGAGATCCCCTCCGACCGCCTGATGCTGGAGAGCGATGCCCCCTACCTGCTGCCGCGCACCCTGCGCCCGCGACCGAAGCACGGCCACAACGAGCCGGCGTTCCTGCTCGCGGTGCTCGAGGAAGTGGCCCGCCATCGCGGCGAGACGCCCGAGCAGCTGGCAGCACGCAGCACCGCCTGTGCACGTGCCTTCTTCGAACTGCCGCAGCTCTGAGCGCCGGGCTCAGATGCCGCGCACCAGGCGCTGCTGCAACTGCAGCAGCGCCGCGTCGGACTCCACCTCGGCCGCTGCCAGCTCGCGCTGCCAATGGGCGAGGCAGGGCCGCAGATCCTCTTCCGCCTCGGCGCGCCGGCACCACTGCAGGCGGTCGTGCCAGTCGCCCAGCGCCGCCTGGGCAGCCTTGAGCGCATCGACCGGCACCGCCAGCTGCTGCGGCCAGGCCTCGGCGGCATAGCGCACGCGCTTGACCAGCAGGCGCAGGCGGTGACGGTCGTGGGCCGGATCGACCAGGGCGATCTGCAGGCGCTGGCGCTGGCGCAGCAGGCGGCGGTGGACCTTCTTCTGCCCGCGCCTGAGCAGCCCTTCGCGGTCGGCCTCGCGCAGCAGCCCCGGCCACTGCCCGAGGGCATGCTGCAGATGGCTCAGCGCCGGTGCAGCGAGCAGGCGCGGATAGCCCCTGGCGAGCGCCCGGCGCCGGCGCTCGGCCGCCGCCACCTGGCCGGTCCGCTCCAGCTCGGCGGCCAGCACCTCCAGATCGCGCAGCGGGCTGCTGAGACGCCCGACCTCGGCGCTGACCGCCTCCAGGGTCTCGACGCCCGGCAGGCCACGCAGCGGGCGCAGCAGGCTGCGCAGCCGGCGCACGACGATCCGCAGGTCGTGCAGCGCCTCGCTGTCGGTACACGCCGCCAGCCGCGCCCCGGTGGCCACCAGCGCCACGTCGAGGGCAATGAAGCGCGCGATCAGGCGATTGACCTGGGCCGTCATGGGCTTTCCTCCCGCAGCAATTGAGCGCTCTCAGATGGGCGAGCATAGCAGCTGTCCGGCGGCTGCCCGCCCGCCCCGTCCAGAGGGCGCAGCGGCGCATCCCGCCAGAGGTGCGGCAGCCTGCGGCGCAGCCGGCGCAGGGCGCGACGCAGGGCCCCGGGGTCGGGGCTGGCGTCGGCATAGCGCTGCTGGGCGAAACGGCGGGCGAAGGCGTGGATTTCCTCGGCCTGGGCGGGCAGCGCCCGGGCGGCGCGCTCGGCGAAGGCCAGCGGCCCCTCCCCCGCCTGGCGACGCAGGCCGTGGCGCGCCAGCAGGCGCTCGAAGCGCTGATAGAGACGCAGCAGGGGATCGTGCTCGCGTTGCCACGGCTTGAGCAGCAACAACGCCAGGGCGCCCAGCAGCAGCGCCGCACTGGCGACCAGCAGCAGGCCCAGACGGCGGCCATCGACCTGGCCGAACCAGTCCCTGAGCAGCGCCAGCTGCGCCTCGCCCTGGTAACCGAGCACCTGGCGCTGCCAGGCGTAGTTGAGGCTGTCCCACGACAGGCGCAGGCTGTTGAGCCATTCGACGTGGCGGTAGCGCAGCGGCGACAGTGCCGTGCCGGCGCGGAAGGCATCCTCGGCCGGCAGCGCCTGCTCCAGGCCCTGCTCGATGCGCTCGGGCGCGACCTGGAAGGTGGGATCGACGCTCACCCAGCCGCGTCCGGGCAGCCAGTACTCGACCCAGGCGTGGGCGTCGAACTGGCGCACCATCACGTAGTTGCCGTCCGGGTTGTACTCGCCGCCCTGGTAGCCGGCCACCACCCGCGCCGGGATGCCGGCAGCACGCAGGACGAAGGTCATCGCCCCGGCGTAGTGGGCGCAGAAGCCGCGCCGGCTGTCGAACAGGAAGTGGTCCACCGTGTCGGCACCGGCCAGCGGCGGCTTGAGGGTGTAGAAGAAGCGCTCGCGGGCGAAGTGGGCCAGCAGCGCGTCCACCAGCGCCTGTGGCTGCGCATGTCGCTGGCGCAGCTGCGCCGCCCAGCGCCGCGCCCGCGGATTGCCGTCCTCCGGCAGCTGCAGGGCGACACCGAGGCGCGGGCTGGCCTGCGGCTCGCGCAGCGCCTGCGGCCAGGAGGTCACCCGGTACAGCAGGTTCTGCTCCACCGGGCGACGGCGCTGCAGGCGGAAGTCACCCATCAGGTGGGTCTGCTCCAGCTCGGTGCGCGCGGTGTCGAGGGCGAACAGCCAGGGCTGGCCGCTCGCCTGCATGACGATGCTGTAGGACAGCGACGGTCCCTCGGCGCGCCAGGCCGGCTCGGCGCGCGGCGGCTCGGGCAGCTGCGACCAGCGCCGGCCGTCGAAGTGCTCGAAGGTCAGCGCGCGCCAGTACAGCTCGCTGCGCGGCGGCAGCGGGCCGTCGAAACTGGCGCGGAAGGCCAGCTCGGAGGACTGGCTGAGTTCGGCGATGTCGCCCGGCGTCATGCTCTCGGCCAGTCCGCGGCCGCCGCCCTCGCCCGCCATCGGCACCGACCACAGCGGCCCCAGACGCGGGAACAGCACGAACAGCACCAGCATCAGCGGCACCGCCTGCAGCAGCAGGCTGGCGGCCAGGCGCAGGGTAGGCCAGGGTTTCTCGCCCAGGCCGCTGTGCTGCAGGCCGATCAGCGCAGCCAGCAGCGCGATGACCGGCAGCAGGCTGTACAGCGCCGCCGGCAGGCTGTCGTCGAACAGGTAGCTGGTCAGCACCACGAAGAAGCCGAGGAACACCAGCACCAGGGCGTCGCGGCGGGTCTTCAGCTCCACCAGCTTGAGCAGGAAGGTGGACACCAGCAGCGCCACCCCGGCGTCCAGGCCGATCAGCGAACCGCGCGAGGCATACACGCCGACGGCCGCCGCCAGCAGCATGAAGCCCTTGGTCAGCGCACCCGGATAGGTGGTGCGCATGCGGAACACCTGGATGCGCCAGGTGGCGCACACCAGCCACAGGCCGGCGATCCACACCGGCAGGTGGCCCAAGTGCGGCAGGATCACCAGGGCCTGGGCCACCAGCAGCCAGAGCAGGCTGACGCGCGGAATCGCCGGGGAGGCCTTGCGGGCGCGCCACCAGCTCATGGCCGCGCCTCCCCCGGCCGTGCCGGCTGGCCGAACAGCGCCAGCTCGCGCAGGCACAGCTCGCGCTGCGCGGCGCCACTGGCCGGCGCCAGGCTCACCCCGGGCAGGCGCAGGCCGAAGGGCGCGTCATGGCGGGCCAGTTGCACCACCCAGTGGCAGAGCAGCGACAGGCGCGTCTCGCGGTCGCCGCCCAGGCTGTCGAAGCCCAGCCACAGGTCGTGGCCGTGCTGCTCGGCGAATTCCTTGACCAGCAGGCCCTGGCCGCGCGACCAGGCCTTCCAGTGCAGGCGCCGGCGCGAGTCGCCGCTCTGCCAGGGGCGCAGGCCCTCGAAGTCGTCGACACCGCTGCGCTGCGCCGTCGTGCCCGGCTCCTCGTCGTCCTCGCCGGCGCCGCCGGCCGTCGGCAGTTCGCCGGGCAACGGACGCGGATAGACCAGCGCCGTCAGATCGAGGTCGACCCAGCTCCAGGCCACCAGCAAGCCGAGGGGAAAGCGGCTTTCCACCCGCAGGCGCGGCGCCCGCAGCCAGCCGCGGCGTTCGGCGAGCCGGAACAGCTCGAGTTCGACGCTACCGTCGATCTCGACGTCGACCTGCTGCAGGGGCGCGGGCGGCCAGCCGAGAGCGATGCCGCGGTGGGCGCGGCCGCTGCCCTGCAGGCGCAGGCGGAAACCGGCCTGCTCGCCGGCGAACACCGGCGGCGCCTCGCCGGCGCTGAGCACCAGGCCGGCGAGGTTGCGCCAGGTATGCAGGATGGTGACCAGCCCCACCGATAGCAGCAGGAAGGTCAGCCCGTAGGCCAGGCTGTTCTGGTAATTGATCGCCGCCAGCAGCATCAGCAGCAGCGCCACGGCGAACACCAGGCCCTGGGTCGTGGGCAGGATGAAGATGCGCCGCTGATCCAGGCGCACCTCGCGGGCCGGAGGGATGCGCCGCTCCAGCCAGTGGTCGAGGCGCCGGGCGAACAGGCGGGCCGGCATCAGAGCGGCGTCACTTCACGTAGCAGCCACTGCACCAGGGCGCCGCCGCCATGTCCGGCCGGGTCGGCCGCGTCGCGCAGGCGGTGGCCGGCCACCGCCGGCAGCACCGCCTGCACGTCCTCGGGGATCACGTAGTCGCGTCCGGCCAGCATGGCCCAGGCGCGCGCCGCGGCGAGCAGCGCCAGGCTGCCGCGCGGCGACAGGCCGAGGGCGAAGGCCGGCTGGCTGCGGGTCGCCTCGACCAGGCGCAGCACGTAGTCGATCACCGCCTCGCTGGCGTGGATACCCGGCACCTCGGCCTGGATGCGCGCCAGCGCGGCGTGGTCGAGGACCGGCTCCAGCCGAGGCAGCAGGCCGCGACGCGCCTCGCCCAGCAGCAGGGCCTTCTCGGCGGCGCGCGCCGGATAGCCGAGCGACACGCGCATCAGGAAGCGGTCGAGCTGCGATTCGGGCAGGGCGAAGGTGCCGCCCTGGCTGACCGGGTTCTGCGTGGCGATGACGAAGAACGGCTCGGGCAGCGGTCGGGTGGCGCCCTCGATGGTCACCTGGCGCTCCTCCATGGCTTCGAGCAGCGCGCTCTGGCTCTTCGGCGTGGCGCGGTTGATCTCGTCGGCCAGCACCAGCTCGGCGAAGATCGGTCCCGGATGAAAGGTGAACTGCCCGGTTTCGCGGTTGAACACCGAAGTGCCGAGGATGTCGCCGGGCAGCAGGTCGGAGGTGAACTGGATGCGCTGGTAGCTGAGGCCCAGAACCCGGGCCAGCGCGTGGCTCAGGGTGGTCTTGCCCATCCCCGGCAGGTCCTCGAGCAGCAGGTGGCCACGGGCCAGCAGACAGGCCAGGGCCAGGCGCACCTGCCGATCCTTGCCGAGCAGCACCTGATTGACCGCAGCCAGGCAGCTTTCCAGTTGGGTGCGCATGCGCGTTCTCCCTTCGCGTAAAGCCTTGATCGTACTGGGCATATGCCGCGAGGCAAAGCGCCGCAACGGAGAATTGCCAGACCGTGCACGCCCACGGCGCCGTGCCGGTGCAGCCAACCCGGCGGCGGGGCTGAGCGGGCGGCAATGCCCCCGATTTGATTGCGGGATATTACAGCACCGCAAACCGCCTGAGCCGGGGGCTGCAGGGCGCTGTCCCGCTTTCGTCACATGCCGCGGGCAGGCTCGGAGCGCCCCCATGCGTGGACCGGACGCGCCGCCCTGGGTTAAGGTCGGGCCGCGGTTCGTCCGCCTCGACGGCCGCACAGGGCATTGAACGCGCAGTCATTTTCCCCGGGAGAAGGCGTATTCGGACAACAACAACCAGACACTCGAGGATGTGGAAATTGAAGGTTGGCTTGATTGGTTTCGGGCGTACGGGCAAGTCCGTCGCCTCCGTGCTGCTGCACAGCAGCGACACCACCCTGGAGTGGGTGATCCGCGGTTCGGCGAATCCGGAGAGACGCTCCGCCGCACAGTACCTGGACATCGACACCGACAACCCGGCGATGATCTTCGGTCATGACGAGATCGCCATGCGCGATCTGCTCGACCGCCAGCCAGTCGACGTGATCATCGACTTCTCCGGCCACGACGGCCTCGACCTCTATGCAGAAGAGGCGCGCGCACGCGGCATCGCGGTGATCAGCGCCATATCCCAGTACCCCGAGGAGCGCGTCACGCAGCTGCGCACGCTGGGCGAACACACCCGCGTGCTGTGGTCGCCGAACATCACCCTCGGCATCAATTTCCTGATCCTCGCGGCGAAGATCCTCAAGCAGATCGCCCCCGAGGCCGACATCGAGATCATCGAGGAGCACTTCGCCGCCAAGCCGGAGACCTCCGGTACCGCCAGGGTGATCGCCGAGACCCTCGACAAGCCGGCCGAGGACATCAAGTCGATCCGCGCCGGCGGCATCGTCGGCCGCCACGAGATCCTCTTCGGCTTCCCCTATCAGACCGTGCGCCTGAGCCACGAGTCGATCGCCCGCGAGGCCTTCGGCAACGGCGTGCTGTTCGCCGCCCGCAACCTGCTCAGCCGCGAACGCGGCTTCTACAGCATGCAGGACCTGCTGGAGCCCTATGTCCGCGAGCAGGTCGCCAACGGCTGAAGCACGTACAATCCAGAGGTAACGGCCCCCGGTCGCGTCACCCGGGCGGCGAGCACAAGGAGACGGTCATGCCGGCAACGCCACAGGACTGGCACGCGCAGAGCCCCGAGCAGTGCCTGCAGCAGCTGGACAGCCGCAGCAGCGGCCTGAGCGCCGCGGAAGCCGCCAGGCGCCTGGCCGCGCACGGCCCCAACCGCCTGCCGGAAGTGCGCGGCCCGGGCTGGCTGCAACGACTGCTGCGCCAGTTCCACAACCTGCTGATCTACGTGCTGCTGGGCTCCGCCGTGCTGGTGGGCCTGCTCGGCGAGTGGCTGGACTGCCTGGTGATCGTCGGCGTGGTGCTGATCAACGCCCTGGTCGGCTTCATCCAGGAGGGCAAGGCGGAACAGGCCATGCGCTCGATCCGCCAGCTGCTCACCCTCGACAGCCGCACCCGCCGCGGCGGCCTGAGCGCCCTGCTGCCGGCCGAGCAGCTGGTGCCCGGCGACATCGTCCTGCTCGAGGCCGGCGACCGCGTGCCGGCCGACCTGCGCCTGCTCGAGTGCCGCGACCTGCGCATCGACGAGGCGATGCTCACCGGCGAATCGCTGCCGGCCAGCAAGCAGGTGGCCGCGGTCGAGGCCGCCGCCAGTCTCGGCGACCGCAGCTGCCTGGCCTTCTCCGGCACCCTGGTCAGCGCCGGCAACGGTTGCGGCGTGGTGGTGGCCACCGGCGGCGACACCGAGCTCGGCCACATCAGCCACCTGCTCGGCAGCGTGGAGAGCCTGCGAACCCCGCTGCTCGACGACATGCAGCGCTTCGCCCGCCAGCTCACCCTGATCATCCTGCTGCTCGCCGGCTTCACCTTCCTCGTCGGCGTGTTCCTGCGCGGCTACTCCGGCGACGAGATGCTGATGGCCGCCGTGGGCCTGGCGGTGGCGGCGATTCCCGAGGGCCTGCCGGCGGTGCTGACCATCGTCCTCGCCCTCGGCGTGCAGCGCATGGCCCGCCAGCGGGCGATCGTCCGCCGCCTGCCGGCGGTGGAGAGCCTCGGTGCGGTGACGGTGATCTGCTCGGACAAGACCGGCACCCTGACCCGCAACGAGATGACCGTGCAGCAGGTGTTCACCGCCGCGCACAGCTACGCCATCCAGGGCGTCGGCTACGAACCCAGCGGCAACCTCACCCGCGAGGGGCTGGTCATCGAACCGCACCAGGCGCCCGACCTGCTGGAGCTGGCCCGCGCCGGCCTGCTGGCCAACGGCGCCAGCCTGCACCAGGGCAGCGAGGGCTGGCACATCAGCGGCGATCCCACCGAGGCCGCACTGCTGACCCTCGCCGGCAAGCTCGGCCTCAGTGACGGCGCGGAACTGGCTCGCCTGCCGCGGGTCGACGCCATTCCCTTCAGCCCCGAACTGCGCTGCACCGCCAGCCTGCACCACGACCATGCCGGCCACGGGCTGATCTACCTGTTCGGCGCACCGGAGCGACTGCTCGAGCTGTGCAACCGCCAGTGGCACGACGGCAGCGCCGAACCGCTCGACCCGCGGGCCTGGCATGCCCGCATCGAGCAGGGCGCCGCCCACGGCCTGCGCATGATCGGTCTGGCCATGCGCCCGCTGGCGGCGCCGCGGAGCGAGCTGGACTACGCCGACCTGCAAGGCGACTTCATCCTCCTCGGCCTGGTCGGCATGCTCGACCCCCCGCGTGCCGAGGCCATCGCCGCCATCGCCGAGTGCCGCAGCGCGGGCATCGCGGTGAAGATGATCACCGGCGACCATGCCGCAACCGCCGCGGCCATCGCCACGCGCCTGGGGCTGGCCGACGGCCCGCCGCTGACCGGCGCCGAACTGGACCGCATGGACGATGCCGAACTGGACGCGCGCCTGGCCGGAACGGCGGTATTCGCCCGCACCAGCCCGGCGCACAAGCTGCGCCTGGTCGAACGCCTGCAGGCGCGCGGCGCGCGGGTGGCGATGACCGGCGACGGGGTCAACGATGCGCCGGCGCTCAAGCGTGCCGACATCGGCATCGCCATGGGCATCAAGGGCACCGAGGCGGCCAAGGAGGCCGCGCAGATGGTGCTGGCCGACGACAACTTCGCCACCCTCGCCCACGCGGTGGCCGAAGGGCGCACGGTCTACGACAACCTGAAGAAGTCGATCCTGTTCATCCTGCCCACCAACGGCGGCCAGTCGCTGGTGCTGCTGGCCGCCATCGCCCTCGGCCTGACCCTGCCGATCACACCGCTGCAGATCCTCTGGGTCAACATGGTCACCGCCGTGACCCTGGCGATGGCGCTGGCCTTCGAGCCGCCCGAGGGCGACCTGATGCGCCGCCCGCCACGCGATCCGGCAGCCTCGCTGCTGTCCGGCCACATGCTGTGGCGCCTGCTGCTGGTCGGCGCGCTGCTGACCGCGGCCAGCCTGGGGCTGTTCCTGCATGCCCAGCAGCTCGGCCTGCCGCTGGAGCTGAGCCGCACCCTGGCGGTCAACGCCCTGGTGGCCGGCGAGATCGGCTACCTGTTCTGCGCGCGCCGGCTGAACGCCCCGGCCGCCTTCGGCGTGCGCGACAATCCGATGGTCTGGGTCATGGTTCTGCTGGTGGCGGCGCTGCAGCTGGCATTCAGTTGCTGGCCGCCGCTGCAGGCGCTGTTCGGCACCGCCAGTCCGGATGCCCGCGGCTGGGCCCTGGTGATCGCCGCCGGGTTGGCGGTGATGCTGCTGGTGGAGATGGAGAAGTGGCTGCTCGGCCGCTGGCGCCGGCGACGCTGAGCGAGGGGGCGGCTCCGCCGAGGAGCCGCCGCGGGGTTCACTGGTTCTGCAGCAGCTCGACGCGCAGCCGCGCGTGCATCTGCTCCTGACCGCCACCCCGGCACATGCCGCGCACCGGGCAGGCGTCGAGGTAGTCGAGGCCGACCGCCAGCTTGATGTGGCGCTCGGGTCGCGCCAGGCGGTGGGTGACGTCGAAGCTGTACCAGGCGCCATCGAGCCAGGCCTCGGCCCAGGCGTGGCTGGCCAGGTGGCGACTGTCGGCGGTGCACAGGTAGCCGGACACGTAGCGGGCCGGCACGCCCAGGCTGCGCGCGCAGGCGAGGAACACGTGGGTGTGGTCCTGACACACGCCGGCGCCGAGGGCGAAGGCCTGTGCCGCACTGGTCTCGACGCCGGTGGCGCCCGGGGTGAACGGCATGCGCTGGTACAGCGCCTCCATCAGCGCGCTCAGCGCCGCGCGGTCGCGGTGCACGCCGCAGCACTGGCGGGCGAAGTCACGCAGCACGGCGTCGGCCGCGGTCAGCCGGGTGCTGCGCAGGTAGGGCAACGGCGAGGCGGCGTCCGCCTCTCTGTCGCAGCGCTCGTCGATCTCCACGTGGCCATGGGCGCCGATGACGATGGCCTGGTGCGGACCGTCGAGGGTCAGCACATGGAGGATGTTGCCGTTGCCGTCGCGCTGGATGTTGGCCGCCCGCGGCAGCTCCAGCTGCCAGTCGAGCACGCGCTGGCGCGCGCTGTCCTGGGGCGTGAGGCGCAGGTACTGGACGCTGGCGCGCACCGGATCGGCGTAGCGATAGGTGGTGTCGTGGTGGATGGCGAGCCTCATACAGCCTCCAGGTAAGCACTGTGGATGGCGTTGCCCAGTTGGCGGACCAGCAGGATGTAGTCGTGGATCCACGCCTTGAGGCCTTCCTCGAGCACCTCCTCGATGCCGGTGAAGCGCAGGCGCGCCTCCAGTTCGGCGGCCATGCGCTGGGCCGGACGGCCGTTGGTGCCGGGAACCTCGCCGAGGATCTGGCTGAGGGCGGCGATGCAGCTGCGCAGCGAGCGCGGCACTTCGGCACGCAGCAGCAGCAGCTCGGCGACCTGGGCCTGCTTGGGCGAGCCGCGATAGAGGGCGGCGTGCGCCTCGTAGGCGGACAGCGCGCGCAGCAGGGCGCTCCACTGGTAGTAGTCGCGTGCGGTGGACGGGCAGGACGGCGCATCGCCCATCAGTTGGTTGCGCGCATCGAGCAGGCGCAGGGTGTTGTCGGCGCGCTCGAGGTAGGTGCCCAGACGGATGAAGCGCCAAGCGTTGCCGCGCATCAGGGTCCCTTCGGTGGCCCCGCGGAACAGGTGCGAGCGCTCCTTGACCCACTCGCAGAACTGGCTGGCGCTGAAGTTGGCCGGCGACTGGCCGGCGATGTGGCGCATCTCCAGCCAGGTGGCGTTGATGTTCTCCCAGATGTCCGCGGTGATCCGCCCGCGCACCGCGTGGGCGTTGGTGCGCGCCGCGCGCAGGCAGCTGTAGAGGCTGGCCGGGTTGTCGGCGTCGAGGGCGAAGAAGTGCAGGATGCGCTCGGCGTCCAGTTCGCCATGGCGCTCGAGGTAGGCGTCCAGGGTGCCGGTGATCAGCAGCGGCATGGCCAGCTCTTCCAGGCCGTCGCCACGGCCGCCCTGCGGCATCAGCGACAGCGAATGGCTGACATCCAGCATCCGCGCCATGTTTTCCGCGCGCTCCAGATAGCGCGACATCCAGTACAGATCGGCAGCAGTACGACTCAGCATGACTTTCCTCGCCTCAGACTTCGCGGGATTCGGTGGCGGTCGGCTCCTCGACCACCCAGGTGTCCTTGGTGCCGCCGCCCTGCGACGAGTTCACCACCAGGGAGCCCTCGCGCAGGGCCACGCGGGTCAGGCCGCCGGGCACCAGGCGCACCTGCTGGCCGGACAGCACGAACGGGCGCAGGTCGATATGGCGCGGGGCGATGCCGCTGTCGACGAAGGTCGGACAGGTCGACAGGCTGAGGGTCGGCTGGGCGATGTAGGCCGCCGGGTTGGCCTTGAGGCGGGCACGGAAGGCCTCGATCTCGGCCTGGCTGGCGGCCGGGCCGACCAGCATGCCGTAGCCGCCGGAGCCCTGGGTTTCCTTGACTACCAGTTGCTCGAGGTTGGCCAGCACGTGGGACAGCTCGGCCGGCTTGCGGCACTGCCAGGTCGGCACGTTGGCGAGGATCGGCTCCTCGTCCAGATAGAAGCGGATCATCTCCGGCACGTAGGGATAGATCGACTTGTCGTCGGCCACGCCGGTGCCGATGGCGTTGGCCAGCACCACGTTGCCGCTGCGATAGGCCGCCAGCAGGCCGGGCACGCCGAGCATGGAGTCGGGATTGAAGGCCAGCGGATCGAGGAAGGCGTCGTCGATGCGCCGGTAGATCACGTCCACCGGCTGCGGACCGCCGGTGGTGCGCATGAACACGCGCTCGTCGCGCACGAACAGGTCGGCGCCCTCGACCAATTCGACGCCCATCTCGCGGGCGAGGAAGGCGTGCTCGAAATAGGCGCTGTTGTAGCGGCCGGGGGTGAGCACCACCACGCTGGGGTTGTCGACCAGGCTGGAACTCTTGAGGGTGTCCAGCAGCAGGTTCGGATAGTGGTTGACCGGGGCGATGCGCTGGCCGGCGAACAGCTCGGGGAACAGGCGCATCATCATCTTGCGGTTTTCCAGCATGTAGGAAACGCCGCTGGGGGTGCGCAGATTGTCTTCCAGCACGTAGTAGGTGCCGTCGCCGTCGCGCACCAGATCCACCCCGGCGATGTGCGCGTAGAGGTTGTGCGGCAGGTCGAGGCCCTGCATGGCCATCTGGTAGCCTTCGTTGGCCAGCACCTGCTCGGCGGGGATGATCCCGGCCTTGACGATGCGCTGGTCGTGGTAGAGGTCGGTGAGGAACATGTTCAGCGCACGCACGCGCTGGATGCAGCCGCGCTCGACCTGCTGCCACTCGCGGGCCGGGATGCTGCGGGGGATGGTGTCGAAGGGAATCAGGCGCTCGGTGCCCTGCTCGTCGCCGTAAAGGGTGAAGGTGATGCCGGCACGGTGGAATAGCAGATCGGCCTCTCGTCGGCGCCGTTCCAGTTGCTCGGCCGGCGTAGCCGCCAGCCAGCGGGCAAAGGCCTGATAGTGCGCCCGGCAATCGCCCTGGGCGTCATACATCTCGTCGTACGTGCTGCGAACCATGCTCGCGGGCTCCCTGTTGTGCCACGTGACACGTACCCTGCAAGGGCCGCGCCAATTTTATAATTCCTTGTAAATCAAGAGCTTGGCGTTAATCGCTGCAGGCTGTGCTCCAAAAGGCAGCAGGCGCTTTCCATGCTCTCGGTGTCGGCGCTTCAAAAGGAGGCGGCCTCGTCGCCTCGCTGCACCAACCGTGATCGTATGAATAATTAACCCCCTTGCAGCAGCGGCTGCAAGGGGCGTCGGGTGAACGTGCGCAACCGCTCAGCGTGGCGGCTCTCCCACTTCCTGGGTGACGCCCCAGCCGTCCAGCACCCCCCCCAGGGGTGCCACCAGCACCTGCAGGACATGCTCGAAATCGTCGATGCCGGCATGGGTGGCATACATCACCTTGCTCACCTGCAGGTGCCAGGCGCCATCGCGCTCGACGACCTGGGCGTTCAGCGATTCGCCGCGAAAACTGCTGGCGGCCTGTCTTGCCCGTTCCTCGTCGGGGAAGATTGCATAGAACTCGATCGGATGAGCTCGGGCAAAGTCGAAGCCTCCCTCCTTCATCCGGCGCAAAACGGTGCTGCTGATATCGTGTGGAGCGATCGTAGCCATTGCCCGCACTCCTCGATTGTTCATCACCAGGAGAAAATCCACAGCCAATCCAGACTAGCCCCAAACCCCGCCGGCTGCATAGCCATCCTGCCAAATCCTGCGCTGCACGCCATGCCTCCCACCCCACCCGGCCGTTACCGGGCGACAGCGTCCACCACAGGGATGCACCGCACAACGAACACCGACATTTCCCATTTAAGCCGCTATCGAACGCCGATATTCAAACGCTCATTCGGGCACATCCGAATACGACAGAAAAGCATCTCGCCGAAGCGCCAGAAAACCGCAATTGCGGCAGGCAGTAAACTGCCAAAAACCCGCAGCGACATGCCGCAAGCGCAGTATCCGGACGCCGCGCAGCCGATTGCCAGGATCCGGACAGGCGTACAGCGGCGGCCTCCAGCCGCACGCTCGGCAGCACGGACAGGCGCGCAAGGCTCTCGCGACACAGGCCCGGCGGCACAGGGCATCCACGGTGGCCGTCGGGAATCCCGGGGCGTCATTCAAATTGCTGCCGCCAGATCTTCGACTGACCACCCACTCCAAATAAACGGACCATCCCGAAATTTCGTAATTTCATATATCCGGCAAATAGCGGCAATTTCCCCCTTTGCTAGCTTCAAGACTGCAGACACAAGAAACCAGCCAGCCAAGTTGATCCAGCCGATGTTTCTTGCGCAAGGAAAACTGCTGCCGACGGGAGGGAACTTATCTATCTGAAACCTGCTGAGAATACTCAACATGCATACCCTGCATTGCACCAGTGCATGTCGGGAGCACAAGGATTCGGTTGCTCGTCAGTCCCTCATCATCTTCGCCCTGTCGCTCGCCCTCCTCGCCGGCGATGCCTTCGCCGAGGTCAGCGAAAGCCTCAGCTACACCGACTACAGGGTCGAGGCCAACGGCAGGCAGTCGCTGTCCAAGCTGCTCGCCAACAGCTCGCCGATCCGCCACAAGGGCAAGACCTTCCATGCCTACACTACCTGGCGAATCAGCTGGCAATACCGCTGGGACAAGGACACCGACGGGGCCTGCAGGATCGCCCGGGTCTCCACCACCCTGGACACCACCATCCAGCTGCCGCGCCTCGACAACGCCAGCGCCCGCCAGCAGGAACAGTTCCAGCGCTACCTGGTCGCGCTGAGGCAGCACGAACTGGGTCACCACCACTACGGCCGACAGGCTGCCCGGGAGGTCGACCGTCAGTTGCAAGCGATGCCGGCGATGCCCGACTGCACGCGCCTGATCGCTGCCGCCAACCGGCTGGCCCATCACATCGTCGAGCGCTACAAGGACGAGGAGCGCACCTACGACCTGGTCACCGTGCATGGCCGCACGCAGGGCGCGCGCCTGGACTACTGAGCCACGGGCAGAGCGCGCGTCGATCTGGGATAATGCCGGCGCCGTGGCGTGATTGCGCTCGCCACGGCGCCCTCCCCGATCCATCGTGTCCCCGATTGCCCCATGACCTTCCGACTGCGCCCGCTGGGCGAACCCGACATTGCCGCCGTACTGGCCATCCAGGCCGAGTCCTATGCCGAAGCGCTGCTGGAAAGCGCCGAGATCATCCGCCAGCGCCTGGCGAGCTTCCCCGAGCTGGCCTGGGGCGCCGAGGATGCCGAAGGCGTGTGCGCCTACCTGTTCGGCTATCGCTCGCGCGCCGGCAAGGTGACGCCGCTGGACGGCGTCTTCGCCGAGCCCGAGGCATCCGACTGCCTGTACCTGCACGACCTGGCGGTGAGCCGCCGCGCGGCCGGGCGCGGCATAGGCCCCGCGCTGGTGCAGCGCCTGCTGGAACACGGCCGCGCCAGCCGCCTGAAATATTCCGCGCTGGTTTCGGTACAGGACTCCCAGGCGTTCTGGAGCCGCCTGGGCTATGCGACCGCCCGCGAGCTGGAGCACAGCCAGCAGCGCAACCTCGACTCCTACGGCGTGCCGGCGGTGTATATGGTCAGGCCGCTGCATTGAGGGCAGACTGGGGCCCCGTTCCAGTGCAGGAAGCCCCGCAATGCCCTCCATCGACAACGCCTTCACCACCCTCGTCGGCGTCCGCCATCCGCTGATCCAGGCGCCCATGGCCGGCGGCGCGACCACACCGGAGCTGGTCGCCGCGGTCAGCAATGCCGGTGCGCTGGGTTCCTTCGCCGCCGCCACCCTGGTGCCGGCGGCGATCCGCGAAGGCGTGGCGCGGGTGCGCCAGCTCACCGACCGGCCGTTCAACGTCAACCTGTTCATCCTCGACGAGCCGGCGCCCAGCGACGCCGAAGTCGCCGCCGCCCAGGCGCGCCTCGATCCGCTGCGCGCCGAACTGGGCCTGCCGCCCGGCGGCCGACCGGCGCGCTTCTGCGAGGACAACCGCGCGCAGATCGAGACCCTGCTGGAGCTGGCGCCGCCGCTGGTCAGCTTCACCTTCGGCATCCTCGACGCCGCCAGCGTGGCGCGCTTCCACGCCGCCGGCAGCCTGGTGATGGGCACCGCCACCACGGTGGCCGAGGCGCGCGCCTGGCAGGCGGTCGGCGCCGACCTGGTGTGCGCCCAGGGCTGCGAGGCCGGCGGACACCGCGGCAGCTTCCTCGGCGACCCGCAGCAGTCGTGCATCGGCCTGATGGCCCTGCTGCCGCAGGTGGCGGCGGCGATCGACATCCCGGTGGTGGCGGCCGGCGGCCTGATGGACGGCCGCGGCATCGCCGCCAGCCTGCTGCTCGGCGCCCAGGCCGCGCAGCTCGGCACCGCCTTCCTGTGCTGCCCGGAGTCGGGCATTCCGTCCATCTGGAAAGAGGCGATCCTCGCCGCCGGCGACGACAGCACGCGACTGACCCGCGCCTTCTCCGGGCGCCTTGCGCGCGGCATCGCCAACGAGTTCATGCACCGCTTCGCCGCCGAGGAACAACAGGTGCCGGCCTACCCGGTGCAGAACGCGCTGACCGGCGACATCCGCCAGGCGGCGCTGCGCCAGGGGCACAGCGAATACCTGTCGCTGTGGGCCGGCCAGGGCGCGGCCATGGCGCGCCGCCTGCCGGCCGCCGAACTGGTGCAGACGCTGATGGCCGAGCTGGCCGCCTGCCAGCCCTGAGCAGGCGACCGCTCGGCGGAAAACCCGCGCCGATCCCTGGCGGTCCCGGTGGGCGACCTATACTCAAATCAGAGCCGGATGATTCTGGACCCAACAACAACAAGTCCGGAATTGCCGACTCGAGGCCCTGCTCCCGAAAGGGAACAGGTGTCAGCCCTAGCAATCTGGAGGGCGCCATCATGTCCAGGTACTACATCGATTGCCGGAGTCATCCGGGCGACGTGAAGTGCACAGTGGCACTGGCTGCCGACACCAGGGAAGAACTGCTGGAAGCCGTTGTCGAGCACGGCCGCACCGTGCACGGTTACGCAGACACGCCGGAGTTCCGCAACCAGATCATGCAGGGGATGAAAGAAGGTACGCCACCTCTGGAGGCTGAAACGGCCAAGGCGGCGTGACCATCGGCCCACCGGGAAGCCAGCCGTCTCCCGGGCCTGAACCCTCGGCAATGCGAGGCATGGCCAACGCACAGTCAGCAAGCGACGGCAGCAACCCGTCCGGAAACGAGAAGGGGCCCTGATCGGGCCCCTTCTCTTTTGTCGCGTCCGGACGTCAGTCGTTGCTCGGCTTGTGGATCGCCTGCAGCACGTACTGCGGCAGGGCGAAGGCGCCCTGATGGATGTCGGCGTTGTAGTAGCGGGTGACGATGCCGCTGCCGGCGAAACGCTGGCGCAGGGTTTCCAGCGACAGCTTGCGGTACTCGGGGTTGGTGCTGCCCCAGGCGAAGGTCATCGAGCCGCCGATGTAGGTCGGCACCGCGGCCATGTAGAAGTGCCAGTCGGCGAACAGGCCGTGCATGCGCCCGGCGGTGGTCTGCACTTCGGACAGCTGCATGAACGGCGTGCCGTTCTGGGTGACCAGGATGCCGCCGTCGTTCAGGCAGCGGCGGCAGGCCTGGTAGAAGTTCTCCGAGAACAGCACCTCGCCCGGACCGATCGGGTCGGTGGAGTCGGAGATGATCACGTCGAACTTCTCCTCGGTGGTGGCGACGAAGCGCATGCCGTCGTCGATCACCAGGTTCAGGCGCGGATCGTCGAAGGCGCCCTTGGAGTGGTTGGGCAGGAACTGCTTGCACATGTCGACCACGGTGCCGTCGATCTCGACCATGGTGATGTGCTCGACGCTGGCGTGCTTGGCCACCTCGCGCAGCATGCCGCCGTCGCCGCCGCCGATGATCAGCACGCGCCGGGCCAGGCCGTGGGCGAGGATCGGCACGTGGGTGAGCATCTCGTGGTAGATGAACTCGTCGGCTTCGGTGGTCTGGATCACGCCGTCCAGCGCCATCACCCGACCCATGCGTGCGTTCTCGAAGATCACCAGATGCTGATGCTCGGTGCGCACTTCATGCAGCATGCGGTCGATCTGGAAGCGCTGGCCGTAGCCCTCGTAGAGTGTCTCGATGTAGTCGCTCATCCGCGTGTTCCTTGTAACCTGTTGAAGACAAAAGAAATTCTAGCCCGAAACGGCCGCTCCGGAAGCTGCCGTCACTGGCTTGAGTGTGGCGTTGCGGCATGACCGCCGCGTGGCAGGCGGCCCGTGCGCCGGGCCGCCTGACGGCTTCAGAAGCGCGCCGGCTCGATGGCGGCGAAGCTCGCCACGGTCGGGTGACCGCCCAGTTCGCCGCCGTCGCGGGCCAGGCCGCAGGTGGCCATGCCGGCTTCGCGGGCGGCGTCCAGCTCCTGCACCACGTCGGAGAGGAACAGGATCTCGCCGGCCGGCCGGCCGATGGCGGCGGCGATGCGCGCGTAGGACGCCGCCTCGCGCTTGCCGCCGCTGGTGGTGTCGAAGTAGCCGGAGAACAGCGGAGTCAGGTCGCCCGCCTCGGAACAGCCGAAGATCAGCTTCTGCGCCTGGATCGAGCCGGAGGAATACACGTAGAGGTCGAGGCCGGCGGCCTTCCAGGCCTTGAGCGCGTCCACCGCGTCCGGGTAGACATGGCCCTTGAGCTGGCCGGCGCGGTAGCCCTGCTCCCAGACCATGCCCTGCAGGGCCTTGAGCGGAGTGGCCTTGCGGTCGGCGGCGATCCACTCCAGCAGGATGGCGATGACCCGCTCGACGTCGGCGTCGGCCTCGCCGCTCTCGGCGCGCACGGCCTCCAGCTGCGCGGCCACCGCCGGCTCCCCGGCGTGCTGACGAACGAAGTCCGGCAGGTGCTTCACGGCGAACGGGAACAGCACGTCGAAGACGAAACTGACCGCGCTGGTGGTGCCCTCGATGTCGGTGAGGATGGTCTTGATCGGCACCGTCAGTCCTCCAGCCCCGGGAAGGACTTGGCGATCGGGTCGCCGGTGAACTTCGCCACCCAGCCCTCGGGATTGTTGAACAGGCGGATGGCAACGAAGTGCGGTTCCTCGCCCATATCGAACCAGTGCCTGGTGCCGGCCGGCACCGAGATCAGGTCGTTCTTCTCGCACAGCACCGCGTAGACGTACTCGCCGATGTGCAGGGTGAACAGGCCGCGGCCGGCGACGAAGAAGCGCACCTCGTCCTCGCCGTGGGTGTGTTCGTCGAGGAACTTGGCGCGCAGCTCGGCCTTCTGCGGATGGCTGCGGTCCAGGCTGATCACGTCGACGGTGACATAGCCCTGTTCGCTCATCAGCTTCTCGATCTCATGGTGGTAGGCGGCGATCACCTCGACCTGGCTGGCGCCGGGAGCGATGGGCGCATTGGCCTGCCAGCGCTCGAAGCGCACGCCGACCTCGGCCAGGGTGGCGGCGATGTCCTCGGCGTGGGTCAGCACCTTGTCCGGGTGGTTGGGGGTGGACTCGTGGTAGACGCTCAGGCGGCTCATGGGCGGTTCCTTGTTGAATCGGCTCGTTCAGCGACCCAGCACCTGGCGGGTCTTCAGTTCGCATTCGAAGAGGAATTCGAAGGCCTCGATCTGGCGCAGCGCATCGCTCATCTGCGGGCCCCAAGTGTAAAGGCCGTGACCGCGGATCAGGTAGCCCACGCAGTCCGGATGCGTATCCAGCCATTGCTGCACCCGGCCGGCGAGGCGGGCGATGTCCTGGTCGTTGTCGAAGATCGGCACCAGCACCTGGCCCTCGTGGGTGGTCACCCCGGCGAAGGCCTTCTGCAGCTCGTAGTCCTCGAGCAGCAGGCGGTCGCCGGGAGTCAGGCGCGACAGCACGGTGGCGTTCACCGAGTGGGTGTGCAGCACCGCGCCGATCTCGGCGCGCCAGGCGTACAGCTGGGTGTGCAGCAGGGTCTCGGCCGAGGGCTTCTTGCCCGGTTCCAGGCTGTTGCCGGCCAAGTCGGTGGCCAGCACGTCGTCCTCGCCGAGCTGGCCCTTGTGCTTGCCGGACACGGTGAGCAGCGCCTGGTCGGCGGCCAGGCGCGCCGAGTAGTTGCTGCTGGTGGCCGGCGACCAGCCGCGGCCGTAGAGGAAGCGGCCGGCCTCGATGATCTGCCGGGTGAGGAGTTCGCGCTTGTCGGTCATCGGGGAGTCTCGAGGATCGGTGATTCAGGAAGCCTGCGCCGGCTCGCGCAGGCACAGGGCGATGATAGCGGCAGCCGCCAGCGCCGCCAGGCTGGCCAGGGCGAAGGTCCAGGCCGGGCCCAGGCTGTTCCAGCTGTAGCCGGCGTACAGCGCGCCGAGCGCGCCGCCGACGCCGGACAGCGCGGCGTACAGCGCCTGGCCCTGACCCTGCTGACGGGCGGCGAAGCTGTGGCGGACGAAGTGGATGGCGGCGGCATGGAAACTGCCGAAGGTGGCGGCGTGCATCACCTGCGCCAGCAGCAGCACCGGCCAGTAGCCGGCCAGGTTGCCCAGCAGCAGCCAGCGCAGCACCGCCAGCAGCAGGCTGGCGAGCAGCACCCGGCGCACCGAGAAGCGCGCCAGCAGGCGCGCCATCACCAGGAACACGAGAATCTCGGCGACCACGCCGAGCGCCCACAGCCAGCCGATCTGGGTGCGGCTGTAGCCGAGGCTCTCCAGGTGCAGGGTGATGAAGGTGTAGTACGGGCCGTGGCTGAGCAACATCAGCGCCACCGCGGCATAGAACGCCGGCACGCCGGGGCGGCGCAGCTGCTGCAGGAAACCGCCGCGCTGCGCTTCGCTGGCGTGACCCTGTGGCTGGGCGTTGGGAATCCACAGGCTGCTGACCGCAATGGCCAGCATGATGGCGGTCACCGCCCAGGGATAGGCGTCCAGACTGACCCGCTCGAACAGCGCGCCGAGGCCGACCACGGTGCAGATGAAACCGATCGAGCCCCACAGCCGCACCTGGCTGTAGCGCGCCGCCTGCTCGCGCAGGTGCGCCAGGGTGATGACCTCGAACTGCGGCAGCACCGCGTGCCAGAAGAAGGCGTGCATGGCCATCACCAGCGCCAGCCAGGCGTAGTCCTGGCGGTAGAAGATGCTGGCGAAGCTGAGCAGGGTGAGCAGCGCGCCGAGGCGCACGATCAGCAGGCGCCGGCCGGTGACGTCGCCCAGCCAGCCCCACAGGTTGGGCGCTACGCAGCGCATCAGCATGGGGATGGCCACCAGCTCGCCGATGCGCGCGGCGGAGAAACCGAGGTGGTGGAAATACAGGGCGAGGAACGGCGCCGTCGCCCCGAGCAGGGCGAAGTAGCTGAAGTAGAAGCCGGACAGGCGCCAGTAGGGCAAGGCGGACGACATGTTCAGAGCGACACCGGCCGGATGATGCGGGGCGTCATCCGGCCGGCGCCAGGACTCACAGCTGCGGCAGTACCGGAGTGCCGACCCGCACCTCGGCGTTCTGCGCGCGGTGGCGCAGCAGGTGGTCCATCAGCACGATGGCCATCATCGCCTCGGCGATCGGCGTGGCGCGGATGCCGACGCAGGGATCGTGGCGGCCCTTGGTGATCACCTCCACCGGGTTGCCGTCGACGTCGATGGAACGGCCGGGGGTGGTGATGCTCGAAGTGGGCTTGAGCGCCAGGTGCGCGACGATCGGCTGGCCCGAGGAGATGCCGCCGAGGATGCCGCCGGCATGGTTGGACAGGAAGCCCTCCGGGGTCAGCTCGTCGCGGTGCTCGGTGCCGCGCTGGGCGACGCTGGCGAAGCCGGCGCCGATCTCCACGCCCTTGACCGCGTTGATGCTCATCAGCGCGTGGGCCAGCTCGGCATCCAGACGGTCGAAGATCGGCTCGCCGAGACCCGGCGGCACGCCTTCGGCGACCACGGTGATCTTCGCACCGACCGAATCCTGGTCGCGGCGCAGCTGGTCCATGTAGGCCTCGAGTTCCGGCACCTTGTCCGGGTCGGGGCTGAAGAAGGCGTTCTGCTCGACGCTGTCCCAGGTCTTGAACGGGATCTCGATCGGGCCGAGCTGACTCATGTAGCCGCGCACCCGGATGCCGAGGCCGGCCAGGTACTTCTTGGCGATGGCGCCGGCGGCGACGCGCATGGCGGTCTCGCGCGCCGAGCTGCGGCCGCCGCCGCGGTAGTCGCGCAGGCCGTACTTGTGGTGGTAGGTGTAGTCGGCGTGGGCCGGGCGGAACAGGTCCTTGATCGCCGAGTAGTCCTTGGACTTCTGGTCGGTGTTGCGGATCAGCAGGCCGATCGGGCAGCCGGTGGTCTTGCCTTCGAACACGCCGGAGAGGATCTCCACCTCGTCGGCTTCCTGGCGCTGGGTGGTATGGCGGCTGGTGCCGGGCTTGCGGCGGTCGAGGTCGCGCTGCAGGTCGTCCAGCGACAGCTCCAGCCCGGGCGGGCAGCCGTCGACGATGGCGACCAGCGCCGGACCATGGCTTTCACCGGCGGTGGTGACGGTGAACAGCTTGCCGTAAGTATTGCCAGACATGCAGGATGCTCCGCGGCGGGAAATTCGGGGGCGCAAAGTATACCCAAGCGTCCGCCTGCTGTGGAAACGCCGGCGCCCCGCCCTGCCCTTCGCCTGGAGTTCGCATGTCCCGCCTGTTCCTGCTGCTGACGCTGCTGCTCGCTGCCGCCCTCGCCCAGGCGGCGCCGACGCGCATCCTGCAATGGCCGATGGCGCTACGGGTGCCCGGCGGCAGCCTGCACGGCACCCTGACCCTGCCCGAGCGCGACGGCGCGCTGCCGGTGGTGCTGATGATCGCCGGCTCGGGGCCGACCGACCGCGACGGCAACAATCCCGAGGGCGGTCACAACGACAGCCTGCGTCTGCTGGCCCGCGAGCTGGCCGGGCGCGGCATCGCCAGCCTGCGCTACGACAAGCGCGGCGTGGCCGCCAGCCGGGCGGCGGCGCCGCCAGCCGGGCGGCGGCGCCGCGCGAGGAGGAACTGAGCGTGGTGGCCTACGTCGCCGACGCAGTGGCCTGGGGCCAGTTGCTGAAGAGCGACCCGCGCTTCTCCCGGCTGATCCTGCTCGGCCACAGCGAGGGTGCGCTGATCGCCAGCCTGGCCGCGACGGAGGCCGGCGCCGATGCGCTGGTCAGCCTGGCCGGGGTCGCCCGGCCGGTGGGCACGGTGCTGCGCGAACAGCTGGAGGGCCGCCTGCCGCCGGCGCTGGCGGCGGAGACCGAGAGCGTCCTCGCCGCCCTTGAGCAGGGCCGACCGACCGCTGAGGTCACCCCGGCACTGCACGTGCTGCTGCGCCCGAGCGTGCAGCCCTACCTGATCTCGCTGCTGCGCCAGCGCCCGGCCGAGGCCTTCGCCCGGGTGACGGTGCCGGCGCTGATCGTGCAGGGCACCCGCGACTTCCAGGTCAGCGTCGAGGAGGCACAGCTGCTCCAGCAGGCCAGGCCGGAGGCGCAGCTGCTGCTGGTCGAGGGCATGGACCATGTGCTGCGCATCGTGCCGAGCGGCGCCCGCCCGCTGGCCAGCTACGACGATCCGCGCCTGCCGCTGGCGGTCGAGCTGGTGGAGGGGTTGGCGCGCTTCATCAGCCCGTCGGGTGCGCCACGCGCACCACATGACCATTCCCGATGGTGCGCAGAGCGCCCTACGCTCAGGACGCCAGGCGCGAACGGAACAGCGCCTGATGCTGGCGGCACTGCTCGGCCGTGAGGACGAAGACGCCGTGGCCGCCGCGGGCGAACTCCACCCAGGTAAATGCCACCTCCGGGTAGGCCGCCTCGACGTGCACTTGGCTGTTGCCCACCTCGACCACCAGCAGGCCGTCGTCGGTGAGGTGGTCGGCGGCCTCGGCGAGCATGCGGCGCACCAGGTCGAGACCATCCTCGCCACAGGCCAGGCCCATGGCCGGCTCGTGGTGGAACTCGGCCGGCATGTCGGCGAAGTCCTCGGCGTCGACGTAGGGCGGGTTGGAGACGATCAGGTCGAAGCGCTGGCCCGGCAGGCCGTCGAAGCCGTCGCCCTGCACGGTATAGACGCGCTCCTCCACCTCGTGGCGCTCGATGTTGAGGTTGGCCACCTCCAGCGCATCGAACGACAGATCGGCGAGCACCACCTCGGCCTCGGGGAAGGCGTGGGCGCAGGCGATGCCGATGCAGCCCGAGCCGGTGCACAGGTCGAGGATGCGCGCCGGGGTGGCCGCGAGCCAGGGAGAGAACCGGCGCTCGATCAGCTCGGCGATCGGCGAGCGCGGCACCAGCACGCGCTCGTCGACGCAATACGGCAGGCCGCAGAACCAGGCCTCGCCGAGCAGGTAGGCGACCGGGATGCGCTCGTCGATGCGCCGCTGCAGCAGGGCGCGCACGGCGTCCAGCTCGTCGCCCTCCAGACGGCAGTCGAGGTAGTCGGCCGGCATGTCCCAGGGCAGGTGCAGGCCGCCGAGCACCAGCTGGCGCGCCTCGTCCCAGGCGTTGTCGGTGCCGTGGCCGAAGAACAGCTCGGCCTCGTGGAAACGGCTGACGCCCCAGCGGATCAGGTCGCGGATGCTGTGCAGGCGGCTCGGGGTGGCGCTCATGGCGGGGGAATCCTCGGTGATGGGGCGGGCATTCTAGCCGAAACACCGCCGTCGCTCAGTCGCAACGCTCGCCCGCCGGCGGCGCCAGGCCAGCCAGCCGCGACGCATCGGCCGCCGCGCGCTCGGCCAGCCAGTCGGCCACCGCGCGAAAGCGCAGGGTCTGGCGCAGGTCGCGATGGCACAGCAGCCACAGCTCGCGGCTGAGTTCGACGCCGGACAGCCGGAACAATCCGGGCACCTCGCCGACCAGGCAGGGCAGCAGCGCCAGCCCGAGCCCGGCCTGGCAGGCGCGCTGCAGCGAGGTCACCGCGGTGACGCGAAGGCGCAGGCCGCCCTGCGGGTCGAGCCGCTGCAGCCAGCGCGCCTCGGGCAGCTGGGCGAGGCCGTCGGCGTAGCCCAGCCAGGGCAGGCCGCGCCAGTCCTCCGCCCGCACGGCAGCGAAGCGCTCGGCGCCGTACACCGCGTAGCCGAGTTCGCCGACCTTGCGCATCACCAGCGCGGCATCCTGCTGCGGCCGCGCCAGGCGCAGGGCGAGGTCGGCCTCGTGGCGGGTGAAGGACAGGTCGCGGTTGTCGCCCAGCAGCTGCAGGTCGAGCTGCGGGTGGCGCGCGGCCAGCTCGGGCAGCTGCGGAATCAGCCAGTGGGCGAGGAGGAACTCCACCGAGGTCAGGCGCACGCTGCCGGCCACGCTCTGCGCCTCCTCGCGGGCAGCCAGCAGCATGCCCTGCACGTCGCCCTGCAGGGCGGCGGCGCGCTGCAGCAGCACCTCGCCGGCCGGGGTCGGCCGGTAGCGGCCGCTGTCGCGCAGGAACAGGCGCGCCTGCAGCGCCCGCTCGGCCGCCTGCAGGCGCCGGCTGACGGTGGTCGGGTTGACCGCCAGCGCCCGCGCCGCCGCGGCCAGGGTGCCGTGGCGTTCCAGCGCCAGCAGCACGGGAATGTCGTTCCAGTCGAAGGCCATCGCGGCTCCCTGCAAAAATGCATTTCCGGGCGGCAAGCCTGCGTCTTCAGCGCCGCCGCCGTCATGCCCACAATGGTCGCGTCCATCCCCTACCGGAGTACAGCATGAGCGACGCCAAGACCCTGTTCGAACTGACCGGCAGCAGCCACCCGGCCGCCGACCTCAGGCAGGCCACCCTGCTGATCATCGACGCGCAGAACGAGTACCGCAGCGGCGACCTGCGCCTGCCCGGCGTCGACGCCGCGGCCGCGGAGATCCACCGCCTGCTGGAAGCCGCGCGCGCCGCCGGCGCACCCGTGGTGCACGTGCAGCACATCGGCGTGCCCGGCTACCTGTTCGACCCCGAAGGCCCGCGCGGCGAGATCTTCGAGGAGCTGACCCCGCTGCCGGGCGAGGCAGTGGTGCGCAAGCCGCTGCCCAACTCCTTCGCCCGCAGCGAGCTGGATCGCGTGCTGCGCGAGCTGGGCCGCGAGGAGCTGGTGGTGGTCGGCTTCATGACCCACATGTGCGTCAGCGCCACGGTACGCGCCGCCAAGGATCTCGGCTATCGCAGCACGGTGGTCGCCGCCGCCTGTGCCACCCGCGACCTGCCGGGCGTCGACGGCAGCCTGGTGGATGCCGCCACCCTGCACCGCGTCGAACTGGCCGCGCTGGCCGACCTGTTCGCCACCGTGGTGGACGACGCCGCAGCGCTCGGCGCCTGAGGCGCGGCAGGCTCTCCGCGCAGGCGCCGGTTCCGTTAGAATCGTGCGTCTGTCGCGGAGAACCAGCATGCAAGACGACGATTTTTCCCTGTTCCACAGCGAGATGCGCGGGGTCAAGCGCATCAGGGTCGAGGAACGCGCCGACACCGGCAAGCCGAAGGCCGACCGCCAGCAGGTCGCCCAGCGCCAGCAGAGCGCCATTCTCACCCAGCAGACCACCACGGTGGACGGCCTGTCCGACCTGTTCGTCATCGACGTCGGCGCCGAGGACGAGCTGTACTGGGCGCGCGACGGCGTGCAGGAAGGCCAGATGCGCAAGCTCAAGGCCGGGCAGATCGCCTTCGAGGGCAGCCTCGACCTGCACGGCATGAGCGTGGAGACGGCGCGCGCCACCCTGTGGGACTTCCTCGCCGAGGCGGCGCGCTTCGAGGTGCGCTGCGTGCGTATCACCCACGGCAAGGCGGCGCGCACCGACGGCCGCCGGCCGATGGTCAAGAGCCACGTCAACACCTGGCTGCGCCAGCACCCGCAGGTGCTCGGCTTCACCTCCTGCCTGGCCAAGCATGGCGGCACCGGCGCGGTCTACGTGCTGCTCAAGCGCACCATGCTGGAAGGCCGCGACGAATAGCACCCGACGATGAGCCGCCTGCATCGGCGGCCTGCAGACGGCTCATCCGCCGGCCGCCGCACACTTGCCAGCGGCCGGGCGGCCCCCTACCCTGCGCGCCTTTGCCCAACCACAGGAAATTCCATGTCCCTGGAACAGCACTACACCGAAATCCTCGGCCTGCTCGGCGAGGACGTCGAGCGCGAAGGCCTGCGCGACACGCCCAAGCGCGCCGCCAAGGCCATGCAGTACCTCTGCCGCGGCTATGCGCAGAGCCTCGAGGAAGTCACCAACGGCGCCCTGTTCAGCTCCGACAACAGCGAGATGGTGCTGGTCAGGGACATCGAGCTGTACTCGCTGTGCGAGCACCATCTGCTGCCGTTCATCGGCAAGGCACACGTGGCCTACATCCCCAGCGGCAAGGTGCTCGGCCTGTCCAAGGTGGCACGCATCGTCGACATGTTCGCCCGCCGCCTGCAGATCCAGGAGAACCTCACCCGGCAGATCGCCGAAGCGGTGCAGGAAGTCACCGGCGCCCTCGGTGTGGCGGTGGTGATCGAGGCCCGGCACATGTGCATGATGATGCGCGGGGTGGAGAAGCAGAATTCGGCGATGGTCAGCTCGGTGATGCTCGGCGAGTTCCGCGACAATCCGGCGACCCGCAGCGAATTCCTCAGCCTGATCCGCTGAACCGGAACCGGCCGCTCAGGCCGGTTTTTCGTCGGCCTCGGCCAGCTCGCCGGCGGCGGCGAAGAACACCCAGGCCAGCGCCGCCCCGGCGCCCAGGCCGAGCAGCAGCGCAGGCACCAGCAGCACCACACTGGCCGCCGTGCAACCGGCGAGCAGCAGCAGCCAGGCGAACAGGCGCAGCGCCGGCCAGGGCTGGCGGATGCGCCGCAGGCGCAGGGCGAACCACACCAGGCTGAGCCCCAGGGCGACGGACAGGGCGAAATAGCCCAGCTGCAGGGCGCTTTCCGTCGCCCCCGCCGCGTGCTCGTCGAGCAGCGCGCCAAGACCGCTGGCCAGCAGGCCGAGCAGCATCTGCAGCGCCAGGGGCTGGCCCAGCCCGTGCAGGCCGTAGCGCGCCGCCAGCAGATCCCTGAGGCGCAGCAGCAGGTAGCCCCACAGCAGCACCAGCAGCAGGCTGAGCAGGTGAACGAAGGGCAGCTGCGGCAGCTGCGGATTGAACAGCCGCCACAACGCCACCAGCAGCAGCACCAGCAGGCCGGACAGGCAGCCCAGGCTCAGGGCGCCGAGCACGCGCAACTGGCCGCGGCTCCAGTCGCCGCCAGCGAAGGCCGGCGGCAGGTGCGGGTCGAGCAGCGGCGCCCGGGGCGGACGGTAGGGGTCGTAGTCGCTCATCGCCGCGCGCCCTGCCTGCCTCTGCGAGCGCTGCCGGTCAGCCGCGCAGCTCGGCCACCACCGCGGCGAGGGCGGCAGCCGGGTCGGCGGCCTGGCTGATCGGCCGGCCGATCACCAGGTAGTCGGAGCCGGCATCCAGCGCCTGGCGCGGGGTGAGGATGCGGCGCTGGTCGTCCTGGGCGCTGCCGGCCGGGCGGATGCCCGGAGTGACCAGCTGCAGCTGCGGCTGAGCGGCCTTGAGAGCCGGCGCTTCCTGGGCGGAACAGACCAGGCCGTCGAGACCGGCCTGGGCGGCCAGGGCGGCCAGGCGCAGCACCTGCTCCTGCGGCTCGATGTCGAGGCCGATGCCGGCCAGGTCGCCGCGCTCCATGCTGGTCAGCACGGTCACGCCGATCAGCAGCGGCTTGGCGCCGCTGAGCGCATCCAGGGTCTCGCGGCAGGCGGCCATCATGCGCAGGCCGCCGGAGCAGTGCACGTTGACCATCCACACGCCCAGCTCGGCGGCGGCCTTGACCGCCATCGCCGTGGTGTTGGGGATATCGTGGAATTTCAGGTCGAGGAACACCTCGAAGCCCTTGCCGGCCAGCGTCTCGACGATCTGCGGGCCGCAGCGGGTGAACAGCTCCTTGCCGACCTTGACCCGGCACAGCTGCGGATCGAGCTGGTCGGCCAGGGCCAGCGCGGCTTCACGGTTGGGGAAATCCAGGGCGACGATGATCGGGGTCTGGCAGGACATGGGGCTCTCTCGGCAAGTCGGAACGCCGCGCATTGTAGCGCAAGCCCGCCCCGGCGGGCGCCCGCGCACAGGGAGCGAGACAGCCGCGCGGGGCGGCGCTATGGTGGAGGCATCCCCATTCCCGAGCGGAGAACGTCATGCCCTGGTATGCCTGGTTGTTTCTGGCCCTGGCCTTCGGCGCCGTGATCGGCAGCCTGCTGATGCTGCGCGACAGCGCCGACAAGATGCCCCTCAGCGAGGAGGAGCTGCAACGCATGCGCGAGCGCAACGCCGAACTGGAGGCCAAGGCGCGCCGCGAGGACGGCGAGGACGAATAGCCCCGCCGCGGCCTGCTGGCTCAGCGGCGGAAACGCAACTCCAGCTCGGCGCCCTCCACCGCATGCCAGCTGTCCTCGTCGGCCTCGCGCTCGTTGGTGATCAGCCTCCCCCCCAGCTCGAAGGACTGCGGCTGCTCGACCTTGTCGCCGAACAGCGGCGGCAGCAGGGGCTGCGGCTCGGTCAGCGGCAGCCCATCCTCGCCCGGCAGGCGCTCCAGCAGCTCGCCGGGCACGCTGAGATCCAGCGGCGCCAGAGGCAACGGCTTCTCGACCCTGGCAGCTGCCGCCGGGCGCGGCGGGCGCACGGCAGCAACGGCGGGCGACGCCGGCTCGGCGGGCGCTGCCGGGGACCTCTCCGGCGCTTCGGCAGGCGCGGGCTCGACGGGTGGCGGGGCAGTCACGGGCGGCGCCGGCAGCGGCGCCGCGCCTTCCTCCCGCACCGCCTCGCGAGGCGCCTCCGGCGCTGCCGGCTTGTCGCCATCGCAGGCCGCCAGCCCCGCCAGCAGCACACAGAAGAACACGCGCACGACGCTCATCGCAGGCCTCACGGGAAGATATGCCGGCACTGCGAACGCCGGCTCGGGCTGAACGCCATTCTCGCCAGTTCCGACCACGCGCACTACTCGCGCGGCGGAGCCAGGCGCCCCTGCTCGTCGGAAAACACGATCTCCACCCGACGGTTCTGCGCCCGACCGCGGGACGAGGCATTGGCCGCCACCGGGAAGGCGCCGCCATAGCCCTGCACCTGGATGCGTTCGGCAGCGATGCCGAGGTCGACCAGCACATCCGCCACCGCCTGCGCGCGCGCGCGGGACAGGGCCAGATTCTCGGCGGGCTGGCCGCGGCTGTCGGTATAGCCCTCGATGCGCACCGTGCGCTGCGGGTTGAGCTGGAGGAACTGGAACAGCTTGAGCACCGTACGGTTGGCCGACGCCTTCAGCTCGGCGCGACCGGCATCGAACAGCACGTCGCCGAGCGACATCACCAGACCGCGCTCGGTCTCGGTGGTCGCCAGGCTGAGCATCTGCTCCTCCAGCCAGCGGCTCTGCTGCTGCACGCCGAGCAGGCGCGCCTCGCGCAGGGCCAGCTGCAGGCGCTCGCGCTCCAGCTGCAGGCGGGCCAGCTGCTCCTGCTCGGCGGCGAGGGCGCCGTGCTCGCGAGCGATGGCGCTGTAGCGCTCGCTCAGGTAAGCGTAGTGGGCGACGTCCTCCGTACTGCCCCAGTAGTCGGCCAGGCGCGTGGCGCGCTCCAGCGAGTCGCCGGCGCGCATCACGTCCTTGGGTGCGCTGGCCACCACGACCGAGTCCGTGGCCACCTGCCGGTAGCTGCTGCGCGCCTGCTCAAGCGCCTGCGGCGGGAGCTGGGCGGTGCCGCAGCCAGCCAGCAGGGCCAGCGCGGCGCAGCCCAGCGAGATCCGGAAGCCGCGCATCATGGCTGCTCCCCCAGCTGGGTGCGCAGGCGGCGCAGCTCGTTGCGCAGCTCGGCGACCTGGGCGCGACTCTTGGCCGTCAGGGTCTGCGCCTCGGCGAGGCGGGCATCCAGCTCGGCGCGCTCGGCGAGCATGCGCGCCTGCCGGAACTCCTGTCGTTCGACCGCCTGGCGCGCAGCTGCCAGGCCCTCCTCGGCCTGGCGCAATTCCGCCTGCTCGGCGCCGGTACCGACCGCGCGGGCCTGCGCCAGCGCCTGCTCGGTAACCTGCAGCTGCGCCTCGGGCACCGGATCGCTGGCGCAGCCGGCCAGCAGCGAGAGTGCCAGCGCGGCACACATGCGTGAAATCATCGATAGAACGTCCTGCATCAGGGGGTAGCCGGCCGGCGCGCCTGGTTCTTCCAGCGCTCCATATTGCGCTGCAACAGGGCCTGCGGCAGGCCGGCACTGCGAAATTCGGTCATTTTCCTGGCCAGCTGCCCACGCAGCCAGGGATCGTTGCACGCCGAGTTGTGCGATATCGCCAAGTACAGCGGCTCGCTGGCCAGCACCGGCTCCAGAGGCAGCAGCTCGCCGCCCAGCCCCTCGCGCTCGACCAGCGCACGCCCGGCCTGCCCTTCGAGCAGCAGGTAGTCGACCCGGCCCTGCTGCAGCTGCTGCAGGGCTTCGACCGCCTTGCCGGTGCGCCGGGCCTTGAACTGCTCGTCCGCCTGGCGCGCCAGCGCGACGGGGAAGTTGCCGGCATCCACCGCCAGGCCGCGGTGGCTGGCGAGATCGGCGTAGCGCGTGAACAGCGGCGCCCTGTCGCGCTGAGTCCAGACCTGCACCGGCACGTCCAGATAGGCCGGGTGGACGAAGTCGAACTGCTCGAGGCGCTCCGGGGTCAGGTAGCTGCCCACCAGCAGATCGACACGCCCGTTCAGCGCATCCGCCTCGGCTGCGGCGGCCTTGCCGCCGTACAGCAGCTCGACGGTCACGCCCAGTTCGCTGCCCAGCGCCTTGAGCAGGTCGGCGCCGGCGCCGATCAGTTGCTGCGGGTTCTGCGGATCGCGCCACAGGTAGGGCGCCTGGTCGGGGTTGCCGGTGGCGATCAGCCGCTCGCACTTGCCGGCGGCCTGGACCTGGCTCGAACCGGCCAAGACCAGCAGCGCCAGGGCAAGGCGCGACAGGGTGGAACGGATGGGCATGGAAAACCTCGCAAGTCTTTACCGGCGCCCAGTGTAGGGCAGAGCCGGCCGCGACCGACAGACGGAAAGTCGGGCGATACAAAAAACCCGCTCCGGGGAGCGGGTTCTTTCGGGCGGTCAGGCGCTTACAGGGCCTTTTCCAGCTCGGGGACGATCTCGAACAGGTCGCCCACCAGGCCGTAGTCGGCGACCTGGAAGATCGGCGCCTCCTCGTCCTTGTTGATCGCCACGATCACCTTGGAGTCCTTCATGCCGGCCAGGTGCTGGATGGCGCCGGAGATGCCCACGGCGATGTACAGCTGCGGCGCGACGATCTTGCCGGTCTGGCCGACCTGCAGGTCGTTGGGCACGAAGCCGGCATCGACGGCGGCGCGCGAGGCACCGACGGCGGCCCCGAGCTTGTCGGCCAGCTTGTAGAGCAGCTGGAAGTTGTCGCCGTTCTGCATGCCGCGGCCGCCGGAGATCACCACCTTGGCGGCGGTCAGCTCGGGACGCTCGGACTTGGCCAGCTCCTCGCCGACGAAGGCGGAGATGCCGGCATCGGCGCCAGCGGCCACCGCCTCGATGGCGGCATTGCCGCCCTCGGCCGCCACGGCGTCGAAGCCGGTGCCGCGCACGGTGATGACCTTGACCGGCGCGCTCGACTGCACGGTGGCGATGGCGTTGCCGGCGTAGATCGGGCGCTTGAAGGTGTCGGCGCTCTCGACCTTGATGATCTCGGAGATCTGGTCGACGTCCAGCAGCGCGGCGACGCGCGGCAGCACGTTCTTGCCGGTGGTGGTAGCGGCGGCCAGCACGTGGCTGTAACCCTTGCCCAGCTCGGCGATCAGCGGCGCGACGTTCTCCGGCAGCTGGTGGGCGAAGGCGGCGTTGTCGGCGACCAGCACCTTGGCGACGCCGGCGACCTTGGCGGCAGCCTCGGCGACCGCGGCGCAACCCTGGCCGGCGACCAGCACGTGGACGTCGCCACCGATCTGGGCGGCGGCGGCCACGGTATTCAGGGTGGCCGGGGCCAGGGCGGCGTTGTTGTGTTCGGCAATGACGAGAATGGCCATCAGATCACCTTCGCTTCGTTCTTCAGTTTCTCGACCAGTTCGGCCACCGACTTGACCTTGATGCCGGCGCTGCGCGCGGCCGGGGCCTCGACCTTGAGCACCTTGACGCTGGAGGCGGTGGACACGCCCAGCGCCTCCGGAGTGACGGTCTCCAGCGGCTTCTTCTTGGCCTTCATGATGTTGGGCAAGGAGGCGTAGCGCGGCTCGTTGAGGCGCAGGTCGGTGGTGACGATGGCCGGCAGCTTGAGGGCGACGGTCTGCAGGCCGCCGTCGATCTCGCGGGTGACGTTGACCTGGTCGCCATTCACCTCCACCTTGGAGGCGAAGGTGCCCTGGGCGAAGCCGGTCAGCGCGGCGAGCATCTGGCCGGTCTGGTTGTTGTCGCTGTCGATGGCCTGCTTGCCGAGGATGACCAGTTGCGGCTGCTCCTTGTCGACCACGGCCTTGAGCAGCTTGGCCACGGCCAGGGAGTTCAGCTCGTCGGCGGACTCGACCAGGATGGCGCGGTCCACGCCGAGGGCCAGGGCGGTACGCAGCTGTTCCTGGGCGGCGGCCGGCCCCACGGAGACGGCGACGATTTCGCTGGCGACACCCTTTTCCTTCAGGCGCACCGCCTCTTCCACGGCGATCTCGCAGAACGGGTTCATCGACATCTTGACGTTGGCGAGGTCGACGCCGGAGTTGTCCGCCTTGACGCGGACCTTGACGTTGTAATCGACCACTCGCTTGACAGCTACCAGAATCTTCATGGATTCCTCGTGTTCTCCGGTGAGTTGATATGGCGACGTCGGGGCTGCCGCCAGGCCGGGCTGCCCGCCGGATCGAACCGACTCTCAGCTGTACCGCGACCGACATAAACGTCGTATCTTGACGATATCACCCAGACCGGTCAATACGACAAAACTTCCACAGCACCGGCGCAGCCCTTTAAAATGGGCCCTTTCAGCCCACATGCAACAAAAGCTTGTACCGGCATTGCCGTCCGGCGTAAATATATTGCGCTGCACAAAAACCGCCTTGCGGATTCCAACAAGCAGATTGCCAGCCTTGAGTTAGGAGATAGAGAGAGTGGAACGCGAATACATGGAATTCGACGTTGTCATCGTCGGAGCGGGCCCTGCCGGCCTGTCCGCCGCCTGCCGCCTGAAGCAGAAGGCCGCCGAAGCCGGCCAGGAGCTCAGCGTCTGCGTGGTGGAGAAAGGCTCCGAAGTCGGCGCCCACATCCTCTCCGGCGCGGTGTTCGAACCGCGCGCGCTGGCCGAACTGTTCCCCGACTGGAAGAGCCTCGGCGCCCCGCTCAACACCCCGGTCAAGCGCGACGACATCTACCTGCTCAAGAGCGGCGAGGCCGCCACCAGGATCCCCGACTTCGCCGTGCCCAAGACCATGCACAACGAAGGCAACTACATCATCTCCCTGGGCAACCTGTGCCGCTGGCTGGCCCAGCAGGCCGAGAATCTGGGCGTCGAGATCTACCCGGGCTTCGCCGCCCAGGAAGCGCTGATCGACGAGCAGGGCGTGGTGCGCGGCATCGTCACCGGCGATCTGGGCGTCGACCACGAAGGCCAGCCGAAGGACGGCCTGTACACCCCGGGCATGGAGCTGCGCGCCAAGTACACCCTGTTCGCCGAAGGCTGCCGCGGCCACATCGGCAAGCAGTTGATCAAGAAGTATCGGCTGGATGCCCAGGCCGACGCCCAGCACTACGGCATCGGCATCAAGGAGCTGTGGGAGATCGACCCGGCGAAACACGAGCAGGGCCTGGTGGTGCACACCGCCGGCTGGCCGCTCAACGACGACAACCCCGGCGGCTCCTTCCTCTATCACCTGGAGAACAACCAGGTGGTGGTCGGCCTGATCGTCGACCTGTCCTACAGCAACCCCTACCTGTCGCCGTTCGACGAGTTCCAGCGCTACAAGCACCATCCGGTGATCAAACAGTACCTGGAAGGCGGCAAGCGCATCGCCTACGGCGCCCGCGCCATCTGCAAGGGTGGCCTCAACTCGCTGCCGAAGATGGTGTTCCCCGGCGGCGCGCTGATCGGCTGCGATCTGGGCACCCTCAACTTCGCCAAGATCAAGGGCAGCCACACCGCGATGAAGTCCGGCATGCTGGCCGCCGAGGCGATCGTCGAGGCGCTGGGCGCCGGCCGCGAGGGTGGCGACGAGCTGAACAACTACGTCAAGGCCTTCGAGGACAGCTGGCTGTACGACGAGCTGTTCCGCAGCCGCAACTTCGGCGCGGCGATACACAAGTTCGGCGCCATCCTCGGCGGCGCGTTCAACTTCGTCGACCAGAACCTGTTTGGCGGCAAGATCCCGCTGACCCTGCACGACAACAAGCCGGACCATGCCTGCCTGAAGCCCGCCGCCCAGTCGACCAAGATCGACTACCCCAAGCCGGACGGCAAGCTGAGCTTCGACAAGCTGTCCTCGGTGTTCCTCTCCAACACCAACCACGAGGAAGACCAGCCCTGCCACCTGAAGCTGGCCGACGCCTCGATCCCGCTGGCGAAGAACCTGCCGCTCTTCGATGAGCCGGCGCAGCGCTACTGCCCGGCCGGGGTGTACGAGATCGTCACCCAGGAAAGCGGCGAGAAGAAGTTCCAGATCAACGCGCAGAACTGCGTGCACTGCAAGACCTGCGACATCAAGGACCCGGCGCAGAACATCACCTGGGTGGCCCCGGAAGGCACCGGCGGGCCGAACTACCCCAACATGTAAGCGCTCACAGAAAAGGCCCCGCGGGGCCTTTTTTGTTGTCCTCATTCGGGCTGCGGCGCGATGGGGAGCAGCACGCCGTCGCTCCATACCCCCAGCCAGGCCTCGCCGTTGCGTTCGCAGGGTACCGCCAGCTCCACCAGGCGATAGAACACGTTGCGGTGGATCAGCGCCTCGAGGTTGGCGCGCACGAGCACGTAGGGCGACGGCTCGCCACTTTCCACATCGAGGACGAAGCGCAGCGGATGCTCGGCGCCGGCCGCCACCTCGTCGTCGACGTTGGTGCGAAAGCGCAGGCGCTGCGCCTCACCCTCGCCTTCCACGTCCATCGCCACCGCCACGAAAGGCGCATCGTCGACGCGGATGCCGACCTTCTCCACCGGGGTCACCAGGAAGTAGTCTTCGCCGTCGCGGCGCAGGATGGTGGAGAACAGCCGCACCATCGCCGGCCGGCCGATCGGCGTGCCCAGGTAATGCCAGCTGCCGTCGCGGGCGATGCGCATGTCGATGTCGCCGCAGAACGGCGGATTCCACAGATGCACCGGCGGCAGCCCGCCCTTGCTCGCCGGGATCTGCTGCAGCAGATCCCCCGCCTTGCTTCCCTCCGTCATCGCCATCTCCCCGTGCCTGCTGATGAACCGCCGGGACGACCTGCCGCCCGGACCGCCATGTATCATGCCGCAAACCGCCCATCAGCAGGAGCAGCGACGATGAATCCGTGGCACGACGAATTTCCCCAGGAAGCCGGCCTGCGCTACCTCAACCATGCCGCCGTGGCGCCCTGGCCGCGCCGGGCCAGCGCCGCGGTATGCGCCTTCGCCGAGCAGAACCTGCGCGTCGGCGCCCGCGACTACCCGCAGTGGCTGCAACTGGAGCAGCGCCTGCGCCAGCGCCTGGCGCGCCTGCTCAACGCGCCGTCGACGGCGGACGTGGCGCTGGTGAAGAACACCTCGGAGGCGCTGTCGTTCGTCGCCTTCGGCCTCGACTGGCGCCCCGGCGACCAGGTGGTGATCAGCGACCAGGAGTTCCCCTCCAACCGCGTGGTCTGGGAGGCGCTGCGCCCGCAGGGCGTCGAGGTGGTCGAGGTGGACATCGCCGGCAGCGACCCGGAAGCCGCCCTGATCGAAGCCTGCACCCCGCGCACCCGCCTGCTGGCGATCAGCGCGGTGCAGTACGCCAGCGGCCTGCGCCTGGACATGCCGCGACTCGGCGCCGGCTGCACCGAGCGCGGCGTACTGCTGTGCATCGACGCCATCCAGCAGCTCGGCGCCCAGCCGTTCGACGTGCAGGCCAGCGGCTGCGCCTTCGCCATGGCCGACGGCCACAAGTGGCTGCTCGGTCCGGAAGGCCTCGGGGTGTTCTACTGCCGCCGCGACCTGCGCGAGCAGCTCAGGCTGCACGAGTACGGCTGGCACATGCTCGAGGACGCCGGCAACTACGATCGGCGCGACTGGCAGCCGGCGAAGACCGCGCGGCGCTTCGAGTGCGGCAGCCCGAACATGCTCGGTGCGGTGGCACTGGAGGCCAGCCTGGCACTGCTCGAGGAAGTGGGCCTGGCCCAGGTGGCCGCGCTGATCGAGCAGCGCATCGCCCGCCTGCACGCGGGGATCGCCGCTCTGCCCGGCGCCCGCCTGCTGAGCCCACAGGAGCCCGGGCGGCGCGCCGGCATCCTCACCTTCGCCCTGGCCGGTCGGGACAATGGCGGGCTGTTCGAGGCACTGAAGAAGGAACAGGTGGTGTGTGCCCAGCGCGGCGGCGGCATCCGTCTGTCGCCGCACTTCTACACGACGGAGACGGTGATCGAGGATACCCTGGCCCTGCTGCATCGGCTGGCCTGAACGGCGCAGCGGCTGCCGCATGGAGCCGCAGGGTCATCATCTGGCCAGCCTGATTCGGCGACGCACTCAGCAAGCGGGGAACTATTTCAAATCCGTTTTAAAACTGGGGGATTCCTGTCGGTAAAGTATCGAAGACTGGTCAATACTCACATTACTGATGTGCGGCACCTCCCCCCAAGTGCCCGTCAGGCGGAACGGCGTGGGAACGCCTGTTCCGGTTTCACTCCTAATGGTCTTGACCCGGATTCCCCCAGAACCCGGGTTTTTTTTGTCCGCCGTTTCAGCAGGACCGCGCCAGCGGGAACAGGCGCTCGAAGTTGGCGGTGGTCTGCGCGGCCAGAACCTCGCAGGAAACCCCGCGCAGGGTGGCGAGGAACTCGGCGACGTCGCGCACGTATTCCGGGAGGTTCGGCTTGCCGCGATGGGGAACCGGCGCCAGGTAGGGTGCGTCGGTTTCCACCAGCAGGCGATCGGCCGGCACCTGGCGGGCTACCTCGCGCAGCGCCTCGGCATTGCGGAAGGTGACGATGCCGGACAGCGAGATGTAGTAGCCCATGTCCAGCGCTGCCCGGGCCATCGCCCAGTCCTCGGTGAAACAGTGCAGTACGCCGGCCTGCGCCAGGTCGGCCTCGCGCAGCATGGCCAGGGTGTCGGCGCGCGCCTCGCGGGTATGCACGATCACCGGCTTGCCGGTCTGCCGCGCCGCCTCCAGGTGCAGGGCGAAACCCTCGCGCTGCAGCGCCGCAGCCTCCGGCTGGTAGTGGTAGTCGAGGCCGGTCTCGCCGATGGCCACCACTCGCGGATGGGCCAGCTCGTGCAGCAGCCAGTCCAGCGCCGGCTGGCTGCCGGGCTCGAGATCCAGCGGATGCACGCCGATCGAGCAGTACACGTCCGGGTAGGTTTCCGCCAGCTGGCGCACGGCGCTGGCGTTGTCGGCGCTGACGCCGATGCACAGGAAGCGGCCGACGCCACGCGAACGGGCGGCCGCCAGCGCGGCGTCGAGCGAGCCGCCGTGGGCCTTGAGGTCCAGGCGGTCGAGATGACAGTGGGAGTCTACGAGCATGGTCACATGGTCAGGGTCGGGCGCTCGGACTTGAGCGCACCGGCGAGGTAGGTTTCGATCTTGTTGCGGGTGCTGCGGTCGCCGTCGTTGAACTGCACACCGATGCCGGCGGTGCGGTTGCCCTGGGCCCCCTTGGGGGTGATCCAGACCACCTTGCCGGCGACCGGGATCTTCTCCGGCTCGTCCATCAGGGTCAGCAGCACGAACACCTCGTCGCCCAGGCGATAGGTCTTGCTGGTGGAGATGAACAGGCCACCGTTGCGCACGAAGGGCATGTAGGCCGCGTACAGCTGGGCCTTGTCCTTGAGAGTCAGGGTGAGGATGGCGTTGCGACCGCCGAGGGGTGGCATGCTCATGGGCAGGCTCCGTGGCCGATGCGGACTGCGATTCTAGCCTGCCGACGGCAGGCTTGCCCACCGTACCAGCAGGGCTTCGAGAAGCAGTGCGCGATTGAGATTGGCCTTGCCGAGCACCTTCTGCCGCTCGGCGAGCAGCCAGTCCTGCAGCGCCAGCACGGCGTTCGGCGGCGTGCGCCCGGCCAGCCAGCGCACCACCTTGTCCATCGGCTCCTCGGCCTCGCCCTCGGCGCCGGCCAGCTGGCAGCGCAGCACCTGCAGCAGCCAGGCGCAGAACCAGTCGAGCAGCAGCGCCAGCGGAATGTGCTTCCACGCCTCGGTCAGCTCGGAAGGCGCGGCCTGCTGCTTGAGCAGCTTCCTGATGCCCTCCTCGACCAGCGCACGCTGATCCAGCACCCCATCGCGGTGCAGCTGCAGGGCACGCAGTGGCGAACCGGTCGCCAGCGCGAGCAGGCGCCGATGCAGCGCCGGCTCCAGCTCCGGCAACTGCGCAGCCAGCCAGGCACCGGCCAGCGCCGGCGTCGGCAACGGGCAGGCCTGCTGCAGACAGCGGCTCCGGATGGTCGGCAGCAGGCGACTGGGCTGGTGGCTGACCAGCAGCAGCACGGTGTCGCCGGAGGGCTCCTCCAGGCTTTTCAGCAGGGCGTTGGCGGCGTTGAGGTTCATCGCCTCGGCCGGCTCGAGCAGGACCAGCTTGCGCCCGCCGAGCTGGGCCGTCTGGGCGACGAAATCCACCAGCTCGCGCACCTGGTCGACCTTGATCGGCTTGTCCGGCTCCTCCGGCTGCAGGTCGAAGAAGTCCGGATGGGTGCCGGCGCGCAGCAGCAGGCAGGCCTTGCAGCCACCGCAGGCGCCCTCCGCTGTCGGCGCCGCACACAGCAGCAGCGCCGCCAGGCGCTCGGCCAGGGCGCGCTTGCCGATGCCGGCGGGGCCGTGCAGCAGGTAGGCGTGGGCATGCTGCTGGCGGCGCGCCAGCTGCTGCCACAGCGCCTGCTGCCAGGGATAGGCCTCAGCCACGCGCGCGCTCCAGCAGCTCGGGCAGCAGGGCGTCGAGCTGGGCCTGCACCGCAGCGAGCGGCTGCGCGGCATCCAGCAGACGGTAGCGCGCCGGCGCCAGGCGCGCACGCGCCAGGTAGGTCTGGCGCACCGCCTCGAAGAAGTCCTGCGCCTCCTGCTCGAAACGATCCAGGCGACCACGGGCGGCGGCGCGGGCCAGGCCGACTTCCACCGGCAGGTCGAACACCAGGGTCAGGTCCGGGCGCAGCTCGCCCTGCACGAAGCTCTCCAGCTGGGCGATGCGCTCCAGCGACAGGCCACGCCCGCCGCCCTGGTAGGCGTAGGTGGCGTCGGTGAAGCGGTCGCACAGCACGACCTTGCCGGCCGCCAGCGCCGGGCGGATGACCCGGGCCAGGTGCTGGGCGCGCGCGGCGAACACCAGCAGCAGCTCGGTGTCGGCCGCCATCGGCTCGTCGCTGGGCGCCAGCAGCAGCTCGCGGATGCGCTCGGCCAAGGGCGTGCCGCCCGGTTCGCGGGTCAGCAGCACATCGCAGCCTTGGCTGCGCAGGCGCTCGGCCAGGTAGTCGCGATTGGTGCTCTTGCCCGCGCCTTCGGGGCCTTCGAGGGTGATGAACAGACCGCTCACTGACTGTTTCCTTGTGGCGTGGCGGCCGGACTGGAACGGTAGTCCTCGCGCCGCTTGAGCTGGAATTCGCGCACCGCCCGGTTGTGCTCGTCGAGCGAGCGCGAGAAGACATGGGTGCCGTCGCCGCGGGCGACGAAGTACAGACTGTCGCCGCCGGCCGGATTGAGCGCGGCGCGGATCGCCTCGCGGCCGACCATGGCGATCGGTGTCGGCGGCAGCCCGGGATTGGTGTAGGTGTTGTAGGGCGTCGCCTCGCGCAGGTGCGCGCGAGTCAGGTTGCCGGCATAGCGCTCGCCGAGACCGTAGATCACCGTCGGATCGGTCTGCAGCAGCATGCCCTGACGCAGTCGACGGACGAACACCCCGGCGATCTCGGGCCGCTCGTGGGCAGCCCCGGTTTCCTTCTCCACCAGGGACGCCATGATCAGCGCCTGGTAGGCATCCTTGTAGGGCAGGCCCTCGGCGCGCTGGCGCCACTCCTCGTCGAGCACCTGATCCAGCCGCTCGTGAGCCTGGCGCAGCAGATCGATGTCGCGCATGCCGCGCACGTAGCGGTAGGTATCGGGAAAGAAACGCCCCTCGGGATGCTGGCCGGCGAAGCCGAGGCGCTGCATCACGGCGGCATCGTCGAGGCCGGCCAGGGTCTGCTCCAGACGCTCCTGGCTCGCCAGCGCCGCACGCAACTGGCGGAAGCTCCAGCCCTCGACCAGGGTCAGGCTGTAACTGACCACCTCGCCACGCTGCCACTGGGCCAGCAGGTCGCGCGCGGTCTGCCCGGGGGCGAGGCGATACTCGCCACTGTGCAGGCCCTTGCCGTCGAGATTGAAGCGCCAGTACAGGCGCAGCCACAGCGCGCCGTCCAGCACGCCCTCGTCCTCGAGCCTGGCGAGCAGGCCGCCGGGCGTGGCACCGGCCGGTACCTCGAGCAGGCGCTCCTCGCTCAGCGCCAGCGGCTGCTCGAGGGCCACATGCTGCTGCCAGCCGGCGAAAACCAGCAGCAGGCCTGCCAGCATCAGCCCGCCTTCCAGCAGGTACAGCAGAAAACGTTTCACGATCAGGCATCCACCAGGTCGGACAGCAGACCCTGCAGTTTACGGGTCAGCCCGCCCAGCGGCCAGCCGTGCCCCTCCAGCGCCACCACCGGCCAGATGCCGTACTGGCTGTTGCAGAGGAACACCTCGTCGGCAGCCAGCAGGGCCGGATAGTCGATATCCTCGATGCGCGTGGCGATACCCGCCTGCGCGGCACGAGAGAGGATCTCCGCACGCATCACGCCGGCCACGCCGCAGCGTGTCAGCGCGGGCGTCAACAGCTCGCCGTCGCGCACCACGAACAGGTTGCTGAACACGCCCTCGACCACCCGGCCGCTGGCGTCGCGCATCAGCCCCTCGGCACAGGCCGGATCCTGCCATTCGGCGCGGGCGAGGACCTGCTCGAGGCGATTGAGGTGCTTGAGCCCCGCCAGCAGCGGCTGCTCGGCCAGGCGGGTGGCACAGGGAAACAGGCGGATGCCCTGTTCGCGGTGGCGCGCCGGATAGGCGGGCGGCGGACCACCGGAGAGGATGCGCCGGCAGCGGGCGTCGGCCGGCGGCGCGTAGCCGCGCAGACCGTCGCCGCGGGTGACGATCAGCTTGGCCACACCACTGCCGAGCTCGCCGGCGAAGGCCAGCAACTCGGCGCGCACCAGCGCCAGGTCCAGCGGCAGAGCGAGGCGCCGGGCGCCCTCGCCGAGGCGCTGCAGATGGCGCTCGAGCAGGAGCAGGCGGCCGCGGCGCACGGCGATGGTCTCGAACAGGCCATCGCCGTAGGCCAGACCGCGGTCGCTCAGCGGCAGGGCGTCCGCCGGGCGACCGTCGATCCAGGTCAGCCCCATCAGCCGGCGAAGCGGCGGAACACCAGGGTGCCGTTGGTGCCGCCGAAGCCGAAGGAGTTGGACACCGCCACGTCGATCGGCATCGCCTGCGCCTGGTGGGCGACGAAGTTGAGGTCGCAGCCCTCGTCCGGCTCGTCGAGGTTGATGGTCGGCGGCGCCACCTGGTCGCGCAGGGCGAGGATGCTGAAGATCGCCTCCACCGCACCGGCGGCGCCCAGCAGGTGGCCGGTCATCGACTTGGTCGAGCTGACCGCCAGGCGGTGGGCGTGCTCGCCGAACACGCGCTTGACCGCCGCGCACTCGGCCAGGTCGCCGGCCGGGGTCGAGGTGCCGTGGGCGTTGATGTACTGCACCTGCTCCGGGTTCAGGCCGGCGTCGCGCAGGGCATTCTGCATGCAGCGCGCGGCGCCGTCGCCGGTCTCCGGCGGCGCGGTCATGTGGTAGGCGTCACCGCTCATGCCGAAGCCGACCAGCTCGGCATAGATGCGCGCGCCGCGGGCCTTGGCGTGCTCCAGCTCTTCCAGCACCAGGGCGCCGGCGCCGTCGGCCAGCACGAAGCCGTCACGGCCGCGGTCCCAGGGACGGCTGGCACGGGTCGGCTCGTCGTTGCGGGTGGACAGGGCCCGGGCCGCGCCGAAGCCGCCGAGGCCCAGGCCGCAGGTGGCCATCTCGGAGCCGCCGGCGATCATCACGTCGGCCTCGCCGTAGGCGATGTTGCGCGCCGCCATGCCGATGCTGTGGGTGCCGGTGGTGCACGCGGTGGTGATCGCGTAGTTGGGACCCTGTGCGCCCAGATGGATCGACAGGAACCCGGAAATCATGTTGATGATCGAGCCCGGCACGAAGAACGGCGAGATGCGCCGCGGCCCCTGCTCGTGCAGCGACCTGGCGTTGTTCTCGATGTTGGTCAGGCCGCCGATGCCCGAGCCCATGGCCACGCCCACGCGCTCGCGGTTGGCGTCGGTGACCTCCAGGCCGGCGTCGCGCACCGCCTGCAGGCTGGCGGCCATGCCGTACTGGATGAAGAGGTCCATCTTGCGAGCTTCCTTGGCCGGCAGGTAGTCCTCGACATTGAAGCCCTTGACCGAACCACCGAAGCGGGTGGCGAAAGCCGAGACATCCATATGCCCGATCGGACCGATGCCACTCTGCCCGGCCAGCACGCCCTGCCAACTGCTGGCCACATCCGGGCCGAGGGGTGACAGCATGCCAAGACCGGTGACCACGACGCGTCTACGCGACACAGCGCTCTCCTCTTGTTGATCCACTACAGCGACGAAGCGTGGCCAGACCAGCGCCACCACTTCCTTTTACCCAAAGAAAAACCGCACGTCTTTTCAGGGACGTGCGGCTTTTTCCGGTCGGAACCGACGATTACTTACTGCTGGCCGTGAGCATTGATGTAATCGATGGCTTCCTGAACGGTGGTGATCTTCTCAGCCTGCTCGTCCGGGATTTCGGTCTCGAACTCTTCCTCGAGAGCCATGACCAGCTCCACGGTGTCCAGGGAATCAGCGCCCAGGTCTTCCACGAAGGAAGCGCTGTTGGTCACTTCTTCTTCTTTAACGCCAAGCTGCTCGGCAACGATTTTCTTGACGCGTTCTTCGATGGTGCTCATATCTCGTTCTCACTCCTATGGAGAGTTCCATGTAGCTGGTGGCGGCTAGTGTATAGAAAGGGTTTTCAGCTTTTCAAGCAAAACCCTTGCCGGCCTGCCGAAGCGCATTTTTTCGCCCGCCAGGAAAACTGCCTTGCAAAACAACCACATGGCGCTTTTTCGGGGATGCCGCCATTGCCGCCGGCACGGGGCCGGCGGCACTTTTTTACATGTACATGCCACCGTTGACCGGGATGGTCGCGCCGGTGACGTAGGCGCCACCCTCGCCGGCGAGGAAGCCTACCACGCTGGCGATCTCCTGCGCCTGCCCCAGGCGACCCAGCGGGATCTGGGTCAGCAGATTCTGGCGATGCGCTTCCGGCAGGTCGCGGGTCATGTCGGTATCGATGAAGCCCGGCGCAACCGCATTGACGGTGATGTTGCGCGAACCGACCTCACGAGCCAGGGCGCGGCTGAAGCCTTCCACGCCGGCCTTGGCCGCCGCGTAGTTGGCCTGACCGGCATTGCCCATCGAGCCGACCACCGAACTGATGTTGATGATCCGGCCCCAGCGCGCCTTGGTCATGCCCTTGAGCACGGCCTTGGACAGGCGGTAGATGCTGGTCAGGTTGGTGTTGATGACGTCGCTCCACTCCTCGTCCTTCATCCGCAGCATCAGGTTGTCGCGGGTGATGCCGGCGTTGTTCACCAGGATGGCCGGCTGGCCGAGGTGCTGCTGGATGTGCTCGAGGGTCTGGGCCACCGACTCGTCACTGGCGACGTCGAGGACCAGGCCGGCACCTTCGATGCCAGCCGCCTTGAGGTACTCGGCGATGCGCTCGGCGCCGGCGGCGCTGGTGGCGGTGCCGATGACGATGGCGCCCTGGCGGCCCAGCTCCAGGGCGATGGCCTGGCCGATGCCGCGGGTAGCGCCGGTGACCAGGGCCACCTTACCTTGCAGACTCATGGGGTGTTTCTCCTGATGTTCAGGCCAGGGCCGCACGGGCGGCGGCGAAGGCCTCGGGGGTATCCAGATTGTGGGCGTTGACACCCTTGGCGCAGCGCTTGTTGAGGCCGGACAGGACCTTGCCCGGGCCGCACTCGACCAGCTCGGTCACACCGCGTTCGGCCAGGGTCACGATGCTCTCCACCCAGCGCACCGGGCTGTACAGCTGCTCGAGCAGGTCGCGCTTGAGCGCGGTGAGATCCGCCGGCACCTGAGCACTGGTGTTCTGCACGATGGCGATCTGCGGGGCCTGCCAGTCGATGGCATCCACTGCTGCCGCGAACTTCTCGGCCGCCGGACGCATCAGCGCGCAGTGCGACGGCACGCTCACCGGCAGGGCCATGGCGCGCTTGGCGCCCCGGGCCTTGCACGCCTCGATGGCGCGCTCGACCGCTGCCGCGGCGCCGGCGATCACCACCTGGCCCGGCGCGTTGAAGTTGACCGCACTGACCACCTCGCCCTGCGCCGCCTCGGCACACGCGGCGCGCACGGCGTCGTCGTCCAGGCCGAGGATCGCCGCCATGCCGCCCTGACCGGCCGGCACCGCCTGCTGCATCAGCTGGCCACGCAGCTCGACCAGCTTGACCGCATCGGCGAAGGGCAGGCAGCCTGCAGCCACCAGCGCCGAGTACTCGCCCAGGCTGTGACCGGCGACGAAGGCCGGCTGCGCGCCGCCCTCGGCCTGCCACAGGCGCCACAGGGCGACGGAGGCGGCGAGAATGGCCGGCTGGGTCTTGTCGGTCTGGTTGAGCTGCTCGGCAGGGCCTTCCTGGATCAGCGCCCAGAGGTCGTAGCCCAGGGCTGCCGAGGCTTCGGCGAAGGTCTCGCCGATCACGGCGTGCTGCGCACCCAGCTCGGCGAGCATGCCGACAGTCTGGGAACCCTGACCGGGGAAAACGAAAGCGAGGGAAGAAGACATGGAGCAAGTCCCTTGTGTACTTGTTCGTCAGGAGGACTGCGCCACCCGAGGCAGCGCAGCGGACTGACAGTTGGATGACAGGCGTTGACCTGCGGTCACACCCGGGCAATTAAAGCAGCAGATGCTCGAGGCGCCCATGCAGGCGCTGCGGCAGGTTCTCGTCGACTTCCGCCAGCGCCCGCCGGGTGGCGGCGCGGAAACCTTCCGGCCCGGCGCCGCCGTGGCTTTTTACCACAATGCCCTGCAATCCGAGAAAGCTCGCGCCGTTATGCCGCGCCGGACGCAGCTCGCCCTGCAGCTCGCGCAGCAGCGGCAGCGCCAGCAGGCCGGCCAGGCGGGCGAACGGCCCAGCGCGAAAGCGCGCGGCGATACGCGCAGCGATCATCGCCGCAAGACCCTCGCTGGCCTTGAGCACGACATTGCCGACGAAGCCATCGCAGACCACCACGTCGGCGTCGCCGCGATACAGGCCGTCGCCCTCGACGAAACCGACATAGTTGAGCGCGCGCGCCTGCTGCAGCAGGCTGGCCGCCAGCTTGACCGTCTGACTGCCCTTGATCTCCTCGGTGCCGACATTGAGCAGCGCCACCCGCGGATTCGCCACACCCTGCGCCTCGGCGGCGACCGCCCCCATGACGGCGAACTGGTAGAGGTTCTCCGCACTGCAGTCGACGTTGGCGCCGAGATCCAGCAGCAGGCAGCTGCCGCGCAGGGTGGGAATGGCGCTGACCATCGCCGGCCGGTCGATACCCGGCAGGGTCTTCAGCACATGCCGCGACAGCGCCATCAGCGCACCGGTATTGCCGGCACTGACGCACGCCTGGGCCGCGCCACTGCGCACCAGTTCGAGGGTCTGACGCATCGAGGAGTCGAGCTTGCCACGCAGCACCTGCGCCGGACGTTCGTCCATCGCAATCACTTGGCTGGCGGGATGCACGAGCAGGCGGGAGCGATCGACAGAGGCGTGCTCTGCAATCAACTGCTCTATGAGGGCGGGTTGGCCGACGAGGATCAACCGCAGGGAGGAGTGCTCGGCCAGGCTGGAAATGCAGGCCGGAACAATGCAGTGGGGACCGAAGTCCCCACCCATTGCATCGATCGCGAGGACCGGAGCGACCAAGATTACTCGGTGGCGCCCTTGTCGATCACCTTGCGACCACGGTAGACACCTTCCGGGCTGACGTGGTGGCGCAGGTGAACTTCACCGGTGCTCTTCTCGACGGACAGTGCGTTGGCCTCGAGCGCATCGTGGGAACGACGCATGTCGCGAGCGGAACGAGACTTTTTGTTCTGTTGAACAGCCATTTGAGTTAACTCCTAAACGTTTGGGTCACGTTTCAACTGCGCCAGTACATCGAACGGGTTGGACCGCGAAACCTCGTTGACGCTCGGTTCTGGTGCTGCTGCAAAGCCTGCTGGATGCCGGCATGCATCGGGTTCGTGGGCCGGGACGATGGGGAGCGCGAGCAGCAGCTCGTCCTCGACCAGTTCGATCAGGTCGAGCGGTTCCTCGCCCACTTCCAGCGCGTCGTAGCTTTTCGGCAGGGAGTCCGCCGAAGCACCTTCCCGCAGCACGGCATAGACGAACTCGCTGTGCACCGGAAGGGTCGCCGGCTCCAGACAACGCTGGCACACCATCTGCACCTCGACCTCCAGTTCGCCGCGCATGACGATCAGCCCCTGCTCGTCACGACCGAACTCGAGACGAACATGGACGCTGCCGGCATCGCTGACCAACTGCTCGCACAACCGCGAAAACTGCTTGATCGGCAACTCACCCTCGAGGGTGGCGCCACGATCGGCCAGCTTTCGCGGATCGACGTGAGGTGGAATCGGCCCTTTCAACATAAGCGCGCCATTCTAGGGATACCCCTTTTAACTGTCAAAGAAATTTCCTTGCGTGCAGCAGGCCACCCGGACGCCTAGAATCGCCGGCAAATCCCGTGGAGATCGCCATGCTGCCCCTGGTACTCGCATCCAGCTCGCCCTACCGCCGCACCCTGCTCGAGCGCCTGCACCTGCCGTTCGACTGCCAGTCGCCGGACATCGACGAAAGCGCCCTGCCCGGCGAACATCCCGAGCAGTTGGTCCGCCGCCTGGCCGAATGCAAGGCCCGCGCCCTGGTCGACCGATACCCCCGACACCTGATCATCGGCTCCGACCAGGTCGCCGCCCTGCCCGACGGCCGCATCCTCGGCAAGCCGCACGACTTCGCCCGCGCCCGCGAGCAGCTGCTCGCCGCCAGCGGCAGCAGCGTGACCTTCCATACCGGCCTGTGCCTGCTCAACTCGCAGAGCGGGCAGACCCAGGTAGACTGCATTCCGTTCACCGTGCACTTCCGCGAGCTGGACGAGGAGCGCATCGAGCGCTATCTGCACCTCGAACAGCCCTACGACTGCGCCGGCAGCTTCAAGTCCGAAGGCCTCGGCATCAGCCTGTTCCGCGAAACCTGCGGCACCGACGCCACCAGCCTGGTCGGACTGCCACTGATCCGCCTGATCGACATGCTGCTCGCCGAAGGCGTGCAGATCCCCTAGCAGATCGACCCCGGCCGCTCAGTGCAGCGCCGGGGCACGCCAGCCCATCCACAGCGAGACCTGCTCGGCGACGCCGGCGCCGAGCTTCTTGGCGAAGCGGTCGATCGGCGACTCCTTCTCGGTGAAGTCGACCAGATTCTTCTCGCCGACCACCTCGCGCGCCACGTAGCCGGCACTGCCCAGACCGTCGATCAGCCCCAGCTCGAGAGCCTGCTCGCCGGACCAGACCAGGCCGGAGAACAGCTCCGGATGCTCCCGATCCTTCAGACGCTCGCCACGCCCCTGCTTGACGCTGGCGATGAACTGCTTGTGGGTGGTATCCAGCACCGTACCCCAGAAACGGGTTTCCTCCTCCTTCTGCGGCACGAACGGATCGAGGAAGGTCTTGTGCTCCCCGGAGGTATAGGTGCGCCGCTCCACGCCCAGCTTCTGCATCGCCTCGACGAAGCCGAAGCCCGAGGCGGTCACCCCGATGGAGCCGACCAGACTGGCCTTGTCGGCATAGATGGCATCGGCCGCACTGGCGATGTAGTAGGCGCCGGAGGCACCGAGATCGGTGATCACCGCATACAGCTTGATGTCCGGATGCTCGCCGCGCAGGCGACGGATCTCGTCGTAGATGTAGCCCGACTGCACCGGGCTGCCGCCCGGACTGTTGATGCGCAGGACCACGGCCCGGGTGTTCTTGTCCTTGAAGGCCGCACGCAGGCTGCCGACGATATTGTCGGCACTGGCCCGCTCCTCGTCGGCGATCACCCCACGCACATCGATCAGCGCCGTGTGCGACTTGAGCGCCGCCGCCCTGTCCAGACTCGCCCAGGGCGAGAACAGGAACAGCGCCCCGAACACGTAGAGAAAGCCGAGACTCTTGAAGAAGATGCCCCAGCGCCGCGCCCGGCGCTGCTCGACCACTCCGGCCAGCACCGCCCTCTCCAGCAGCTTCCAGGTCTTTTCGTCACCCGAAGCCGCCACCGCTTTCCATTCATCCGACTGCATGCTCGCCAACCTCCCTTCTCTCGCGATTGCACTCCTGCCCCAGCCACTGCCCGAGGCCGGCAAAGCGCTCGATGGCCAGGTGCGGACGATACTCCTGCAGCACCGTCAACGGCTGCGCACCGTATCCCACCGCCACCGCGGTCATGCCGGCATTGTGCGCCATCAGCAGATCGAAGGGCGAATCGCCGACCATCAGCGCCTGCGCCGGCGCCACCCCGCAGTGCGCAAGGATCTCGTGCAGCATCCGCGGATCGGGCTTGCTCGCCGTCTCGTCAGCGCAGCGGGTGATATCGAAGAAGTCCAGCCAGCCATGCCCGGCCAGCACCCGGTCCAGACCGCGCCGACTCTTGCCGGTGGCCACCGCCAGGCGATAGCCCTGCGCGCGGAACGCCAGCAACGACTCCAGCACGCCGTCGAACAGCGGCGACGGCGTGCTTTCCAGGCACAGATAATGGTCGCTGTAGACCTGACGGAATACGGCGATGCCCGCCTCGCTCTCCAGCGCGGGATACAAGGCACGGATCGCCTCCGGCAGACCGAGACCGATGATGCCGCGAATGGCCACCTCGTCCAGCTGCGGCAGGCTGCAGGCATCGGCCGCTGCGCGCATCGACTCGACGATCCGCGCCACGGAGTCGACCAGCGTACCGTCCCAGTCGAACACCAGCAGCTGGTAGTCAGGCATCCAGGCGCTCCAGGGTCTGCGCCCACACCTCGTCCACCGGCGCCTCCAGCGCCAGCACCTCGCCGTCGGGCAGGGTCACACGCAGCGCATGGGCATGCAGGAACAGGCGCTTGCCGCCCAGCTCGCGGATCTCGCGGGTGAAGTCGTCATCGCCGTACTTGCTGTCGCCGGCGATCGAATGACCGGCATGCTTGGCGTGCACGCGGATCTGGTGCGTGCGCCCGGTGATCGGACTGGCCTCGACCAGGGTGGCGAAGTCGCCGAAGCGGCGCACCACGCGGAACTCGGTCAGCGCGTCCTTGCCCTCGGGATCGACCTCGACCATCCGCTCGCCCGAGCGCAGGTTGTTCTTCAGCAGCGGCGCGCTGACCTTTTTCTTCGAGGTCGGCCAACTGCCGCGCACCAGCGCCAGATAGCGCTTGTCGACGCCATCGCCGCGCAGCGCCTCGTGCAGGTGGCGCAGCATGCTGCGCTTCTTGGCGATCATCAAAAGCCCCGAGGTATCGCGATCCAGACGATGCACCAGCTCGATGTCCTTGGCCTCCGGGCGCAGCTGGCGGAACGCCTCGATCACCCCGTAGTTCAGCCCGCTGCCGCCGTGCACGGCGATGCCGGCCGGCTTGTTCAGCACGATCAGCGCCTTGTCCTCGTAGACGATGGCCGCCTCGAGGCGCTGCAGCAGCCCCTGGGCCAGCGGCTCGGGCTCGTCGCGCTCGGCCACGCGCAGCGGCGGCACGCGCACCACATCGCCAGCCTGCAGCTTGTACTCGGGCTTGATCCGCCCCTTGTTCACCCGCACCTCGCCCTTGCGCAGGATGCGGTAGATCAGGGTCTTGGGAACACCTTTCAACTGGGCCCGGAGGAAGTTGTCGATGCGTTGTCCGGCGAGTTCCGGCTGCACTTCGAGCAGCTGGACGCCGGTGGAGATTTGCGAGGGAGTTGTCATGCGCGAATCATAGCAATTTTTCCCTGAATTGAAGCATTTAATGATTGCTGCTATATTCCGGCAGCCGTCAAAAGCGGCACTCCGCGCGAACGCAAGGCAGACTGCCTGCCGCCGGACACACAATCACTGGACGCCAGGCCGTCCGACGGGTCGCCCGCGCAAGCATTCATGGCGACTCGGAAAACCAGGCCTTGAGACACATGAGGTGCGAAACGCCCGGCGTTTCGCGCAAATGCTAACCCGCTACGGATTCAGCGAGCGGCACCCCGATTCTCAGGGAATACGTGCAGGGCGGAGATGCACAAACGACGGACTGCGTAGCACTCGACTTTCCAGACGCCTTGATCGTCCGCAGCGTTGTTTGATTCCTCCTCCTGAATGAGTGCTTCTGTACCCACAGTTAGCAGGAGCCGCCAGTCGCGCGCAGGCCCAATCGCCTGCGAGGCTTGACAAGGGCAACGGCCAGACCGTTCCCGGCGCACCTGACACCGACCACGAGAGTCGTGCGTGCCAACCGCCGTTTCCGGCAGCCCGGAAACCATTGGTACTACATGAAAAGAATGCTGATCAACGCAACTCAGCCCGAAGAGTTGCGTGTTGCCCTGGTCGACGGCCAACGCCTGTTCGACCTCGACATCGAGTCGGGCGCTCGCCAGCAGAAGAAGGCCAACATCTACAAGGGCCGCATTACCCGCGTCGAACCCAGCCTCGAGGCCGCCTTCGTCGATTTCGGCGCCGAGCGCCACGGCTTCCTGCCGCTCAAGGAAATCTCCCGCGAATACTTCATCAAGGCCCCCGAGGGTCGCGTCAACATCAAGGACGTGCTCAAGGAAGGCCAGGAAGTCATCGTCCAGGTCGAGAAGGAAGAGCGCGGCAACAAGGGCGCGGCACTGACCACCTTCATCAGCCTGGCCGGCCGCTACCTGGTGCTGATGCCCAACAACCCGCGCGCCGGCGGCATTTCCCGCCGCATCGAGGGCGAGGAGCGCAACGAACTGCGCGAGGCGCTCAACGGCCTCAACGCCCCGGGCGACATGGGCCTGATCGTGCGCACCGCAGGCCTCGGCCGTTCCAGCGAGGAACTGCAGTGGGACCTCGACTACCTGGTGCAGCTGTGGACCGCGATCAAGGAAGCCTCGCAGGGTCGTGCCGCGCCCTTCCTGATCTACCAGGAAAGCAACGTCATCATCCGCGCCATCCGCGACTACCTGCGCCAGGACATCGGCGAAGTGCTGGTCGACAGCATCGAGGCCCAGGAAGAGGCGCTGAACTTCATCCAGCAGGTGATGCCGCAGTACGCCAGCAAGATCAAGCTGTACCAGGACAGCGTGCCGCTGTTCAACCGCTTCCAGATCGAGAGCCAGATCGAGACCGCCTTCCAGCGTGAAGTGAAGCTGCCGTCGGGCGGCTCCATCGTCATCGACCCGACCGAGGCGCTGGTGTCCATCGACATCAACTCGGCGCGCGCCACCAAGGGCAGCGACATCGAGGAAACCGCGCTGCAGACCAACCTGGAAGCGGCCGAGGAAATCGCCCGCCAGCTGCGCCTGCGCGACATCGGCGGCCTGATCGTCATCGACTTCATCGACATGACCCCGGCGAAAAACCAGCGCGCCGTCGAAGAGAAGATGCGCGAAGCGCTGGAAGCCGACCGCGCGCGCATCCAGGTCGGCCGTATTTCGCGCTTCGGCCTGCTGGAGATGTCCCGTCAGCGCCTGCGCCCGTCGCTCGGCGAGACCAGCGGCGTGGTCTGCCCGCGCTGCAACGGCCAGGGCATCATCCGTGACGTCGAGTCGCTGTCGCTGGCCATCCTGCGCCTGATCGAGGAAGAAGCGCTCAAGGACCGCACCGCCGAGGTCCGCGCCCAGGTGCCGATCCCGGTGGCCGCCTTCCTGCTCAACGAGAAGCGCAACGCCATCACCAAGATCGAGCTGCGCACCCGTGCACGCATCGTCATCCTGCCCAACGACCATCTGGAAACCCCGCATTTCGAAGTGCAGCGCCTGCGCGACGACAGCCCGGAAGCGCTGGTCGGCCAGTCCAGCTACGAGATGACCCCGACCGAGGTCGAGGAAGTCCAGCCGGTCGCCGCCACCCGCACCCTGGTGCGCCAGGAGGCAGCGGTGAAGACCGTCACCCACGAGCGTCCGGCACCGCAGGCGGTGGAAGCGCCTGCCGCCCCGGCACCGACCCCGGCACCGCAGGCGGCCCACCCCACTCCCGAGCCGAGCCTGTTCAAGGGCCTGATCCGCTCGCTGGTCGGTCTGTTCGCCGGCAAGGAAGAGCCCAAGCCGGCGGCCGAAGCTCCTGCCCAGCCGAGCGCCGGCGAGCGCCCGGCGCGTAGCGAGGAGCGCCGTGGCGGCCGCCAGCAGAGCCGTCGCCGCGATGGCGAGCGCGCCGAGCGCCAGCCGCGCGAGGAGCGCAAGCCGCGTGAAGAGCGCCAGCCCCGCGAGGAGCGTCAGCCGCGTGAAGAGCGCAAGCCGCGTGAGGAACGCCAGCCCCGCGAGGAACGTCAGCCGCGTGAAGAGCGCCAGCCCCGCGAGGAGCGTCAGCCGCGTGAAGAGCGCCAGCCCCGCGAGGAGCGTCAGCCGCGTGAGGAGCGCCAGCCCCGCGAGGAACGTCAGCCGCGTGAAGAACGCCAGCCCCGCGAGGAGCGTCAGCCGCGCGAAGAACGCCAGCCGCGCGAAGAACGCCAGCCGCGTGAAGAGCGTCAGCCGCGTGAGGAGCGCAAACCTCGCGAGGAGCGCGAAGAACGCCCGGTAAGCGAGGAGACCGTTGCCCGCGAGGAGACCGGCGCCGTCGAGGCAGAAACCGCGGAAGCCGGTGCTACCCGCCGCGAGGAGCGCAGGGCGCGTGGCGAGCGTCCGCCGCGTCCGGCCCCCGAAGAGGAAAGCGCCGAGCAGGCGGCCGAGGAACTGGAGGGACTCGAGGAGGAGCCGGGCCAGGACGAGCAGGAAGGTGAAGGCGAACGCCCGCGCCGCCGCTCGCGTGGCCAGCGTCGCCGCAGCAACCGCCGCGAACGCCAGCGTGAAGCCGGCATCGAGGAACTGACCGTCGAGGAAGTCAGCCCGGCTGCTGCCGCAGGCGAAGCCGTCGCACCGACCGTCGCTACCGCCATCGCCGCGGCGGTGGCCGTGGAGGCCGCTGCCGAGGAAGCCGTCAGCGCAACACCCGCCGCGATGGAGGACGACCAGGCCGCCGTAGCGGTCAGCGAACCCCTGCCGGTCGTCGAGACTGCACAGGCCATCGAGACCGTCGCAGCCGCCCAGCCGCAAGAGGCCGCCGCCGAGGCGATCGACAGCGAAGCGCCGGCGACCGAAACTCGCGAGGAAGCTGCTGCAGCGGGTGGCCGTGCGCCCAACGATCCGCGCGAGCGTCGTCGCCGCCGCGAGGCCGAGCGTCAGGCCCGCGAGGCCGCCGCCACCCTGGAGGCTGCTGCCCCGGCTCAGGTAGAGCCTGCCCCGCAGGCGGCGATCGAGGCCGAACCGGCCGTGACCGCGCCTGAGGCCGCGACCGAAACTCCGGTCGAGGCTCCGCTGGCCACTGGCAGCGAAGCCGGGAATGCTCCTGTCGAGGCCGAGACCCAGCCGGGCGAAGCGCAGGCCGCCCCGGCAGCCGACGCGGAAGCCGCCCAACCGACAGCCGAAGCGGTGAGCGTCGAGACCGCTCCGGTCAGCCAGCCCGAGGAGGAGCGCAAGCCCCAGGCCTGACGGCCCGGGCAGCGCCCAGCAAAAAGGGGGAATGCCTTGGCATTCCCCCTTTTTGTTTGTCTGGCGACTGGAAGACAAGGCCGGCGACAGGCCCCTCAGCCACGCCTCAGCGGACGACCGGCTCGATCTCCAGCTCGACACCGAAACGGCTGCGGATATCCGCCTGGATGCGCTGCGCCAGCGCCAGCAGCTCGCACCCGCTGGCCCGGCCGTAATTGACCAGCACCAGCGCCTGCAGGGCATGCACCCCGGCATCGCCGTCGCGATGCCCCTTCCAGCCGGCCTGCTCGATCAGCCAGCCGGCCGCCAGCTTCACCAGTCCTTCGCCAGCGGGATAGCTGACCAGCCCCGGCCACTGCGCGCGCAGCTGCGCCGCCTGGCCCTCGCCCACCAGCGGGTTCTTGAAGAAGCTGCCGGCATTGCCCAGCACTTGCGGATCAGGCAGCTTTTCCGCGCGGATGGCGCAGACTGCCCGACTGACGTCCAGCGCCGTCGGCTGGGCAATGCCCTGCACCTGCAGGCGCTGGCGCAGCGGGCCGTAATCCAGATGCAGGGCCGCCGCACGGCTCAGGGCGAAGCGCACGCGCAGGATCAGCCAGCGGCCGCTCTCGCGCTTGAAGCGGCTGTCGCGGTAGGCGAATTCGCACTCCCCGGCCTGGAACTCGCGCAGCTCGCCACTCAGGCGATCCAGGGCGACCAGGCTGTGCAGCACGTCCTTGAGCTCGACACCGTAGGCGCCAATGTTCTGCATCGGCGCAGCGCCCACGGTGCCGGGAATCAGACTGAGGTTCTCCAGGCCGGCCAGGCCCTGCTCCAGGGTCCAGAGCACGAAGGGATGCCAGGGCTCGCCGGCCTCGGCCTCGACCAGCACCTGACCGCCCGCCTCGCCCAGCAGGCGCCGGCCGCGACTGGCCATGCGCAGCACGAAGGCCTCCAGATCGGCGGTCAGCAGCAGGTTGCTGCCGCCGCCGATCACCAGCAGCTCGGCGCCCTGCGCGGTGGCGGCCGCCAGCGCCTGGCGCACCTCGGCCTCGTCATGCGCCTCGGCGAACCAGCGCGCCGCGACGTCGACGCCGAAGGTGTTGCAGGCCTTCAGCGAGTAATGCTCATGAATGGTCAGGCTCACAGGCGCTCCCGGATCTGTTCGATCAGTCGGTCGCAGGCCAGCTCGACCAGGTCAAGCACCTGCTCGAAGCCGCCGGCACCGCCGTAGTAGGGGTCGGGCACCTCGTGCTCGGCCAGGCCGCCGCGGCGCAGGAACAGGTCCAGCTCGGCATCGCCCTGGGGCGGGCGCAGGCGGCACAGCTCGCGCAGGTTGTCGTGATCCATGGCGAGAACCCAGTCGAAACGGGCGAAGTCCTCGGCCTGCACCTGGCGGGCACGCAGCTCGTGCAGGCGGTAGCCGCGCTGCTCGGCGGCGGCGCAGGTGCGCGGGTCGGGCGCCTTGCCGACGTGCCAGGCGCCGGTGCCGGCGGAATCCACCTGCACCCGGTCGGCGAGGCCGGCCAGCTGCAGCTTGTGGCGCATCACCCCCTCGGCGGTCGGCGAGCGGCAGATGTTGCCAAGACAGACGAACAGCAGGCGCACGTCAGGCTCCCAGCAGCTGGCGGACACGCTGCAGGTCTTCCGGGGTGTCGACGCCGGCCGGCGGCGCCTCGAGGGCGTCGGCGACATGGATGCGTACGCCGTGCCAGAGGGCACGCAGCTGCTCCAGGCACTCGGTGTCCTCCAGCCAGCACGGGCCCCAGGCGACGAAGTCGTGGAGGAAGCCGGCGCGGTAGGCGTAGATGCCGATGTGACGACGGAACGGCACGCCCTCAGGCAACTGCCCGCGCTCCGCAGCGAAGGCATCGCGCGCCCAGGGCAGCGGTGCACGGCTGAAGGTCAGCGCCAGGCCGCTGGCGTCGGTGACCAGCTTGACCACGTTGGGATTGAACAGCAGCGCTGCATCATGGATCGGCTCGGCCAGGGTGGCGATGCCGGCCTCGGCATGGGCGGCCAGGTTGGCGGCCACCTGGTCGATGATCGCCGGCGGAATCAGCGGCTCGTCGCCCTGCACGTTGACCACGATGGCCTGGTCGGCCAAACCGAGCTGGACGGCCACCTCGGCCAGGCGGTCGGTGCCGGAGTTGTGGTCGGCACGCGTCAGCAGCACCTCGGCGCCGAACGCCTGGCAGGCCTCGACGATGCGCGCATCGTCGGTGGCCACCACCACGCGGGTCGCGGCGCTCTTCTTCGCCTGCTCCCAGACGTGCTGGATCATCGGCTTGCCGGCGATGTCCTGCAGCGGCTTGCCAGGCAGGCGGGTGGAGGCGTAGCGGGCAGGAATGACGACGACGAAGTCCACGCTCATTTGTCCAGGCGCTCGTCGACGGTCAGGGTGCGCGCCTCGCTCTCCAGCATCACCGGGATGCCGTCGCGCACCGGGAAGGCCAGGGCGTCGGCCCTGCAGATCAGCTCGGACTTGTCGTCACTGAGCTTGAGGGGGCCCTTGCACAGCGGGCAGGCGAGAATGTCGAGCAGTTTGGGGTCCATGGTCCGCTCCAGGCAGAGGAATCTGGGGGGACCCGCGCGCATCAACGCGGCAACAGGCGCTCGAGCTGACCGTCGAACCAGGCCACGAAGGCCGGCGATGGCTGGCCATCGACCGCCAGATACCACCAGTCTGCGGCGGCGAATCCCCGGCATTTCACCGCATCCTTCTCGGTCATCAGCAGCGGCAGGGCCGGGGCGAAGCGCAGATCCTCGGGGCCGTAGGCCGCGTGGTCGGCGAAGGGATGCGGAACCGGGCGCCAGTGTAGCGCCTCGAGGGTCGCGAAGAAACGCTGCGGGTTGCCGATGCCGGCCACCGCGTGTACCGCCTGCCCCGCCGGCAGATGATCCAGCGGGCGGCGCTCGCCGCTGGCCAGGTTGACCAGGGCGCTAGGGCGCAGGTTGAAGGCGAAGCCCGCCTCGCTGTCGCCGCTCGCACCGTTGACCAGGCAGGCGTCTACCGCAGCCAGGCGCTCCAGCGGCTCGCGCAGCGGGCCGGCCGGCAGGCAGCGGCGGTTGCCGAGGCCGCGGGCGGCGTCGATCAGCACCAGCTCCAGGTCGCGGGCCAGGCGGTAGTGCTGCAGACCGTCATCGCTGAGGATCAGGTCCAGCGGCTCCTGCTCGAGCAGCGAACGCACCGCGCAGGGACGGTCGGGATCGATCACCAGCGGCACGCCACTGCGCTCGACGATCATCAGCGGCTCGTCGCCAGCCTCGGCGGGACTCTGCCCGGCGCGCACCCGCCACGGCAGGCTCGGCGGCGTGGCGCCGTAGCCGCGGCTGACCACGCCGACGCGCAGGCCACGGGCGCGGCAGTGCTCGATCAGCCAGAGGATCAGGGGCGTCTTGCCGGTGCCGCCGACGGTGATGTTGCCGACCACGATCACCGGCAGCGGCGCCCGCCAGGCCGGCTTGCGCCCGCTGAAGAAGTCGGCGCGGCGCCGTTCGACCACCCGCCGGTAGAGGGCCTCCAACGGACGCAGCAGGACCAGGGCCGGATGGCCCTGGTACCAGGCGGCGGTGAGGCGCTCGGCCAGGCGCATCAGGGCTTGACCGGCTGCGCTTCGACGGTGGTGATGCGTAGGTGCGCGAAGCCCAGCTTGCCGGCCGCGTCCATGGCGGTGATCACCGCCTGGTGCGGGGTGCGCGCGTCAGCGCTGATCACCAGCGGCAGGCTGCTGTCGCCGCCGGACTCCTTCTGCAGCGCGCTGCTCAGGGTTGCCAGGTCGCTCTTCACCAGCTGCTGGCCGTTGAGCGCATAGCTGCCGTCGGCGGCGATGGTCACCTCCAGCTGCTTGAGCTGGGTCTCCTGCACCGGCGTGGCGCTGTCGGCCTCGGGCAGGTCGATCTTCAGCTGGGTCTCGCGGGTGAAGGTGGTGGTCACCACGAAGAACAGCAGCAGGATGAACACCACGTCGATCAGCGGCGCCAGGCCGATCTCGACGTTCTCCCGCGATTTGCGTCGGAATTTCACCGCTTGCCGCCCTCGCCCAGATCGACGTCACGGTCGCCCTGCACCACCTCCACCAGACGGATGGCTTCCTGCTCCATGCCGACCACCAGCTCGTCGACGCGACGCTGCAGGTAGCGGTGGAAGAACAGCGCGGGGATGCCGACGAACAGACCGGCGGCGGTGGTGATCAGCGCCTTGGAGATGCCGCCGGCGAGCACCGGCGCGTTGGCCATGCCGCTGCCCATGAAGCCGCTGAAGATCTCGATCATGCCCAGCACGGTGCCGAGCAGGCCGAGCAGCGGGGCGATGGCGGCGATGGTGCCGAGCGCGTTGAGGTAGCGCTCCAGGTCATGGATGACCCGTGCGGCGGCCTCCTCGATGCACTCCTTCATGATGTCGCGACCATGCTTGGAGTTGGCGAGACCGGCGGCCAGTACCTCTCCCAGCGGCGAGGAGGCGCGCAGCTCCTTGAGCTTCTGGCTGTCCAGCTGCTTGTCCTGGATCCAGCGCCAGACCTGGCCCAGCAGGTTGGGCGGGGTTATCCGCGCCGGCCGCAGGGTCCACAGGCGTTCGGCGCTGATGCCGATGGCCGCGATCGAACAGAGAATGATCGGCAGCATCATCCAGCCGCCGGCTTTGACCAATTCCCACACAGTAACAACCCCCTGAAAAAAGTGGCGCAACTCTAGCACAGCGCGCTCGCCATGCCGCCCGTCTGGGTTCTCATTTTTCCCGCCAGAAACGCGCCTGCGCGCGCTCGCCGGCGACCGTCCCATGGCGGCCGAGCCACAACTGCAGCGCCCCCTCGGCGGCACTGTCGTGGATGCGCACGCCGGCGGCCCGAAAACGCGCCACCACCTGCGGATGCGGGTGGCCGAAGGCATTGTTCCAGCCCCGCGAGAACAGCACGCCGCGCGGCGCCACCGCGGCGATGAACTCCGCCGACGACGAACTGCGACTGCCGTGGTGGGGCGCCAGCAGCCAGTCGGCGCGCAGATCGCGGCCACTGCCCAGCAACGCGCGCTCGCCGCTCGCGGAGATGTCTCCGGTGAGCAGCAGCCGCTCGCCGCGCGCCTCTACCAGCAGCAGGCAGGACGCATCATTGCCGTCGCCGCTCATCTGCCAGGTGGTGAAACGCACGGCGTCCCATTGCCACTGCTCGCCATCGCGACAGGGCTCGACGGCGTATGGCAGACGCTGTCGCGCCGCCTCGCCGGCGAGCAGGCGGGACGCCGGAAGACCGGCCAGCACGCTGCCTGCCCCGCCGGCATGATCCTGGTCGGCATGGCTTAGCAGCAGCGTGTCGAGCCTGCCGACGCCCTGCCTGAGCAGGAGCGGCAGCACCACCTTCTCTCCCGAATCGAACCCGCGCGCGGCCGGGCCGGCGTCGTACAGCAGAGCGTGAGCGCTGGTGCGTACCAGCACCGCCAGCCCCTGCCCGACATCCAGCACGCGCACCTCGGCCTCGCCGCTCGGAATGCCGGCCGCGGCGGGAAACAGCAACGGCAGCGGCATCAGGGCGCCGAACAAGCGCAGCGGCAACCCGGCCGGCAGCAGCGCCAGCAGGACGCCGCCCAGCCCGAGCAGCACCGCCCAGCCAGGCGCAGCGGCGAACTGCCGGGCCGGCGCCAGCTCGGCGAGCCAGGCGAGCAGGTCGAACAGCAGGTCGAGCTGCAGCCCGGCCAGCCACAGCAGGCTGCTGCCCACCCCGGGTAGCGGCAGCAGCAGGGTCCCGAGCAGGGCCAGCGGCACCACGCCGACACCGACCCAGGGCACCGCCAGCAGGTTGGCCAGCGCGCCGGTGAGACTGACCGGCAGGCCGAGCGCCAGCAGCAGCGGCAACAGGCCGAGAGTCATCGCCCACTGCGCGCGCGGCAGCACCCGCCAACCGGCGGCCGGCGCCAGGCGGCCGCTGAAGCACCAGGCCAGCAGCGCCACCGCGCCGAACGACAGCCAGAAACCCGGTTGCAGGCTGGCCAGCGGCTCGACCACCAGCACCAGGGTCAACGCCGCCAGCAGCGGCAGCCAGACGCCCAGGCTGCGGAAGCGCCAGCGCCACAGCAGCACCACCGCCAGCATGACGCAGGCCCGCTGCACCGGCACCTCGAAGCCGGCCAGCAGGCCGTAGGCGAGCGCACCGGCCATCGCCAGGCCACAGGCGCAGGGCAGCCAGGGCCAGCCCCGCGGCCACCAGCCGCGGCGGAACAGGCCGAGCACCAGCGCATACAGCAGACCGGCCAGCAGTGCCACGTGCTGACCGGAGATCACCAGCAGATGGGTGGTGCCGGTGGCCTGCAGCACCTGCCAGTCCCCTTCGCCCAGCCCCGAACCGTCGCCCAGCACCAGTGCCGCCAGGGCGCCCTCCCGACCATGTGCCGGCGCCGCCAGCAGCGCACTGCGCAGGCGATCGCGCCAGCCTTGCGGCCCGTCCGCGGCGCTCAGCCGCTCGCCGGCCTTGACCGAGCCGGTGGCGCCGACGCGACGTGCCGTCAGCCAGGCCTCGTAGTCGAAACCTTGGGGATTGACCAGACCGCGCGGGCGCTTGAGTTGCACCGCCAGGCGCCAGACCTCGCCGGCCGCCAGCGGTGGCGCTCCGTACCAGGACAGGCGCAGGCGCTGGGGGAGGCCTGCGCGACGCGAGCGGGCCTGCTCGATATGGAAGCGGGTAACGCCCACCTCCCGCTCCGGCAGACCGACGATCCGCCCCTGCAGCCACAGGGTCCGGCCATCCAGTTCGGCGGCCAGGCGGTCGTCCAGCGCCAGCTGCGCCGAGCCGCAGGCCCAGCCCAGGCCGAGCAGGAACAGCGCCAGTGGATAGCCGCGGGTCGGCAGCAGCGCCACCCCCACGACCGCCAGCGCGACGAGAGCCGCCGCCGACGGCAAGGCCGGCAGGAAACGCAGGCACAGCAGCCCGCCACAGAGCGCGATCAGTCCCGTGCGCATGGATTCATCCCTGAATCGGCCGGCGCTGCGCGCCGCTGAAATTCTGTTACAGATCCCCGGACAGTCCATCCGGATTTTTGTTCCGCCCGGTCCACCACCGGGAGAATCAGTGCATAATACCGGCGCTTAGTCGCCGTCGAGAGCCCCCATGCCGCGCCGAATCTTCAAGCGATACATGCCCGACCCGGAGCGCATCAGGGGCGACAAATCCCTGCGCTTTCTCGGCAAACTGATTCACGATCCCAACCTCTGGCACCTCAATCGCCACTCGGTGGCTCGTGCCATGGCCGTGGGCCTGTTCGCCGCCTTCATCCCGCTGCCGATGCAGATGCTGCTGGCCGCCTCGCTGGCCATCCCGCTGCGCGGCAACCTGCCGATCTCCATCGGTCTGGTCTGGCTGACCAACCCCATCACCATGCCGCCGGTGTTCTACTGCACCTACAAGATGGGCGCCTGGCTGATGCACGTGCCACCGATCACCCTGCCCGAGCACCTGAGCATGGAGTGGATCACCCACGAGCTGAGCACCCTGTGGCAGCCGTTCCTGCTCGGCTCGGTGATCACCGGCCTGATCTGCTCCATCCTCGGCTACTGCCTGACCATGACCTACTGGCGCTGGTGGGTACGCCGCAGCTGGCACAAGCGCCAGCTCCTGCGCCGCCAGCAGGGTCACTCCTGATCCCGGTCGGTGTCAGCCCCGCCTGCGGCCGACACCGACTCTCCCCTACTCCGCCAGTACCAGCCGCCCGCCCTCCAGGCGCAGCACGCGGTCCATCTGCCGCGCCAGGGCGATGTCGTGGGTCACCACCAGGAAGGCGGTGTGCAGCGACGTGCTCAGCTCCTGCATCAGCTCCTGGATGCCGCGCGCGGTGTGCTGGTCGAGGTTGCCGGTGGGCTCGTCGAGCAGCACCAGCGCCGGCCGGTTGACCAGCGCGCGGGCGATGGCCACGCGCTGGCGCTCGCCGCCGGAAAGCTCGGCCGGCTTGTGGCCCAGACGATGCCCCAGCCCGACCCGCTCCAGCAGCGCCGTGGCCCGCTGGCGCGCTTCGCCGATCGGCATGCGTCCGATCAGCAGCGGCATGCACACGTTCTCCAGCGCATTGAACTCCGGCAGCAGGTGGTGGAACTGGTAGACGAAGCCCATGGCGCGATTGCGCAGCAGGCCGCGGGCCTTCTCGTTGAGCGCCGACAGCTCCTCGCCGGCCAGCCAGACGCTGCCCTCGCTGGGAGTATCGAGACCGCCGAGCAGGTTGAGCAGGGTGGTCTTGCCCGAGCCGGAGCTGCCGACGATGGCCACCCGCTCGCCGGGCTGCAGCGCCAGCTCGACGCCCTTGAGCACCTCCACCGACTGCGGACCCTCCTCGTAGCACTTGCCGAGGTTGCGGCACAGCAGCACCGCCTTGTCGTTACTCATAGCGCAGGGCCTCCGCCGGCTGGGTGCGCGCCGCGCGCCAGGCCGGGTACAGGGTGGCAAAGAAACTCATCAGCAGCGCGGCCGAGCAGATCAGCACCACATCCTCCACGCGCAGCTGCGACGGCAGGTAGTTGATGAAATACACGTCCGAACTGAGGAACTTGCGCCCCAGCAGGTTCTCCAGCGCCGCCACCCACTGGGTGACGTTGAGCGCGGCGATCACGCCGAGCACGCCGCCGATCAGGGTGCCGACCACACCGATCACCGAACCCTGGACCATGAACACCAGCATGATCTGCCGCGGGGTCATCCCCAGGGTGCGCAGGATGGCGATGTCGGCCTTCTTGTCGGTCACCACCATCACCAGGGTGGAGATGATGTTGAACGCGGCCACCGCGACGATCAGCAGCAGCAGCAGGGCGATCATGGTCTTCTCCATCTGGATCGCCTGGAACAGGCTGCCGTGGCTGCGCGTCCAGTCGCGGGCGACGTAGTCGCCTTCGCTGAAGCCGGTGGCGATCTCCCAGGCCACCTGCGGCGCCTTGAACAGATCCTTGAGCTTCAGGCGCACACCCTCCACCTGGTTTTCCTGCCAGCGCGACAGCCGCGCGGCATCGCCGATGTGGATCAGCGCCAGCGAGCTGTCCAGCTCGGCGCCGACCTTGAACACGCCGACCACAGTGAAGCGCTTGAGCCGCGGGAACACCCCGGCCGGGGTCACCGAGGCCTCGGGCAGGATGAAGGTCAGCTTGTCGCCGACATTGACGCGGAAACGCCGCGCGGTGATCTCGCCGATGACGATGCCGAACTCGCCGCTCTTCAGAGCCTCCAGACTGCCCTGCACCATGTGCTGGTCGATGATCGAGACGTTCTTCTCGGCCTCCGGCAGCACGGCGTTGACCAGTACCGGCTGTGTCCCGCCGCTGTGGGTGAGCATGCCCTGCAACTGGCTGAACGGTGCCACCGCCATCACCTCGGGGTGCTTGGCCACCCTGGCGGCCAGCGCCTGCCAGTCATCGATCGGCTGGTAGCTGCTGATGGTGGCGTGCGGCACCATGCCGAGGATGCGCGTGCGCAGCTCGCGGTCGAAGCCGTTCATCACCGACAGCACCAGGATCATCACCAGCACGCCGAGGGCGAGGCCGACCATCGAGGTCAGGGAAATGAACGAGATGAAGTGGTTGCGGCGCTTGGCACGCGTGTAGCGCATGCCGATGAATACGGGTAAGGGTCTGAACATGCTCGGGTTGCCTTGCGGGCGAAGGGAAGACGTCCGTTTGTCACGCCGGCGGCGGGAACTCGCTACAGACCACACCGGCGGCCGGCAGTTCGCCGGACGGGCGGCAGTCTACCGCAACGCCGGTCGCCACGCACCGACGGCGACCCCGACCTCTCCCCAAAGCGGCGGCGGCATGCTAGAAGGCTGCATCAGCCTGATTGCGCAAGGAGCAGTCGTGACCCTCATCTACGGCCATCGCGGCGCGCGGGGCGAAGCCCCGGAAAACACCCTCGCCAGCTTCCAGCGCTGCCTCGAGCAGGGCGTGACCCGCTGCGAGCTGGACCTGCACCTGTCCGCCGATGGCGAACTGATGGTGATCCATGACCCGACGCTCAGGCGCACCACCGGCCAGCGCGGCAAGGTGGCGGCGCACAGCGCCGCCGAACTGGAGCGCATGGACGCCCGCGTCGGCGGCCCGGCCTGGCCGCAGCCCTGCCCGATCCCGCGCCTGCGCACGCTGTTCACCCATTGCGACTTCGAGCACTGGCAGCTGGAGGTCAAGAGCGCCTCGCGCGAGCGTGCGGCACGCACCGTGGAGGCGATCGCCGCACTGACCCGCGAGCTCGGCCTCGGCCACCGGGTCACCGTGACCAGCAGCTCGCGCACCGTGCTGCGCGCCCTGCAGGAACTGGCCCCGCAGTTGGCCCGCGGCCTGGTCGCCGAGTACGCCTGGCTGGATCCGCTGAAGGTCGCGCAGCGCTACGGCTGCGGCCTGCTGGCGCTGAACTGGACGCTGTGCAGCCCCGAGCGGTTGCGCAAGGCGCAGCAACAGGGGCTGCACGTGTCGGTGTGGACGGTCAACGAGCCGGCGCTGATGCGCCGGCTCGCCGACTTCGGCGTGGACAGCCTGATCACAGACTTTCCCGGTTTGGCCAGCGCCACCCTCGGGAATCGCTGAGCGGCCAGTCTCCGACCGGCTCAGGCCACCGGTCGGAGCCGCTCAAAAAAGCCGGTTGAGGCCGTCGAACGCCGCCACCCGATAGGCTTCGGCCATGGTCGGGTAGTTGAAGGTGGTGTTGATGAAGTACTTGATGGTGTTCGCCTCGCCCTTCTGGTTCATGATCGCCTGACCGATGTGGACGATCTCCGAGGCCTGGTAGCCGAAGCAGTGCACGCCGAGGATCTGCAGGGTCTCGCGATGGAACAGGATCTTCAGCATGCCCACGCGCTCGTTGGAGATCTGCGCACGCGCCATCGACTTGAAGAAGGCCTTGCCCACCTCGTAGGGAATCTTCTCCTTGGTCAGCTCCTGCTCGTTCTTGCCGATCGAGCTGATCTCCGGGATGGTGTAGATGCCGGTCGGCACGTCATTGATGAAGTGCCAGCTGTCGTCCTCGACGATGCTGCCGGCCGCCGAACGGCCCTGGTCGTAGGCGGCGCTGGCCAGGCTCGGCCAGCCGATCACGTCGCCGGCGGCGTAGATGTTCGCCACGCTGGTGCGGTAGTGCTGGTCGACGGCGATCTGCCCGCGGCTGTTGGCCTCGATGCCGACGTTTTCCAGGGCCAGCTTGTCGGTATTGCCGGTGCGACCGTTGCACCACAGCAGGGCGTCGGCCTTGATCTTCTTGCCGGACTTCAGATGCAGCACCACGCCGTGGTCGAGGCCCTCGATGCGCTCGTACTCCTCGTTGTGGCGGATCAGCACGTTGTTGTTGCGCAGGTGGTAGCTCAGCGCATCGGAGATCTCGTCGTCGAGGAAGCTGAGCAGCTGGTCGCGGTTGTCGATCAGGTCGACCAGCACGCCCAGGCCGCTGAAGATCGACGCGTACTCGCAGCCGATCACTCCGGCTCCGTAGATGATCATCCGCCGCGGAGTGTGGCTGAGGGTGAGGATGGTGTCGCTGTCGTAGATGCGCGGGTGACTGAAGTCGACGTCGGCCGGACGGTAGGGGCGCGAGCCGGTGGCGACCACCACCTGCTTGGTGACCAGCTTCTCCACCACGCCGTTGTGGGTCACCACGTCGATGGTGTTGGCATCGGCGAAGCTGGCGGTGCCGGTGAACACGTCCACGCGGTTGCGCGCGTAGTAGCCGGTGCGCGAGGCGACCTGCTTGTCGATGACCAGCTCGGCGCTCTTCAGCACGTCGGGGAAGGAGAACCAGCGCGGCTCGCCGATCTGGCGGAACATCGGGTTGGTGTTGAACTGCAGGATCTGCCGCACCGAGTGACGCAGGGCCTTGGAGGGAATGGTGCCGAGGTGGGTGCAGTTGCCACCGACCAGCTTGCGGCTATCCACCACCGCCACCTTGCGGCCGTTCTTGGCGGCGCTCATCGCCGCGCCCTCGCCCGCCGGGCCCGAGCCCAGCACCACCACGTCATAGTTGTAGACAGCCATCGACTACTCCTTCAGGGACAAACTGCAGCCCGCCTCGGGCGGGCCTCACATCCGCCGCCGCGCGAGCCCGGTCCTGAGGCCGGCCCGCTGGCGGGCGGGAAATAAAAAAGGGGCAGTGTCGTCACTGCCCCGTCGGGGTCATCTGCTGCGGGTCGCGTCGTAAGCCTGGGCCGCGCCCGGCTTGCCGTCACCCTCGCTGTTGGCTTCCTCGCATTTCTGGGTATCGCCGCCGCAGATCGGGCACTCGTCCTTCTCGATGCCGAGGTTGGCGATGCCGCCGCAGGAGCCGGCGATGGGCTTGCGGCCCATGATCACGCCGATCGCCATGCCGAACACCACCAGCAGCATGAGCGCAAAAACCAGTAACCAGGTCATGGTCGTTCCCCTTGCGCTGCCGTCAGCGCGTCAAAAGCCTTGGTTGCGTGGGTCACGTAGCCTTCGTCCTCGCGGGTCACGAAGAAGGCCGCGATGCCCTGCCGCTCCGCCCAGCGCACGCCCTCTTCCGGACCGAGCACCATCAGCAAGGTGGACAGGCCGTCGGCCAGAAGGGCCTTGGGATGCAGCACGGTCACCGCCGCCAGGCGGTGGGTGATCGGCGCACCGCTGCGCGGGTCGAGGGTGTGCGAGTAGCGCCGGCCATTTTCCTCGAAGTAGTTGCGATAGTCACCCGAGGTCGACACGCCGTAGCCATCCAGGGCCAGCACCTTCTGTGCCACCCGCTGGTCGTCGCGCGGCGCCTCGATGGCGATGCGCCAGGGCGTGCCGTCCGGCTTGCGCCCGCGCGCCTTGAGCTCGCCGGTGGCCTCCACCAGGTAGCTGGCCACGCCCTGCTGCTCCAGCCAGGCGGCGATGCGGTCCACCGCGTGGCCGGCGGCGACGCTGTTGAAGTCCACCTGGACCTTGGCGTCCTTGCACAGCTGCTCGCCGTCGATGCGCAGGTGCCGGTGGCCGACGCGCTGGCGCGCCTCGGCGATGGCCTCGGCACTGGGCACCTGCTCGCCGCGCGACTGGGGCCCGAAGCCCCACAGGTTGAGCAGCGGCTCGATGGTCAGGTCGAAGGCGCCGTCGCTCTGCAGCGACAGGCCCTCGCCCAGGCGCACCAGCTCCAGCACGTCTGCCGGCATGGCCTGGCAGGTGCCGGCCGGCGCGCGGTTGAACTGCTCGATCAGCGAGTCGTCGCGGTAGGTGGACATCTGCTGGTCGACCTCGGCGAGGATCGCCTCGACCCCGGCCTGCAGGGCCTGCGCATCGGCGACGCCGTCGCCGCGCACGTACTTGACCGAATAGGTGCTGCCCATGGTCGGCCCGCCGAACGACTCCAGCGGGTCGGAAAACTGGCAGCCCGCCAGCGCTGCCGCACAGGCGACAGCGATGACGGGCTGCAGGAGACGCACTAGCGACATCGACACTAGCCGCCGAAGTCGTCGAGCAGGATATTCTCCCGCTCCACGCCCAGGTCGAGCAGCATCTTGATCACCGCGGCGTTCATCATCGGCGGACCGCACATGTAGAACTCGCAGTCCTCGGGCGCCGGATGGTCCTTCAGGTAGTTCTCGTAGAGCACGTTGTGGATGAAGCCGGTCAGGCCGGTCCAGTTGTCCTCGGGCTGCGGGTCGGACAGCGCCAGGTGCCACTGGAAGTTCGGGTTCTCGGCCTGCAGCTGGTCGTACTCCTCGACGTAGAACGCCTCGCGCATCGAGCGCGCGCCGTACCAGAAGCTCATCTTGCGCGTGGACTTCAGGCGCTTGAGCTGGTCGAAGATGTGCGAGCGCATCGGCGCCATGCCGGCGCCGCCACCGATGAACACCATCTCGTTGTCGGTGTCCTTGGCGAAGAACTCGCCGAAGGGTCCGTACACGGTGATCTTGTCGCCCGGCTTGAGGTTGAACACGTAGGAGGACATCTTGCCCGGCGGGATGTCGTCCTTGCCCGGCGGCGGCGAGGCGATGCGGATGTTGAACTTGACGATGCCCTTCTCTTCCGGGTAGTTCGCCATGGAGTAGGCGCGAATGGTCGGCTCGTCCACCTTCGACACGAAACGCCACATGTTGAACTTGTCCCAGTCGCCGCGGTACTCGGGCTGGATGTCGAAGTCCTTGTAGTTGACCACGTGCGGCGGGCACTCCAGCTGCACGTAGCCGCCGGCGCGGAAGTCCACGCTCTCGCCGTCCGGCAGGCGCAGGGTCAGCTCCTTGATGAAGGTGGCCACGTTGGGGTTGGACTCCACCGTGCATTCCCACTTCTTCACGCCGAAGACTTCTTCCGGCACCTCGATGTGCATGTCCTGCTTGACCGGGGTCTGGCAGGACAGGCGCCAGCCGGCCTTGGCCTCGCGCTTGGTGAAGTGCGATTCCTCGGTCGGCAGCATCTCGCCGCCGCCCGACTCGACGATGCACTTGCACTGCGCGCAGGTGCCGCCGCCGCCGCAGGCGGAGGACAGGAAGATGTTGTTGGCGGCCAGGGTCTGCAGCAGCTTGCCGCCGGCCGGTACGGTGATGGTGCGCTCGCCGTTGATGAGAATGTTCACATCGCCGCTGGACACCAGCTTGGCGCGGGCCATCAGGATGATGACCACCAGCGCCAGGACGATGGCGGTGAACATGCCGATGGCGAGGAAGATTTCATAGTTCATCTGTTCTTCCCTTCCTTAGAGCTGCACGCCGGAGAACGACATGAAGCCCAGCGACATCAGGCCGATGGTGATGAAGGTGATGCCCAGCCCCTGCAGGCCGGCGGGCACGTCGCTGTACTTGAGCTTCTCGCGCACGCCGGCGAGCACGGCGATCGCCAGTGCCCAAGAGAAGCCCGAGCCCAGGCCGTAGACCACGCTTTCCGAGAGGTTGTAGTCACGCTCGACCATGAACAGCGAGCCGGCCATGATCGCGCAGTTCACCGTGATCAGCGGCAGGAACACGCCCAGCGCGTTGTAGAGCGAGGGCACGTACTTGTCCAGCAGCATCTCGAGGATCTGCACGATGGCGGCGATCACGCCGATGTAGCTGAGCAGGCCGAGGAAGCTGAGATCGACGTCCGGCAGGCCGGCCCAGGCCAGCGCCCCTTCCTTGAGCAGGTAGGTGTACAGCAGGTTGTTGGCCGGCACGGTGATGGTCTGCACCACTACCACGGCGATGCCGAGGCCGATCGCCGTCTCCACCTTCTTGGAAATGGCAATGAAGGTACACATGCCGAGGAAGAAGGCCAGCGCCATGTTCTCCACGAACACGGCCTTCACGAACAGGCTGATGTAGTGTTCCATCAGTAGGCCTCCTTGCTAACGTGCGGAGCCATCTTGTAGCTGGGCCTCTCGACCTGGGCGGTCTTCCAGGTGCGCAGGCCCCAGATGATCAGGCCGATCAGGAAGAACGCCGAGGGCGGCAGCAGCAGCAGGCCGTTGGGCTGGTACCAGCCGCCGTCGTTGATCACCGGGATGATCTCGAAGCCGAGCAGCTTGCCGGAGCCGAACAGCTCGCGGACCACGCCGAGGATGATCAGCATGGCGCTGTAGCCCAGGCCGTTGCCGATGCCGTCGAAGAACGACAGCACCGGCGGGTTGGCCATAGCGAAGGCTTCGGCGCGGCCCATCACGATGCAGTTGGTGATGATCAGGCCGACGAACACCGACAACTGCTTGGCCAGGCTGAAGGCATAGGCCTTGAGCACCTGGTCGACCACGATCACCAGCGAGGCGATGATCACCATCTGCACGATCATGCGGATCGAGCTGGGGATCTGGCTGCGCACCAGCGAGATGAACAGGTTGGAGAAGCCGGTCACCAGGGTCAGGGCGATCGACATCACCAGCGCGGTCTTCAGGTTGGAGGTCACCGCCAGCGCCGAACAGATGCCGAGGATCTGCAGACCGATCGGGTTGTTGTGGACGATGGGGTTGAGCAGGACTTCCTTGATTGTGGGTTTGGACATGATCAGGCCTCCCCGGCACGCAGGTTAGCAATGAAGGGACCGAAGCCGTCCCGGCCCAGCCAGAACTGCAGCAGGTTGTGCACGCCCTTGCTGGTCAGGGTCGCGCCTGCCAGGCCGTCCACCTGATGACCGGCCTGCGGACTCTGCGGATCGACACCGCCCTTGATGATGGCGATGTTCGGCTGGCCCTGCTCGTCGAACAGGGTCTTGCCCCGCCACAGCGCCTTCCATTTCGGGTTGTCCACCTCGCCGCCCAGACCCGGGGTCTCGGCGTGCTGGTAGAAGCCGAAGCCGGCCACTGTGTTGAGGTCGCCCTTGACCGCCATGAAGCCGTGCAGGGTCGACCACAGGCCGTAGCCGCGCACCGGCAGGATCAGGGTTTCCAGCTTGCCGTCGGCCTCCACCAGGTAGACGGTGGTGAAGCGCTCGCGGCGCTTGATCGAGGCGATGTCCTGGGCGCCGCTGAGGGCGTCGGACAGCTTCGGATCCTTGGCCGCCTTGAGCGGATCGAAGGTCGCCGCATCCTGGGCGTCGCTGAACTTGCCGGTCTGCAGATCGACCACGCGGGCGCGGATGCGCTCGGCGAACAGCTGCTTGACCTGCTTGCCGGACATCTCGGCCTCACCCAGGCCGGCGATGGCCAGGATGCTGCGCTGCTTGTCCAGCTGGCGGTTCTCGACCTGGGTCGGTTTCAGTGCCACGGCCGCGCCGGCGACGAACACCGAGCACACCAGGCAGACCACCAGCGCCACCATGAGGGTGCGGACGGTGGATTCCTTTTGACTAGACATTGCGTGCCAGCCTCCGCTTGATATTGGCCTGAACGACGAAGTGGTCGATCAGCGGTGCAAACAGGTTGGCGAACAGGATCGCCAGCATCATGCCTTCCGGGAAGGCCGGGTTGACCACGCGGATCAGCACCACCATCAGGCCGATCAGCGCGCCGAACAGCCACTTGCCGGTGTTGGTCATCGACGCCGAGACCGGGTCGGTGGCCATGAACACCATGGCGAAGGCGAAGCCGCCGACCACCAGGTGCCAGTACCAGGGCATGGCGAACAGCGGGTTGGTGTCCGAGCCGATGACGTTGAACAGGGTGCTGGTGGCGATCATGCCGAGCATCACGCCGGCGACGATGCGCCAGGCGGCGATCTTGGTCAGCAGCAGCACCGCGCCGCCGAGCAGGATGGCCAGGGTGCTGGTCTCGCCGATCGAGCCGTGCTCGAAGCCGAGGAAGGCATCCATCCAGGTGATGCCCTGGCTGGCGATCGCCTCGACGCCGCCGGCGGCGGCCAGGCTCAGGCTGGTGGCGCCGGCGAAGCCGTCCACCGCGGTCCACACGCCGTCGCCGGAGATCTGCGCCGGGTAGGCGAAGAACAGGAAGGCGCGGCCGACCAGGGCCGGGTTGAGGAAGTTCTTGCCGGTGCCGCCGAACACTTCCTTGCCGATCACCACGCCGAAGCTGATGCCCAGCGCGACCTGCCACAGCGGGATGGTCGGCGGCAGGATCAGGGCGAACAGCACCGAGGTGACGAAGAAGCCTTCGTTGACCTCGTGGCGACGGATGGAAGCGAACAGCACTTCCCAGAAGCCGCCGACGATGAAGGTCACCAGGTAGATCGGCAGGAACCAGGCCGCGCCCTGGATGAAGCAGTCCCACAGGCTGCCCGGGTCGAAGCCGGCCAGCGCGCCGATCAGGCTGAAGCGCCAGCCATCCTGCGCCGCCAGCAGCTCGGGGCTCTGGGCGAAGACCAGGTTGGCCTGGTGGCCGACGTTCCACATGCCGAAGAACATCGCCGGGAAGGTGCACAGCCAGACGGTGATCATCATGCGCTTGAGGTCGATGCCGTCGCGCACGTGGGCGGTGGTCTTGGTCACGCTGCCGGGGCGATAGAAGAAGGTGTCCACGGCCTCGTAGAGGGCGTACCACTTCTCGTACTTGCCGCCCTTCTCGAAGTTGTGCTCGATCTTGTCGAGGAAATCACGCATTCCCATGGTCAACCCTCCTTCTCGATGCGATTCAGGTTATCCCGCAGGATCGGGCCGTATTCGTACTTGCCGGCGCAGACGTAGCTGCACAGCGCCAGGTCTTCCTCGTCCAGCTCCAGGCAGCCGAGCTTCTGCGCCATCTCGGTGTCACCGACGATCAGGTAGCGCAGCAGCTGGGTGGCGAGGATGTCCAGCGGCATCACTTCCTCGTAGTTGCCCACCGGCACCATGGCGCGCGGGCTGCCGTTGGTGGTGGTGCTGAACGGGAACTTCCTGTCGCCCATCAGCTTGGAGACGAACACGTTGAGCACCGAGTGCTTGTTCACCCCGGCGCGCAGGTAGTGCAGCATCTCGCGGTCGTTGCCCTCGCGCAGGCAGGACACCTGCAGATGGTAGCGACCGAGGTAGGCGCAGGCGCCGCGCGAAGTGCGGCCACCGAACACCGAGCCGGAAATCACCCGGTTGTGGCCGGACTGCAGCTCGCCGGCAGTCAGCTCCTGCAGGCTGGCGCCCAGGCGGGTGCGCACCAGGCGCGGCTTGTCCACCACCGGACCGGCCAGGGCGACCACGCGCTCGACCCACAGCCGGCCGCTGGTGAACAGCTTGCCGACGGCGATGACGTCCTGGTAGTTGATGGTCCACACGCTCTTGGTCGCGCTGACCGGATCGAGGAAGTGGATGTGGGTGCCGGGCAGGCCGGCCGGATGCGGCCCGGCGAAGCTCTCGGTGGTCACCCCGGCAGTGCCCTCGCCGGCCAGGCTGACGCCTTCGGCCTTGCACAGGAACACCTTGGCCAGGCGCGCCAGCACCTTGAGGCCGCTCTCGAAGTCCGCCGCATGTTCGCCGATGATCACCGCCGGATCGGCGGCCAGCGGATTGGTATCGATGGCGCTGACGAAGATCGAGCTGGGCACGGCGTCGACCGCCGGCACCTTGCTGTACGGGCGGCTGCGCAGGGCGGTCCACAGGCCGGAGGCCTGCAGGTTGTCACGCACTTGGGCCGCGTCGAGGCTGGCCAGTTGGCCGGCCGGGTAGCTGGCGAAAGTAAGCTGCTCGTCGCCATCCACGTCGATGACCACGGACTGCAGCACGCGCTGCTCGCCGCGGTGGATGGCGCTCACCACACCGGCGGCTGGCGCGGTGTAGTTCACCCCGGGGGTCTTCTTGTCGGAGAACAGGACCTGGCCGAGTTTGACTCGATCACCGACCTGCACCTGCATCGTGGGCTTCATCCCGTGATAGTCGAAGCCAACGAGCGCCACGCTGCGCACGGGCCGGGCGGCCTCGATGCGTTGCGCGGGTGCGCCGGTGATGGGCAGGTCCAGACCACGTTTGATTTTTATCATACGTATTGCCCAATCACTGTGTATGAAACGAATAGGGTTACCGGCACGACATGAGCCAGCGACGACTGCCCCCTCTGCCAGCCATCATCGACGTCGAACCGGAAATACCCCGTGCAAAAATCCGAACGATTATAAGGACCCCCTCACCCGCTGGCCACCGAAGCCGCCGTTTAATTGGGGCAAACAGTAACAAGCAGATACAAGAGCCCCTCACAAGTGTCTGTCCGGAAAAGAAAAACGGGAGCCGAGGCTCCCGTTTTTCAGACCGCAGCAGCGCGGATCAGCGCGGGAAGGACGGCGGGTTGACCCCGGCCATGTCCTCCAGCACGCGCACCACCTGGCAGCTGTAGCCGAACTCGTTGTCGTACCACACGTAGAGCACGACGCGGTTGTCGTTGCAGATGGTGGCTTCGGCGTCGACGATGCCGGCATGGCGGGAACCGACGAAGTCGGTGGACACCACTTCCGGCGAGTTGGTGAAGTCGATCTGCTTGTGCAGCTCCGAGTGCAGCGCCATGTGGCGCAGGTACTCGTTGATCTCCTCGCGGCTGGTGGCCTTCTCCAGGGTCAGGTTGAGAATGGCCATGGAGACGTTCGGCGTCGGCACGCGGATGGCGTTGCCGGTCAGCTTGCCCTTGAGCACCGGCAGGGCCTTGGCGGCAGCGGTGGCGGCGCCGGTCTCGGTGATCACCATGTTCAGCGGTGCACTGCGGCCGCGGCGATCGCCCTTGTGGAAGTTGTCGATCAGGTTCTGGTCGTTGGTGTAGGAGTGCACGGTCTCCACGTGACCATGGGCGATGCCGAACTTGTCGTAGACGGCCTTCAGCACCGGCACGATGGCGTTGGTGGTGCAGGAGGCGGCGGACAGTATCTTGTCGTCGGCGCCGATCAGGCCATGGTTGATGCCATGGACGATGTTCTTGATCTCGCCCTTGCCCGGCGCGGTCAGGATCACGCGGGCGGCGCCCGGGCACTTCAGGTGCTGGCCCAGACCCTCGGCGTCACGCCACTTGCCGGTGTTGTCGACGACGATGGCGTTGTTGATGCCGTAGGCGGTGTAGTCGACGGTGGTCGGGTCGTTGGAGTAGATCACCTGGATCAGGTTGCCATTGGCGAGGATGGTGTTGTTCTCCTCGTCGATGGTGATGGTGCCGTTGAACGGACCGTGCACCGAGTCGCGACGCAGCAGGCTGGCACGCTTGACCAGGTCGTTGGCGGCACCCTTGCGCACGACGATGGCACGCAGGCGCAGGCCGTCGCCGCCGCCGGTCTTCTCGATCATGATGCGCGCCAGCAGGCGACCGATGCGACCGAAGCCGTACAGCACCACGTCGGTGCCTTCGCGCTGCTCGCTGCCCTGCTTGCCGACCACTTCGGCCAGCTCCTCGCGCACGAACTGCTCGGCGCTGCGGCCGTTGCCTTCGTGCTTGAACTTGACCGCCAGACGACCCAGGTCGACGGAGGCGGCGCCCAGCTCCAGCTGGCCCAGGGCCTGCAGGATCGGGAAGGTGTCATGGACCGACAGCTCGGCGTCGTCGATCTGGCGGGCGAAGCGGTGCGCCTTGAGGATGCCGATCACCGAACGGTTGATCAGGCCGCGGCCGTAGATCGAAGTCACCACATTGTTGTTGCGGTAGAGCTGGCCGATCAGCGGAATCATGGCCTCTGCGAGGGCCTCGCGATCAATCCACTCACCAAGGCACTGGTCGGTCTTCTGGGTCACGGGCGGTACCTTCCACATGTAGGGGATAACAAAAAAGGGCTACATTATGACGGCGCCAGCGCTTTCGGGCAACGTGCCGCGCGCGGCACTGACAGTCGGCGCGAGGCCCCGCTACAATCCGGACTTTGTCGCCATCCAGAGCCGCCCGTGACCGTACTGCGTCTTCCGAGCCTGCCGGCCGCCGCCGGCAAACAACACTGGGGCAACCTGCCCGGCGCCGCCCAGAGCCTGGCCATCGCCGAGGCCGCCAGCCGCAGCCAGCGCTTCACCCTGCTGCTGACCGAAGGCAGCCAGAGCGCCGAGCGCCTGCAGGAGGAGCTGCGCTTCTTCGCCCCCGACCTGCCGGTGCTGCACTTCCCCGACTGGGAAACCCTGGCCTACGACGTGTTCTCGCCGCACCAGGACATCATCTCCCAGCGCATCGCCACCCTCTACCGCCTGCCGGAACTGAAGCACGGCGTGCTGGTGGTACCGATCGCCACCGCCCTGCACCGCCTGGCGCCGCCGCGCTTCCTGCTCGGCTCCAGCCTGGTGCTGGACGTCGGCCAGCGCCTCGACGTCGACGACATGCGCGCGCGCCTGGAGGCGGCCGGCTACCGCTGCGTGGACACCGTCTACGAGCACGGCGAGTTCGCCGTGCGCGGCGCGCTGATCGACCTCTACCCGATGGGCAGCGAACTGCCCTACCGCATCGACCTGTTCGACGACGAGATCGAGACCCTGCGCACCTTCGACCCCGAGAGCCAGCGCTCGGTGGACAAGGTCGAGTCGATCCGCCTGCTGCCGGCGCGCGAGTTCCCGCTGGAGAAGAAGGCGGTGGCCGACTTCCGCGCGCGCTTCCGCGAGCGCTTCGACGTCGACTACCGGCGCTGCCCGCTGTACCAGGACCTGTCCAGCGGCCTGGTGCCGGCCGGCATCGAGTACTACCTGCCGCTGTTCTTCGAGGCGACCGCCACCCTGTTCGACTACCTGCCGGCCGACACCCAGGTGTTCTCGCTGCCCGGCATCGAGCACGCCGCCGAGCAGTTCTGGAGCGAGGTGCGCAGCCGCTACGAGGATCGCCGCGTCGACCCCGAGCGGCCGCTGCTGCCGCCGGCCGAGCTGTTCCTGCCGGTGGAGGACTGCTTCGCCCGTCTCAAGGACTGGCCGCGCATCGTCGCCGACCAGCGCGACCTCGAGCCAGGCGTCGGCCGCGAGCGCTTCAATGCGCGCGCCCTGCCCGACCTGGCGATCCAGGCCAAGGCCGGCGAGCCGCTGGCCGCGCTGCGCCGCTTCATCGAGGAGTACCCGGGACGGGTGCTGTTCTGCGCCGAATCGGCCGGACGCCGCGAGGCGCTGCTGGAGCTGCTCGCCCGCCTCAAGCTCAAGCCCAGGGAAGTCGACGGCTGGGCTGCCTTCGCCGCCGACGGCGAGCGCCTGGCGATCACCATCGCCCCGCTCGACGAGGGCCTGCTGCTCGACGAACTGGCGCTGATCCCGGAAAGCCCGCTGTTCGGCCACCGGGTGATGCAGCGCCGCCGCCGCGACCGGGGCCAGGGCGGCGGCGACAACGTGATCAAGCACCTCACCGAGCTGCGCGAAGGCGCACCGGTGGTGCACATCGACCACGGCGTCGGCCGCTACCGCGGCCTGGTCACCCTCGAGGTCGAGGGCCAGCCGGCCGAGTTCCTCATGCTCGAGTACGCCGAGGAGGCCAAGCTCTATGTGCCGGTGGCCAGCCTCGACCTGATCGCCCGCTACACCGGCAGCGACGACGCCCTGGCGCCGCTGCACCGCCTCGGCTCGGAAACCTGGCAGAGGGCCAAGCGCAAGGCCGCCGAGCAGGTGCGCGACGTCGCCGCCGAGCTGCTCGACGTCTACGCCCGCCGCGCCGCCCGCCAGGGCTTCGCCTTCAGCGACCCGCACGCCGACTACGAGACCTTCAGCGCCGGCTTCCCGTTCGAGGAAACCCCGGACCAGCAGGCCGCCATCGAGGCGGTGCGCGCCGACATGCTCAGCGCCAAGCCGATGGACCGCCTGGTGTGCGGCGACGTCGGCTTCGGCAAGACCGAGGTGGCCATGCGCGCCGCCTTCATCGCTGTCCATAGTGGGAAACAGGTGGCGGTGCTGGTGCCCACCACCCTGCTCGCCCAGCAGCACTACAACAGCTTCCGCGACCGCTTCGCCGACTGGCCGGTCAAGGTCGAGGTGATGAGCCGCTTCAAGTCGGCCAGGGAAGTGCGCGAGGCCGAGCAGCTGCTCGCCGAGGGCAAGGTCGACATCGTCATCGGCACCCACAAGCTGCTGCAGGGCGACGTGAAGTTCAAGGATCTCGGCCTGGTCATCATCGACGAGGAACACCGCTTCGGCGTGCGCCAGAAGGAGCAGTTCAAGGCCCTGCGCAGCGAGGTGGACGTCCTCACCCTGACCGCCACGCCGATCCCGCGCACCCTGAACATGGCGGTGTCGGGCATGCGCGACCTGTCGATCATCGCCACCCCGCCGGCGCGCCGCCTGTCGGTGCGCACCTTCGTCATGGAGCAGAACAAGCCGACCATCAAGGAGGCGCTGCTGCGCGAGCTGCTGCGCGGCGGCCAGGTCTACTACCTGCACAACGAGGTGTCGAGCATCGAGAAGTGCGCCGCCGAGCTGGCCGAGCTGGTGCCCGAAGCGCGCATCGGCATCGGCCACGGCCAGATGCGCGAGCGCGAGCTGGAGCAGGTGATGAGCGACTTCTACCACAAGCGCTTCAACGTGCTGGTGGCCTCGACCATCATCGAGACCGGCATCGACGTGCCGAGCGCCAACACCATCATCATCGAGCGCGCCGACAAGTTCGGCCTGGCCCAGCTGCACCAGCTGCGCGGCCGGGTCGGCCGCAGCCACCACCAGGCCTACGCCTACCTGCTCACCCCGTCGCGCCAGCAGATGACCGAGGACGCGCAGAAGCGCCTGGAGGCCATCGCCGGCGCCCAGGACCTCGGCGCCGGCTTCGTCCTCGCCACCCACGACCTGGAGATCCGCGGCGCCGGCGAGCTGCTCGGCGAGGGCCAGAGCGGGCAGATCCAGGCGGTCGGCTTCACCCTGTACATGGAGATGCTCGAGCGCGCGGTCAAGGCGATCCGCAAGGGCGAGCAGCCCAACCTCGAACAGCCGCTGGGCGGCGGCCCCGAGGTCAACCTGCGCCTGCCGGCGCTGATCCCCGAGGACTACCTGCCCGACGTCAACGCCCGCCTGATCCTCTACAAGCGCATCGCCTCGTGCACCGACGAGAATGCGCTGAACGAGCTGCAGGTGGAGATGATCGACCGCTTCGGCCTGCTGCCGGAGCCGACCAAGCACCTGATGCGCCTGACCCTGCTCAAGCTCAGGGCCGAGCAGCTCGGCATCAGGAAGGTCGAGGCCGGCCCGCAGGGCGGGCGCATCGAGTTCGCCGCGCATACCCCGGTCGACCCGCTGACCCTGATCAAGCTGATCCAGGGCCAGCCGACCCGCTACAAGTTCGAGGGCGCCACCCTGTTCAAGTTCGTGGTACCGATGGAGCGCCCGGAACAACGCTTCAACACCCTGGAGGCGCTGTTCGAGCGCCTGACCCCGTCCGCTGCCTGAAGGAAATGCCCATGGTCCGACTGCTCCGCCCCCTGCTGGTCTCGCTGCTGCTGATCGCCCCCGCGGCCTTCGCCGAAGCGCTGTACCAGGTCGAACTGATCGTCTTCCGCCAGGCGGAAAAGGCGGTGCCGGCCAGCCAGCCGGCGCCGGAAGACTGGGCCGGCAAGGCCGCCGCCCTCCCCGCCACCGCCCAGCGCAGCCCGGCGCTGACCGGCGAGGCCGAGAAGCTCGCCGCCAAGGGCTACCAGGTGCTGCTGCACCAGGCCTGGCAGCAGGACGTCACCGGCAGCCCAGCCGCGGTGCGCTTCAGCACCGGCAAGGAGCGCGACGGCCACTTCCCGGTCGAGGGCGTGCTCGATCTCGCCCAGGGCCGCCAGCTCGAACTGAAGCTGACCACCTGGGTCAACCGGTTCAACGCCGAGGGCTTCCTCGCCGGCAGCGAGCGCCTGCAGATCGCGCGGCGCCTGATCCCCGGCCAGCTGACCTACCTCGACCACCCGAGTCTGGGCGCGCTGATCCGCGTCAGCCCGCTCTGAGCCGGACCCGGACGGCAAAAAGGGCGGCAGATCGCGGATCTGCCGCCCTTTTTCATTGCCGCGACGGGACGATCAGCCGGCCAGCACGCGCTGCAGCACCGCCTTGACCTTGCCCATGCCGTCGGCCAGCGCCTGCTCGATCTCGGCCATGGTGATGATACCGGTGGACTTGCCGGCCGCCGGGTTGACCACCAGCGCCAGGCAGGCATAGGGCAGCTCCAGCTCGCGGGCCAGCGCCGCCTCGGGCATGCCGGTCATGCCGACGATGTCGCCGCCGTCGCGCTCCAGGCGGGCGATCTCCGCCACCGTCTCCAGGCGCGGCCCCTGGGTGCAGGCGTACACGCCACGACCGCTGAAGTCGCAACCCTCGGCGCGCAGGGCGGCGATCAGCTGCTGGCGCAGGGCCTCGTCGTAGGGATGGCTGAAGTCGATGTGGGTGACGTGGTCCAGCTCACCCTCGAAGAAGGTCGAGCCGCGGCCCCAGGTGTAGTCGATCAGCTGGTGCGGCACGCAGAAGTGGCCGGTGCCCATAGCCGCGTGGATGCCGCCCACCGCGTTGACCGCGAGGATCGCCTCGGCGCCGGCCTCCTTCAGCGCCCACAGGTTGGCGCGGTAGTTGACCTGGTGCGGCGGGATGCGGTGCGGATGGCCGTGACGGGCGAGGAACAGCACCTCGCGGCCGCCGAACTCGCCGCGCAGCACCTCGGCCGACGGCTGGCCCCAGGGCGTGTCCAGGCTGACGGCCTCGCGGATGGTCAGCCCCTCGAGCTGGGTCAGTCCGGTACCGCCGATGATGGCTACAACGCTCATCCAGTTCTCCTCAAGATCAGATCAGTCCGGCGGCGCGCAGCGCGCCCGCCACTTCGAGCCAGCGCGGCTGGCTCCGGTAATCCTGGCCCGGCCAGGCCTGCGCGCGCATCCGCGCCAGGCGCGCGGCCGGCTGCACGCCGCGCCGCTGCAGATGGGTCAGCGCCAGCTCGGCGGCGTCACGGTCGTTGCACACCAGCGCCATGTCGCAGCCGGCATCCAGCGCCGCCGCCACCCGCGCATCGGCGGCGCCGGCGACGTGGGCGCCGGCCATGCTCAGGTCGTCGCTGAAGATCACCCCGCGGTAGCCCAGCTCGCCGCGCAGGATGTCCTGCAGCCAGCGCCGCGAGAAGCCGGCCGGCTGCGCGTCGACCTGCAGGTAGATCACGTGGGCCGGCATGATGCCGTCGAGCTGCGCCGCCAGGGCGACGAAGGGCTTGAGATCGCTGGCGCGGATCTCGTCCAGCGAGCGCTCGTCGCGCGGGATGGCCACGTGCGAATCGGCCTCGGGCCAGCCGTGGCCGGGGAAATGCTTGCCGGTGGCGGCCATGCCGGCCGCGCGCATGCCGGCGATGAAGGCCGCGGCCAGCTCGCTGACCCGCGCAGGGTCGCTGCCGAACGAGCGCGAGCCGATCACCGTGCTGCGCCCGTGGTCGAGATCGAGCACCGGGGCGAAGCTGAAGTCCAGCCCCACCGCCAGCACTTCGGTGGCCATCAGCCAGCCGCACAGCCCGGCCAGGCGCGGCGCATCCGGCGCGGCGGCCAGCGCCTGCATCGACGGCAGGCGCACGAAGCCCTGGCGCAGGCGCTGCACCCGGCCGCCCTCCTGGTCGACCGCCAGCAGCAGATCGGGACGGATGGCGCGGATCGCCGCGCACAGCTCGCGCACCTGCTGCGGGTGCTCGATGTTGCGGGCGAACAGGATCAGGCCGCCCACCTCGGGCTGGCGCAGCAGGTGGCGGTCCTCGGCGCTCAGCCAGGTGCCGGCGATATCCAGCATCAGCGAACCAGACATGGAAACTCCTCAGGCAAGCGCGGCCAGCCGCCACTGCGGCTGCGGTGCCTCGTCGATGATCACGGAACAGTGCGGCGGCACCCGCTCGAACAGCTCGACCAGGTCGGCATTGCGCAGGCGGATGCAGCCGTGCGAGCGCGCCTCGCCCATCGGCTCGCTGTCCGGGGTGCCGTGCAGGTAGATGTAGCGGCGGAAAGTGTCGACGCCGCCGAGGCGGTTGCGCCCCGGTTCGCAGCCGCTCAGCCAGAGAATGCGGGTGAGGATCCAGTCGCGCTGCGGAAACTGCGCCGCCAGCGCGGGCGACCAGATCTCGCCGGTCCAGCGTCGGCCGACCAGCACCGCGCCCTCCGGCAGGCCGGCGCCGATCCTGGCGCGCACCTGATGGCGGCCGCGCGGCGTGCAGCCCGAGCCCTGGCGCTCGCCCGGGCCGTTGAGCGCGGTGGAAACCGGCAGGCGCAGGCGCAGGGCGCCGCCGGCGAAGCCGTACAGGCACTGGTCGGCGATGGAAATGTGCAGCAGATCGAGCATGGCGGTGGCGGCAGTCATGGGGCCGCTAGCTTAGCCGATCCACCCGCCGCCGGCACCCACGGGTTAGTTGCCGTGATTGTTCGTCCTGGGGCGCGGACGCCGGCGGGCGGCGATCAGCGCCGGATCGGCCAGCACCGTCTCGGAGCGCATGCCGGCGGCCAGGAACGGCACCATCAGCTCCAGCACCTGCTCGGTCGAGGTGTCCGTGCCGAAGTCGGCCTGGGCGATGCCGCGCAGCGCCTGGATGCCCGCCATGCTGAAGATCGCCGCGCCCAGCATGAACTGCGCGCGCCAGAACAGCTCCAGCGGCGGGATGCCCGGCACCGCCTCCTGCAGCAGCTGCTGGTAGCGGCGGAACACCTTGCCGTACAGGCCGCCGAGATAGGCGTGCAGCTCGCGCTGGTTCTGCCGTATCGCCATGCCCAGCAGGCGCATGAAAGCGGTGAGCTTGGCACTGCTCCCGGCCACTCCCAGCGCCTGCGCCACCAGCAGCTCGAGCAGCTCCTCGAGGCTGGCGGCCTGCCCCTGGCGACGATCCAGCTCGCGCTCGAGACGCAGGCAGAGCGGGCCGAGAAACCGCACGAACACGGCCTGGATCAGCGCCTCCTTGGAGCCGAAGTGATAGTTCACCGCCGCCAGGTTGACCTCGGCCTTGCTGGTGATCAGCCGCAGCGAGGTTTCCGCGAAGCCCCTTTCCGCAAACAACTGCTCAGCCGCATCGAGAATACGCTCGACCGTCTCCGACTGGACCATGACCACTCCCATTGACCGAACAGCCGTTTGAAACCTTGGTTTCAATCTATCACTCTTTCAAGTATGGCCAGCCGCCCGTTCGTCCGCCAGAGAGGCGCGTCAGACGGGGCAAACAGCTTGCCTGCACCGCCGCCCTGTATATACTTCCAGCCACTGGATATAAAGACAGAGCCCGGCCCATGCAGAAACTGACCCCGCGCCAAGGCGAGATCCTGGCCTTCATCAAGAGCTGGCTGGAAGAGCACGGCTATCCGCCGACCCGCGCCGAGATTGCCCAGCAGCTGGGCTTCCGCTCCCCCAACGCCGCCGAGGAACACCTGCGGGCGCTGGCGCGCAAGGGCGCCATCGAGATGATCCCCGGCGCCTCGCGCGGCATCCGCATCCCCGATGCCGAGCCGGCGCTGCGCGAGGGCGAACTGCCGATCATCGGCCGGGTCGCCGCCGGCGCGCCCATCCTCGCCGAACAGCACATCGAGGACAGTTGCCGGATCAGTGCGGAGTTCTTCCACCCGCGCGCCGACTTCCTGCTGCGCGTGCGCGGCATGAGCATGAAGGACGTGGGCATCCTGGACGGCGACCTGCTCGCCGTGCACGCCTGCCGCGAGGCGACGAACGGGCAGATCGTGGTGGCGCGGATCGGCGACGAGGTGACGGTGAAGCGCTTCCAGCGCCGCGGCAAGCGCGTGCAGCTGCTGGCGGAAAACCCCGAGTTCGCCCCGATCGTGATCGACCTGGACAAGCCGGATCAGGAGTTCGCCATCGAAGGTCTGAGTGTCGGCGTGATCCGCCGCTGAAGCCCGGCCGGGGGGAGGCCCCGCAGGATAGCCTGCGGGCTGCGCCGGGAGAGGCAGCGCCTCAGTGCAGCACGCGCGGCTCCTCGCCGTACTCGTGCTCGTAGTCGCCGTCAGCCATGCTGCCGGCCATCTGCACCCCGAGGTTGAACATGGCCTTGGCCACCTCGATGTGCTGCCCCTGCAGAAAGGCCTTGGCCTCCTCGGAAAACTCGAGGGTCACCAGCGCCTCCTCATCGTCGCCGCGACGCAGGACGATACGGCCATCGGGCAATTCCACGATTTCCAGGAAGGATGTCGGCATGGGTGGGTGCTCCGCGAAAAAAGGCCGGCATTGTAGCAGTGCCGGGCGTCACACCCTAGCGCCGCGACAGGCGGCGCGGCGCGCTCACCACTCGCTCATGCCCTCGCGAAAACGCATCGCCAGCTGCTTGATGCGCTGCTGCCAGTCGACCAGCGTGGCCAGATCCAGCTCAGCCTCCTCTTGCGTGCCGACATCGACCGCACTGATCAGCGCCAGGGCCGGATCGACCTTGGCCTTCTTCGCCTCGCGCGGCGGCTCGAACAGGGCGCGCCAGGCTGCCAGCAACTGCCCCAGCCAGCTCTGCCGCTCCTGCGCCAGCTCGACCAGCTCGGCCAGTTCCGGACTCGGCGCCGCCTCCAGCACCTCGCGACTGAGCAGTTGCTCGACCCGGGCGGCCCCGGCCTGCGGCAGGCGGTAGTAGCCGGCGATCTCGTGGCACAGCCCCAGCACCGCACCGTAGAGGTGGAACAGCGCGCTCTCGCGGGCGGCCTGCACCTGAGTGGTGAGGTTCAGCGGCCGGGCCGCCTCGGCGGCGCGCCAGGCGTCCAGCGCCAGGCTGGCGAAGTAGATCTTCTGGTTGGTGCGGGTATACAGCTCGTTGGCCATGGGTGGACTCCTCGACAGAATCCCCAGTATACGCCGCGCCAAACGAAACCGGCCGGGGCGTCTGCACGCACCGGCCGGCTCCGCATCAGCGCGACGGGGTCAGCGCTTGTCTTCCACCTGCCACTTGCCGTCGGCGTAGAAGGCACGCCAGCCGCTGGGCTTGCCGTCCACCTCGCTCTGCACGTACTGCTCCTTGGTCTTGCGGCTGAAGCGGATCACCGCCGGGCGGCCGTCCGGGTCCTGCGGCGGCGCCGAGAGCAGGTAGTGGTACTTGGCATCCAGTTCCTCCCTATGCGGGATCAGCTCGCTGACCAGCGGCGCGCGGGTCTCGCGGTTCTTGGGGAACTGGCTGGCGGCGAGGAACAGCCCCGAGGCGCCGTCGCGCAGCACGTAGACGTCGTCGACCTTGGCGCAACGCAGTTCCGGCATCTTGATCGGGTCGATCTTCGGCGGAGCCGCCTCGCCGCTCTTGAGCAGCTTGCGGGTGTTCTTGCAGCTGGCGTTGGTGCAGCCGAAGAACTTGCCGAAGCGGCCGGTCTTGAGCTGCATCTCGCTGCCGCACTTGTCGCACTCGAGGCTCGGCCCCTCGTAGCCCTTGATGCGGTACTGGCCTTCCTCGATCTCGTAGCCCGAGCAGTCCGGGTTGTTGCCACAGATATGCAGCTTGTGCTTCTCGTCGAGCAGGTAGGCGTCCATCGCGGTGCCGCACTTGGCGCAGCGGTGCTTGCCACGCAGCACGCGGGACTCGGACTCGCCCTCGTCGTCGGCGGCGATCTCGTCGCCCGGCACCAGGTTGACGGTGGCCTTGCAGCGCTCCTTGGGCGGCAGCGCGTAGCCGGAGCAGCCGAGGAACACGCCGGTGGAGGCGGTGCGGATCATCATCGGCCGGCCACACTCCTTGCACGGAATGTCGGTGAGGGTCGGCAGGTTGGCGCGCATGCCGCCCTCGCTGGCCTCGGCGGACTCGAGCTTCTTCCTGAAGTCGCCGTAGAACTCGTCGAGCAGGTGCTTCCACTCGCGCTCGCCCTGGGCGACGTCGTCGAGGTGCTCCTCCATGTCGGCGGTGAAGCCGTAGTCCATCAGGTTGGCGAAGCTCTCCGCCAGGCGCTCGGTGACGATCTCACCCATCTTCTCGGCGTAGAAGCGGCGGTTGTGCAGGGTCACGTAGCCGCGGTCCTGGATGGTGGAGATGATCGCTGCATAGGTCGACGGGCGGCCGATGCCGCGCTTCTCCATCTCCTTGACCAGGCTGGCTTCCGAGTAGCGCGCCGGCGGCTTGGTGAAGTGCTGGGTCGGGTCGAGCTTGAGCAGCTCGAGACTGTCGCCCTGGGCCATCTCTGGCAGCACGTCGTCTTCGCCCGGCTTGCTCTGCGCCGGCAGCACGCGGGTGAAACCGTCGAACTTGAGGATGCGGCCCTTGGCGCGCAGCTCGTAGTCGCCGGCCTTGACGGTGACGCTGGTGGACAGGTATTCGGCCGGCGGCATCTGGCAGGCGACGAACTGGCGCCAGATCAGCTCGTAGAGACGCTCGGCGTCGCGCTCCATGCCGGTCAGCTGGGTCGGCCGCAGGTTGACGTCGGACGGGCGGATCGCCTCGTGCGCTTCCTGGGCGCCTTCCTTGCTGCTGTAGAGGTTCGGCTTGGCCGGCAGGTACTGCTGGCCGAACTCGCCCTCGATGAAGCCGCGCGCCATGTCGATGGCGTCCTGCGACAGGTTGGTCGAGTCGGTACGCATGTAGGTGATGTAGCCGGCCTCGTACAGGCGCTGGGCCATCATCATGGTCCTCTTCACCCCGAAGCCCAGGCGGGTGCTGGCCGCCTGCTGCAGGGTGGAGGTGATGAACGGGGCGCCCGGGCGGGACGAGGTCGGCTTGTCCTCGCGCTTGACCACCTGGTAGGCGGAAGCCTTGAGCGCGGCCACGGCGGCCATGGCCTGGGCCTCGTTGAGCGGCTTGAAGGCCTCACCCTTGTGGCGGGCCACCTCGAAGCGCACCGCGGCCTGCTGCGCAGTGGCCAGGTCGGCATGCAGCTCCCAGTACTCTTCCGGAACGAAGGCGCGGATCTCCTTCTCGCGCTCGACCACCAGCTTGACCGCTACCGACTGCACGCGGCCGGCGGACAGGCCGCGGGCGATCTTGGCCCACAGCAGCGGCGAGACCATGTAGCCGACCACACGGTCGAGGAAGCGCCGGGCCTGCTGGGCGTTAACCCGGTTGATGTCCAGTTCGCCGGGCTGGGAGAAGGCTTCCTGGATCGCCTTCTTGGTGATCTCGTTGAACACCACGCGCTTGTAGCGGCCCTCGTCGCCGCCGATGGACTCGCGCAGGTGCCAGGCGATCGCCTCCCCTTCCCTGTCCAAGTCGGTGGCGAGGTAGATGGTGTCGGCATCCTTGGCCAGGCGGCGCAGCTCCTCGATCACCTTCTCCTTGCCGGGCAGGATCTCGTACTGGGCCTTCCAGCCATGCTCGGGATCGACGCCCATGCGCGCGAACAGCTGGCGCTTGGCCTTTTCCTTGGGTGACAACGCCGGGGCCTCGGCCGCTGCAGCCTTGCCGCGCTTGGCCGGCTCCTTGCTGGCCGAGCCGCTGGTGGGCAGGTCGCGGATATGGCCGATGCTCGACTTCACCACGTACTGGTTGCCCAGATACTTGTTGATCGTCTTGGCCTTGGCCGGCGATTCCACGATGACCAGAGATTTGCCCATGAATCGGAAGGTTCCTGAAAAGAAGTCGAGATGAACGGCGGGGGCCTCAGGCGCAGAATATGCAAATAAATGTAGCCGCGCCCTGATAAGGCCACGCTATATATAGTGGCCCGCACAACGAGGTCAAGCGCGCGGCGGGACCCGGTCGTCCTCAGCGTAGCGAAATTCCACGCTTTCACCGCGCTCCAGGGCAAAACGCGGCCGGCACTCGCCGTCCACCTCCACGCTCTCGACGAACATCGCCAGCGGCCTGACCCACAGGCCGAAATCGCCGTACAGCGCCTGGTAGATCACCAGCTCCTCCTCGGTCTCCGAGTGGCGGGCCACCCCCAGCACACGGTACGGGTTGCCCTTGTAGTGACGGTAGAGTCCGGTTTGCAGCGTCATGTTCGCCTCGTCGATGGCACGGCCGAAAAAACCGAAGGCCGAAGCATGATGGCCCCGGCCTTCCTTCCCATGGGGATCAGACGCGCTCGAAGACGGTCGAGATACCCTGGCCGAGGCCGATGCACATGGTGGCCAGCCCCAGGGTGCCGCCGCGCTGCTTCATCACGTTGAGCAGGGTGCCGCAGATCCGCGCCCCGGAGCAGCCGAACGGGTGGCCGAGGGCGATGGCGCCGCCGTGCAGGTTGACCTTGTCGTCCATCCTGCTCAGCAGCTTGAGATCCTTGAGCACCGGCAGCGCCTGGGCGGCGAAGGCCTCGTTGAGCTCGACGAAGTCGATGTCGTCGATACTCAGGCCGGCGCGCTTGAGCGCCTTGCGCGTGGCCGGCACCGGACCGTAGCCCATGATCGACGGATCGACGCCGGCCACCGCCATGGCGCGCACCCGCGCCAGCGGCTGCACCCCCAGCTCGCGGGCGCGCTGGCCGCTCATCACGATCATGCACGAGGCGCCGTCGGTGATCTGCGACGAGGTCCCGGCGGTCACCGTGCCGTTCTTCGGGTCGAATACCGGCTTCAGTTCGGCCAGCGCTTCCAGGGTGGTTTCCGGACGGATGGTCTCGTCGTAGTCGAACACCCGCAGGAAGCCCCGCTCGTCGTGGCCTTCCATGGGAATCAGCTCGTCCCTGAAGCGGCCCTCGACGGTGGCCTGGTGCGCCCGCTGCTGCGAGCGGTAGCCGAAGGCATCCTGCGCCTCGCGGGTTATGCCGTGCATCTTGCCGAGCAGCTCGGCGGTCAGCCCCATCATCCCGGCGGCCTTGGCCACGTGCAGGGACAGCTGCGGGTTGACGTCGACGCCGTGGGTCATCGGCAGGTGGCCCATGTGCTCGACGCCACCGACCACGAAGACCTCGCCGTTGCCGCTCTGGATGGCCTGGGCCGCGCTGTGCAGGGCGCTCATCGACGAGCCGCACAGGCGGCTGACGGTCTGCGCGCCGCTGGTGTGCGGGATCGGCGTCATCAGCGCGGCCATCCGCGCGATGTTCCAGCCCTGCTCGAGGGTCTGGTTGACGCAGCCCCAGATCACGTCCTCGACCTCGCCCGGATCGACCTGCGGGTTGCGCGCCAGCAGCCGGGTGATCAGTTGCGCGGAGAGGCTCTCGGCGCGGGTGTGGCGGTGCATGCCGCCCTTGGAGCGGCCCATCGGCGTGCGGCCGAAGTCGACGATCACCACGTCTCTCGGATTCAGACTCATGAATTCACTCTCCAGTGGTGACAGGCTCAGGCGAAGAACCGGCGGCCTTCGCTGGCCATGGCGCGCAATCCGGCGGTCGGCAGGTACAGCGGGCCGAGGTCGGCGTGGCGCTCGGCACGGGCGACGAATTCGGCCGCGCCCAGGCTGTCGATGTAGCGCAGCGCACCGCCGCGGAACGGCGGGAAGCCGATGCCGTAAACCAGGCCCATGTCCACCTCGGCAGGGCTGGCGACTATGCCGTCCTCCAGGCAGCGCACCGCCTCCAGGCACAGCGGCAGCATCATGATGTCGACGATGTCCTCGTCGGTCAGCTCGCGCGGCGTGCCTGCCAGCGGCGCCAGCACGGCGGCCACGCTCGGGTCGGCGACCTTCCTCGGCTTGCCGCCCTTGTCGGTCTCGTAGGCGTAGAAGCCGCGACCGCTCTTCTGGCCGAGGCGGCCGGCCTCGAACAGTGCGTCGATGGCGCTGCGCCAGTCGTCCTTCATCCGTTCGGGGAAGCCGGCGGCCATCACCGCGCGGGCGTGGTGGGCGGTGTCGATGCCGACCACATCGAGCAGGTAGGCCGGCCCCATCGGCCAGCCGAACCTTTCCATCACCCTGTCGATGCGCGGGAAGTCGATGCCGGCCGCCAGCAGGCGGACGAAGCCGCCGAAATAGGGGAACAGCACGCGATTGACCAGGAAGCCGGGGCAGTCGTTGACCACGATCGGCGTCTTGCCCATCCGGCGCGCATAGGCCACGGTGGTGGCGATGGCCGCCTCGCTGGTCTTCGCGCCGCGGATCACCTCGACCAGCGGCATCATGTGCACCGGGTTGAAGAAGTGCATGCCGCAGAAGTTCTCCGGACGCTGCAGCGCCTGCGCCAGCAGGTCGACCGAGATGGTCGAGGTGTTGGTGGCGAGGATGGCGTCGGCGCGCACCTGTCCCTCCACCTCGGCCAGCACTGCCTGCTTGACCCTGGGATTCTCCACCACCGCCTCGACCACCAGGTCGACGGCGGCGAAATCGCCGTAGGACAGGGTCGGACGGATGGCGTTGAGCGCCGTGGCCATCTTCTCCGCACTCAGGCGACCCTGCTCGACGCGCTTGCCGAGCAGCTTGGCGGCCTCGCCGAGGCCGAGCTGCAGCGCCTCCTCGCGGATGTCCTTGAGCAGGATCGGCGTGCCCTTGACCGCCGACTGGTAGGCGATGCCGCCACCCATGATGCCGGCGCCGAGCACCGCGGCCAGGCGCACCGCGCGGGCGTCCCCGTCGAGGGCCTTGGCTTTGCGCTTGAGCTCCTGGTCGTTGAGGAACAACCCGACCAGGCTGCGCGCCACCTCGCTCTTCGCCAGCTTGACCAGGCCCTGCGACTCGATCTCCAGCGCCTTGTCGCGGCCATGGCTGGCCGCCTTCTGCATGCTGCGGATCGCCTCCACCGGCGCCGGGTAGTGCGGCCCGGCCTGGCCGGCCACGTAGCCCTTGGCGCTCTCGAACACCAGCATCTGCTCGATCTGCGCCAGCCTGAGCTTCTCCAGCTTGGGCCGGCGGCGCGCCAGGTGGTCGAGCTCGCCGTCGGCGGCCCGCCGGCACAGGTCCAGCGCCGCCTCGCGCAGCCGCTCCGGAGCGACCACGGCATCCACCACGCCGACCTTCAGCGCGCTGGCCGCGTCGTGCTCCTTGCCGCCGCAGATCCATTCGATGGCGTTGTCGGCGCCGACCAGCCGCGGCAGGCGCACGGTGCCGCCCCAGCCGGGATGGATGCCCAGCTTCACTTCCGGCAGGCCGATCGTGGCGCCCTCGGCCATCACCCGGAAGTCCGCCGCCAGGCACATCTCCAGGCCGCCGCCGAGGGCGACGCCGTTGATCGCCACCACCGTGGGCACCGGCAGGTCCTCGAAGGCGCTGAAGATGCGGTTGGTGTCGAGGTTGGCGGCCAGCAGCTCCTCCTCGGGCAAGGCGAACAGGCCGAGGAACTCGCCGACGTCGGCGCCGACAATGAAGCCGTCCTTCGCGCTGCTGACCAGCACCGCGCGCAAACCCGCCGCACCGCGCAGGGCGTCCACCGCCTCGCGCAGCTCGCCGAGGGTCAGGCGGTTGAACTTGTTGACCGACTCGCCGGCGAGGTCGAAACGCAGTTCGGCGATGCCGTCGCCGAGCGCCTCGACTCCGATGGCCTTGCCCTGATAAATCATCGTCCGATCTCCATGCGATGGAAGCTTGAGCCAGCGCCGCGTTCCAGCCGGCAGCCCGGCGGCCTCCAGCAAGGATAGCCGCCGGCCCCGCGCCGGCGTTCATACAGGCGTTCGATCCCTGACCACACCCTCGAAGAATTCGCCAGTCTTGTCAATCGGCCTTGGGCAGGCCCGGGCGGAACGTGAAACGGGCGGAACTGACGGATGTCATGACCGCAGCGCGGAGTTGCTGCATGATGGGCGCGCAGGCTGGCCGCAAGCGGCGCCTGAGCCATACTGGATGCATTCCCTGCACGGAGAACCGAAATGAATTATCAACACCTGCTGGTTGCTGTCGACATGACCGACGATTGCCATACCGTGATCGAGCGCGCCGTCGAACTGGCCAAGTGCTGCAATTCGCGCCTGTCGCTGGTCCACGTGGTCGAGCCCATGTCCATGGCCTTCGGCGGCGACGTGCCGATGGATCTCTCGGCGCTGCAGGAGCAGCAGATCGATCAGGCGCGCAAGCAGCTGGAATCCTTCTCCGCCAGCCACCCGGAACTGACCAAGGACAACAGCCACCTGGCCTTCGGCCAGCCGCGCCAGGAGATCCACCGCCTGGCCAGCGAGCAGGGCTGCGACCTGATCGTGGTCGGCAGCCACGGCCGCCACGGCCTGGCCCTGCTGCTCGGCTCCACCTCCAACGACGTGCTGCACGGCGCGCCCTGCGACGTGCTGGCGGTGCACCTGAAGAAGGCGTGAGCAGGACGATCAGCGTCGCGCCGGGCCTTGCACCCGGCGCGAGCCGGTCGATCAGAACAGCCCCAGGTCGGCACCGCCGTTCATCACCAGCGGACGGATCTTGCTGAGCTGGGCTTCCAGCGAATAGGACACGCTGGAGGACATGGAGAAGAAGCTGAGGAAGGCCTTGAGGTTGGAGTCGCCCTCGCAGGTGTCGTGGATGCGCTGCCAGAAGGCCTGATTGACCAGCTGCAGTTGCTGGTAATGGCGGATCAACCCCTTGAGCTCCCAGTCGGCATGCCGCCCTTCGCGCATGTTGTAGTACTGGCGCATCAGGTACAGCGACACGGTGCGCAGGATGAATTCCTGGTTGCTGGCGAACGGCAGATGCTGCTGGGCCATGGGCTTGAGGCGGCAGAGCATCGGGCAGGCGCTGGTGGCCATCAGCACGCCGAGCAGCGAACGCAGCGCCCCTTCCAGGCTGACTTCCTTGCAGTACTCCCGCTCGGTGGTGATCACCCGCACCTGGGCCTTCTTGAACGCCGGCAGGCCACGGAAGTCCTCGATCACGCGATGCAGGTCGACCGCCGCCGGACAGTAGGTGTGGAGCACCTCGTTGAGCGGGCAGTTGCTGCACTTCTCGTGATCCAGCCGTGTCCAGCGCGGCGCCTCGGCCACCTGCGCCGGGTCGTAGCTGCGATCGAGTTCAACCCGGTAGTTGAACTCGTGATTGTCGTCCAGGGTAATCCTGTACTCGATGGTCATTCCCTACTCCGTGTCCGTTGCCAGGTACATCAACCTTCCAGCTCGGCCCAGCGCTCCAGCAGGCGATCCAGCTCGTGCTGGAGATGCTCCAGCCGGGCCAGGGCCGCATGGGTCTGCTCCTGGGGCCGCAAATAGAAATCGGGATTGGCGGTCTCTTCCTGCAGGGCGGCCTGCTCGCTCTCCAATGCCTCGATCTGTGCCGGCAGCGCGTCCAGCTCGCGCTGCTCCTTGTAGCTCAGCTTCCTGCGGGCGGCGGCCACCGGGGGCGCCGCCTTCTCGACCGGCGCCGGCTTGCTCTCCGCCTGCGGCTTGCCCTCCGCCTCCTTGCCGACGCCGAGCAGGCGCGGCGAACCGCCCTGGCGCAGCCAGTCCTGATAACCACCGACGTACTCGCGCACCCGGCCCTCGCCCTCGAACACCAGCGTGCTGGTCACCACGTTGTCGAGGAAGGCACGGTCGTGACTGACCATCAGCACGGTGCCGGGGAAGCCGAGCAGCACTTCCTCGAGCAGCTCGAGGGTTTCCACGTCCAGGTCGTTGGTCGGCTCGTCCAGCACCAGCAGGTTGGCCGGCTTGCTGAACAGCTTGGCTAGCAAGAGTCGTGCCCGCTCGCCGCCAGACAGCGCCTTGACCGGCGAGCGCGCGCGCTGCGGGCTGAACAGGAAGTCGCCGAGGTAGCTGAGCACATGACGGTTCTGGCCGTCGATGGTAATGAACTCGCGGCCCTCGGCAATGTTGTCGATCACTGTTTTCTCAGGTTCGAGCTGATGACGCAGCTGGTCGAAGTAGGCCACCTCCAGCTTGGTGCCGATCTTGATGCTGCCGGCGGTCGGCTGCAGTTCGCCGAGCAGCAGCTTGAGCAGGGTGGTCTTGCCGGTGCCGTTGGCGCCGAGCAGGCCGATGCGGTCGCCGCGCTGCAGGACCATGGAGAAGTCGCGGATCAGCGGCTCGCCGCCGGGATGGGCGAAGTCGACGTGCTCGGCGACTATCACCTGCTTGCCGGACTTGTCCGCGGTCTCCAGCTGGATGCTGGCCTTGCCCTGGCGCTCGCGACGCTCGGCGCGCTCGTTGCGCATCTCCTTGAGCGCGCGCACGCGGCCCTCGTTGCGGGTACGCCGCGCCTTGATGCCCTGGCGGATCCACACCTCTTCCTGAGCCAGGCGCTTGTCGAACAGCGCGTTGGCCGCCTCCTCGGCCGCCAGCTGCTGCTCCTTGTGCACCAGGAAGCTGGCATAGTCGCCGTTCCAGTCGATCAGGTGGCCGCGGTCCAGCTCGAGGATGCGGGTGGCCAGGCTCTGCAGGAAGGCGCGATCGTGGGTGATGAACAGCACCGCGCCGTTGAAACCGAGCAGCGCCTCCTCCAGCCAGGCGATGGCGCCGATGTCCAGGTGGTTGGTCGGCTCGTCGAGCAGCAGCAGGTCCGGCTCGGCGACCAGCGCCTGGGCCAGCAGCACGCGGCGGCGCCAGCCGCCCGACAGCTCGGCCAGGGTCTTGTCGGCCGGCAGCTGCAGGCGGCTCAGGGTGTTCTCCACCAGCTGCTGCAGGCGCCAGCCGTCACGGGCCTCCAGCGCCTGCTGGACGCGCGACAGCTCGGCGAGAGCGTCGTCGCCGTGGATGTGCTGGGACAGGTGGTGGTAGCGGGCGAGCAGCTCGCCGACCTCGGCCAGGCCCTCGGCGACCACGTCGTAGACGCTGCGCTCGTCGGCCGCCGGCAGCTCCTGGGGCAACTCGCCGATGCGCAGGGTCGGCGCACGCCAGATCTCGCCGTCGTCCGGACGCTGCTCGCCCTTGACCAGCTTGAGCAGGCTGGACTTGCCGGTGCCGTTGCGACCGATGATGCATACCCGTTCGCCCCGTGCGATCTGCCACGACACCCCGTCCAGCAACGGTGTGGCACCGTAGGCAAGGGACACGTCGGTGAACTTGAGCAGGGTCATGGGCACAGCCTCCACAGGAATGGCCGCGCATTCTACTCCTACTCGCCCTTTGCCCACACGGGGCATGGTGTTTTTCCTACACGACCCGGGGAATTCCCTCCCCACGGCGTGTTTCCGCCCGGCCGGCGCTAGGAGTGCCGGCCGGGCCGCGCTAAGCTTGTCCCCATCGCCCCATCCTGCCCGAAGTACCGGATTTGCCATGCGCGCCCGCCCGTTCGTCCTGCTCGTCTGCCTGCTGGCCAGTCTCGGCCTGCCCCCCTCCTTCGCCCACGCCGCGTCCCTCGCGCAGCAGCGCGCCATGTACGACGAGGCCAAGCGCGCGCTGGACAAGAACGATCCGGGCCCCTACCTGCGCTACCGCCAGGCCCTGCGGGACTACCCGCTGGAACCGCACCTGGCCTACGACGAGCTGACCCTGCGCCTGAAGAGCGCCAGCAACCGCGAGATCGAGACCTTCCTCGCCGAGCACGGCGACCTGCCGCAGATCGGCTGGATGAAGCTGCGCTGGCTGCGCTGGCTGGCCGAGCGTGGCGAATGGCAGACCTTCATCAAGCATTACTCGCCGGCGCTGGAGTTCGCCGAACTGGACTGCCTGATGGGCGAGTACCTGTTCCGCCACGGCAAGGCCGCCGATGGCGCCATCGTCGCCAGGCGCCTGTGGCTGGTCGGCAAGTCGCAGCCCAACACCTGCGACCGCCTGTTCGACCTGTGGCGCGCCCAGGGGGGACTGACCGAGGAACTGCGCTGGCAGCGCCTGAAGCTGGCCGCCCAGGAACGCAACTACGGCCTGGCCGGCCACCTGCAGAAGACCCTCGGCAGCCTCGCCGCCCAGGGCCAGCTGCTGATCGACGTGGCGCAGAAGCCCGAGCTGCTGGCGCAGCGCCAGCGCTTCGCCGGCAACGACCGCCATACCGCCGACGCCGTCGGCCTCGGCCTGCGCCGGCTGGCGCGGCAGAACCCGGAGCAGGCGCTGGCCCTGCTCGAGGACTACAGCCGCCAGCTGCCGTTCTCCAGCGAGGAGAAGGTGGCCATCGCCCGCGAGATCGGCCTGACTCTGGCGCGGCGCTTCGATTCGCGCGCGTTGCGGGTGATGAGCCAGTACGACCCCGAACTGCGCGACGACACCGTCAGCGAATGGCGCGCACGCCTGCTGCTGCGCCTCGGCCGCTGGGCCGACGCCCACCAGCTGACCCGGCAGATGCCCGGCGATCTGGCCGGCACCAGCCGCTGGCGCTACTGGCAGGCGCGCAGCCTGCAACTGGCCCAGCCCAACAGCAAGGACCCGATCCGCCTGTACCTGCCGGTGGCCGGCGAGCGCGACTTCTACGGCTTCCTCTCCGCCGACCGGATCAACGCGCCCTACCAGCTCAACCACAAGCCGATGGCCATCGACCCCAGGGTGATGCAGAAGGTGCGCAACACCGCCGGCATCCGTCGCGCCCTCGAGTTCCATGCCCGCGGGCAGATCGGCGACGGTCGCCGCGAGTGGTACCACGTCGCCCGCCTGTTCAGCCGCGAGGAGCTGGTGGCGCAGGCGCGCCTCGGCTACGAGATGGAGTGGTACTTCCCGGCGATCCGCTCGATCAGCATGGCGCAGTACTGGGACGACCTCGACGTGCGCTTCCCCATGGCCCACCAGGGCACCCTGACCCGCGAGGCGCGCAGCCGCGGCCTGCATTCGAGCTGGGTGTTCGCCATCACCCGCCAGGAAAGCGGCTTCATGGCCGACGCCCGCTCCCACGTGGGCGCCATGGGCCTGATGCAGCTGATGCCGGCCACCGCCAAGGAAACCGCGCGACGCTTCGGCATCCCGCTGCGCTCGCCGCAGCAGGCGCTCAACCCCGACGTCAACATCCAGCTCGGCGCCGCCTACCTCAGCCAGGTCTACGGCCAGTTCGGCGGCAACCGCATCCTCGCCTCGGCCGCCTACAACGCCGGCCCGGGCCGGGTGCGCCAGTGGCTGAGCGGCAACGAGAGGATGCCGTTCGACATCTGGATCGAGACCATCCCCTTCGACGAGACCCGCCAGTACGTGCAGAACGTGCTGTCCTACTCGGTGATCTACGGCGAGAAGCTCGGCGCTCCACAGAAGCTGGTGGAATGGCACGAGCGCGAGCTGGGGCCGCAGTGAGGCGAACCCGGCGCACAAATGCAGGGGGGATTAGCCGCACCGCGGCGTAACCCGCCAAGGATGCCAGCAGGCATCCCTTCACAGCATGGCGACCGCTGGGACCGCGCCAGGGGGCATGCCCCGCGCAGGGTGCGCCATGCGCACCAACAGCAGCGATCGGGGGATGGTGCGCGCGGCGCACCCTGCGAACGCCGTCAGTCCAGCAGGGTCACCGGCATGCCCACCTCCAGCACGCCGGTGCCGCGCTGGATCAGGTTCTGGCCGAAGTACACGCCGTCGGCGTCGCGCCGGTAGCTGGCCAGGGTGCGCAGCGGCTCGCCGTCGTCCGAGCGCTCGCCGCTGTGCGGATCGAGGGTGGGGATGGCGCAGCGCGAACACGGCTTGACCCGCTCGAACTCCACGGTGCCGATGCGCAGGCGCCCCCAGCCGTCCTCGGCGTAGGGCGCGGCGCCCTCGATCACCAGGTTGGGGCGGAAGCGCAGCATCTCCAGCGGCCGGCCGACCCGCGCCGACAGGTCGTCCAGCGAGCCCTGGCCGATCAGCAGCAGCGGGAAACCGTCGGCGAAGCCCACCTTGTCGCCCGGTTGCGCATAGGCGGTGTCCACCTGGCGGGCGCGGCTGGCCGGCACGTGCACCAGCCGGCAATCGCGAGCGAGGCAGGCGCTCAGCCAGGCGGCGGCCGCGTCGCCGGCATCCGGCGCCTCGAGACTGTCGCGCCACACCGTCACCCCGCGCAGCGCCAGGTCGGCCGGCGGCACCGTCACCCGCAGCGGCGACCGCTCCGGGGCGCTCAGCTCCAGGGTCTCGCCATCCCGCCAGCGCGCGCCGATCCGCGCCATGCCGGGGAGCTGGCGCTGGGTCAGGAAGCGGCCGCTCGCGCTGTCCACCACCATCCAGCGGCGATCGCCGGCCAGGCCGAGATCGTCGACCTCGGCACGCTGCAGCAGCTCGCCGCCGAGGGATTTGACCGGGAAACGGTAGAGCGCGGAGAGTCGCAGCATGATCGCCATCCATTCGGGGAAAGGCGCTTTATAAGGCGCCGGCGCCGACCCCACAAGGCGCCACCCGGTAATGGATCAGGTTGTGGAACAGCAGCGGTGCGCTGCCGCCGTTGCGATAGGCATGCGGCCGGTCGGCGGCGAAGCGCAGGCCCTCGCCGCAGGCGACGCTCTGCCAGATGCCGTCGACGCAGATCTCCAGCGTGCCATTGAGCGGGATCACATGCTCGGTGACTCCGGCGGCATGCGGCACCGACTGGTGGCAGGCGCCCGGCTGCAGCTCGACGACCAGAAACTCGCTGCCCAGCGCCGGATCGAAGGGAAACAGCGTGCGCACCTGGATGCTGCCGTCATCCGTCGGCCAGTCGCCACCGACGCTGCTGCGCAGCAGCGCCCCGTCGTCGGCCGGCGTCTCCTCGAGCAGGCCGGAAAACGAGACGTGGAAGCCGGCGGCGATCTTCCACAGCGTGGCCACCGTCGGGCTCGACTCGCCGCGTTCGATCTGGCCGAGCATCGCCTTGCTCACCCCGGTGGCCTGTGCCGCCCGGTCCAGACTCCAGCCCTGCGCCTGGCGCAGCGCGCGCAGCCGCGCGGCGATCCGCTGGTTGATATCCGTCATCACGCTCCTCCGCCCTTGTGCGCTATAGCGCACAAGGGGTAACTTGTCCGCATCGTGCGCAATAACGCACAAAGTCGCCCATCCCTCAAGTCCGAGGATCGCCCATGTCCCATTTACCGGCCCCCAGCCATGTCAGCGCCGGCCTGATCGCCGTGCTGGTCGGCTTCACCAGTTCGGCGGTGATCATCTTCCAGGCCGCCGCCGCGGCCGGCGCCGACGCCGCCCAGGTCAGCTCCTGGCTGTGGGCGCTGTGCCTGGGCTGCGGCCTGACCAGCATCGGCCTGTCGCTGCGCTACCGCGCGCCGGTGCTCACTGCCTGGTCGACCCCCGGCGCCGCCCTGCTGGCCGGCAGCCTGGGCGGCTTGGGCATGGGCGAGGCGGTCGGCACCTTCCTGTTCAGCGCCGCGCTGATCACCCTGAGCGGCGTCACCGGGCTATTCGCCCGGCTGATGCAGCGCATCCCCCAGGCGCTGGCGGCGGCCATGCTGGCCGGCGTGCTGCTGCGTTTCGGTCTCGAGCTGTTCGGCGCCTTCGAGCAGCAGGCGCTGCTGGTCGGCAGCCTGTTCCTCGCCTACCTCGCCGGCAAGCGCCTGCTGCCGCGCTACACGATCCTGCTGGTGCTGCTGCTCGGCATCGGCCTGGCCTGGCGGCTCGGCCTGCTGCGCTGGCAGGCGGTCGAGCTGGCCGTGGCGGTGCCGCAGTTCGTGCGTCCGGAGTTCTCCTGGGCGGCGCTGGTCGGCGTCGGCATCCCGCTGTTCGTGGTGACCATGGCCTCGCAGAACCTGCCCGGCGTGGCGGTGCTGCGCACCGCGGGCTACGAGCGGGTGCCGGTGTCGCCGCTGATCGCCTGGACCGGGCTGGCCAGCCTGCTGCTGGCCCCCTTCGGTGGCTTCGCCATCAATCTGGCGGCGATCACCGCGGCGATCTGCGCCGGCCCCGAGGCCGGCCACGAGCCGCAGCGGCGCTACTGGGCGGCGGTCTGCGCCGGCAGTTTCTACCTGTTGATCGGCCTGTTCGGCGCCACCGTGGCCAGCCTGTTCGCCGCCTTCCCGCAGGCCTTGATCCTCGCCATCGCCGGCCTGGCGCTGCTGGTCACCCTGAGCAACAGCCTGGCCGGCGCGCTGCAGGACGTGCGCCAGCGCGAGCCGGCGTTGATCACCTTCCTGGTCACCGCCTCGGGACTCAGCCTGTTCGGCGTCGGTGCGGCGTTCTGGGGGCTGGTCGCCGGCGGGCTGGCCAGCGTGGTGCTCAATGGCCGCCTGAGTCGCCCTGCTCGGGGCACCGAACCGTAGGGTGCGCCATGCGCACCACTGCCTGAATGGTGCGCACGGCGCACCCTACCGAACACTGCGGCGGCTCCCCCTACAGCGCCAGCAACCGCTCGCGCAGTTTCTGGATCTCGTCGCGCAACTGCGCGGCGGCCTCGAACTCGAGGTCGCGGGCCAGCTCGTACATCTTCTCCTCCAGCTGGCGGATGCGCTTGGTGATCTCGCTCGGCGAGTTGAGCTGCGCCTCGTAGCGGGCGCTCTCCTCGGCCGCCTTGGCCGCCGCACTACGCTTGCGGCTGCGCGCACCGGGCACCACGGCGCCCTCGAGGATGTCCTGCACGTCCTTCTTGACGCCCTGCGGCACGATGCCGTGTTTCTCGTTGAAGGCGATCTGCTTGGCCCGGCGCCGTTCGGTCTCATCGATGGCGCGCTGCATCGAACCGGTCACCTGGTCGGCGTAGAGGATCGCCCGACCGTTGAGGTTGCGCGCGGCGCGGCCGATGGTCTGGATCAGCGAGCGCTCGCTGCGCAGGAAGCCTTCCTTGTCGGCGTCGAGGATCGCCACCAGCGCCACCTCGGGCATGTCCAGGCCCTCGCGCAGCAGGTTGATGCCGACCAGCACGTCGAAGGCGCCGGTGCGCAGGTCGCGGATGATCTCCACGCGCTCGACGGTGTCGATGTCCGAGTGCAGGTAGCGCACCCTGACGTCGTGGTCGCCCAGGTAGTCGGTGAGGTCCTCGGCTATGCGCTTGGTCAGGGTGGTGACCAGCACGCGCTCGCCGGCGGCCACGCACTTGCGGATTTCCGAGAGCAGGTCGTCGACCTGGGTGGTCGCCGGGCGCACCTCCAGCTGCGGGTCGACCAGCCCGGTCGGGCGCACCACCTGCTCGATCACCCGTCCGGCGTGCTCGGCCTCGTAGGGGCCGGGAGTGGCGGAGACGAAGATGGTCTGCGGGCTGGCCGCCTCCCACTCCTCGAACTTCATCGGCCGGTTGTCCAGCGCCGAGGGCAGGCGGAAGCCGTATTCCACCAGGGTCTCCTTGCGCGAACGATCGCCCTTGTACATGGCGCCGACCTGCGGCACGGTGACGTGCGACTCGTCGATCACCAGCAGCGCATCGTCCGGCAGGTAGTCGTAGAGGGTCGGCGGCGGCGCGCCGGGATCGCGCCCGGACAGGTAGCGCGAGTAGTTTTCGATGCCGTTGCAGTAGCCCAGCTCGAGGATCATCTCCAGGTCGAAGCGGGTGCGCTGCTCCAGGCGCTGCGCCTCGACCAGCTTGTCGTGGGTGCGCAGGTACTCCAGGCGCTGCCTGAGTTCGACCTTGATCTGCTCCACCGCCTCCAGCAGCGTCTCGCGCGGGGTGACGTAGTGGCTCTTGGGATAGAAGGTGAAACGCGGCAGCTTGCGGATCACCTCGCCGGTCAGCGGGTCGAAGGCCGCCAGGCTTTCCACCTCGTCGTCGAACAGCTCGATGCGGATCGCCTCCAGCTCGGATTCGGCCGGGTAGATGTCGATCACGTCGCCGCGCACGCGGAAGGTGGCGCGGGCGAAGTCCATGTCGTTGCGGGTGTACTGCAGCTCGGCGAGGCGGCGCAGCAGTTCACGCTGGTCGAGCCGGTCGCCGCGGTCGACGTGCAGGACCATCTTCAGGTACGACTCGGGATCGCCGAGGCCGTAGATCGACGACACGGTAGCGACGATGATCGCGTCCGGCCGCTCCAGCAGCGCCTTGGTCGCCGACAGGCGCATCTGCTCGATGTGGTCGTTGATCGAGGCGTCCTTCTCGATGTAGGTATCGGAGGACGGCACGTAGGCTTCGGGCTGGTAGTAGTCGTAGTAGGAGACGAAGTACTCCACCGCGTTGTCGGGGAAGAAGCTCCTGAACTCGCCGTACAGCTGCGCGGCCAGGGTCTTGTTGGGGGCGAGGACCAGCGTCGGCCGCTGCACCCTGGCGATGACGTTGGCGATGCTGAAGGTCTTGCCCGAGCCGGTCACGCCGAGCAGGGTCTGGTGCGACAGGCCGGCCTCGAGGCCCTCGACCATCTGGCGGATCGCCTCCGGCTGGTCGCCGGCGGGTTTGAAGCGGGTGACAAGCTTGAACCTGGACATGTGCGTACCCTGAAAGGACAAACTCCCGCGGCAACGACCACGGCTGACAGTGCTCCGCCAGCAGCGACCATATGTCGCACCAACGGCCGTTTTCGCCGCACCTGCGTATCGCCGCACCGGGATGGTGCTGTCTATAATATCGCCCCGTCTGCGCAACCCCCTAGCCCAGTGATGGCTGGGCGTTGCATCCGCCCGTCACCCTCATACTCACAGAGCTGCCGCACATGAGTCTGTTCTCTGCCGTCGAAATGGCGCCCCGCGACCCCATCCTGGGCCTCAACGAAGCCTTCAACGCCGACACCCGCCCGGGCAAGATCAACCTGGGCGTGGGCGTGTACTTCACCGAAGAAGGTCGCATTCCGCTGCTGCGCGCCGTGATCGAGGCCGAGAAGGCCCGCCTGGAAGCCCGCGCGCCGCGCGGCTACCTGCCGATCGAGGGCATCGCCGCCTACGACAGCGCCGTGCAGAAGCTGCTGTTCGGCGAGGACTCGCCGCTGCTGGCCGAAGGCCGCGTGGTCACCACCCAGTCCCTCGGCGGCACCGGCGCGCTGAAGACCGGCGCCGACTTCCTCAAGCGCCTGCTGCCGGACGCCGTGGTGGCGATCAGCAACCCGAGCTGGGAAAACCACCGCGCGCTGTTCGAATCCGCCGGCTTCCCGGTACAGAACTACAGCTACTACGACGCCGCTACCCAGGGCGTGAACCTGGCCGGCATGCTCGCCGACCTGCGCGCCCTGCCGGCGCAGTCGATCGTCGTGCTGCACGCCTGCTGCCACAACCCGACCGGCGTCGACCTGTCTTCCGCCGACTGGAAGCAGGTGCTGGAAGTGGTGCGCGAGCGCAACCACGTGCCGTTCCTCGACATCGCCTACCAGGGCTTCGGCGACGGCATCGCCGAGGACGCCGAGGCGGTGCGCCTGTTCGCCGACTCCGGCCTGCAGTTCTTCGTCTCCAGCTCGTTCTCCAAGTCGTTCTCGCTGTACGGCGAGCGCGTCGGCGCGCTGTCCATCGTCACCGCGTCGAAGGAAGAAGCCGGCCGCGTGCTGTCGCAGGTCAAGCGCGTGATCCGCACCAACTATTCCAACCCGCCGACCCACGGCGCCAGCGTGGTCGCCGCGGTGCTCAACAGCCCCGAACTGCGCGCCATGTGGGAAGAGGAACTGGGCGAGATGCGCAGCCGCATCAAGCAGCTGCGCAACGGCATGGTCGAGCAGCTGGCCGCCCTCGGCGCCAAGCGCGACTTCGGCTTCGTCGCCCGCCAGCGCGGCATGTTCTCCTACTCCGGCCTGACCGGCGAGCAGGTCGAGCGCCTGAAGAACGAGTTCGGCATCTACGCCGTCGGCACCGGCCGCATCTGCGTCGCCGCGCTGAACAGCAAGAACCTCGAAGTGGTCACCCGCGCCATCGTCGAGGTGCTCTGATCCGCAAGGCGAAGTCGACACCGCAAGGGGGTTGACTTCGCCTTAGAAATCAGTAAGATACGCCTCGTTGTTCCGCGATAGCTCAGTCGGTAGAGCAAATGACTGTTAATCATTGGGTCCCTGGTTCGAGTCCAGGTCGCGGAGCCA
>JAEAMF010000117.1_pt1 | contig 150656 bp, 125 predicted proteins | sample 8958721 | NCBI WGS metagenome assembly JAEAMF01 (sample SAMN16933255, study PRJNA681124) | bioreactor sludge metagenome | isolation source: anaerobic bioreactor treating anionic surfactant - SDBS | place: India: Bengaluru | collected 2019-02-28
CTGCGGGTCTTCAACGTTGTTTCAGACCACGCAGTATTCCCAGCCGCTACAATAACATGATTTTCTTCATCGTTTAAACAACGTGTTTGGTAGTATTATAATATAGCTTACTTGTTTTTAGCTTATAAATTATATGATAAGAATATCTACATAAAACGCCAAATTATATACTAAATAATCATTGATACTAATAAATTGAGGGTTGAGTGAAATGATGTTTATTGGTTTATAAGGAAAAAATTATCCAAAACCAAAAACCAATAATTAATCCAGAAAGCCCATAAACAAAGGTGCTACTTAGATTATCTATCAACCGTTGTGATAGGTACAACATATTTTTCCACCATCCAATATACTGTAAAAATGGTGTGTTAAAATAACTTTTTTGTCTGTGTATATCTAGCTGAATATGCAAAAGGAAATAAAACAAACAAATAATGAAGAATAATAGAAAAAGGATGAAGGAAGAAATTTATTTTTTTCTTTCTTGTGATTTCTTCTTATCCTTTACCTCAAAATCTGCATCATATGTTTTACTATTCTCAGACGGATGACCCGACCATGATTCATCGTGAGTTGCATCCTGGTTGCTAGATGATTGTTGATGAGATGCTTGTTGTGCTGCTTCCTGATAGATCTTGGTAGCAACTGTTTGTAATATTTTTTGTAAAGAATCTGTTTTTTCTTTGATGGTACTAAGATCATCGCCTGTTAAACTCTTCTGTAACTCTGTAATTCCGTCATCAATGTTTTTTGTATCTTCGGAGTTTAATTTATCCTTTAATTCTTCTTTTGTTTTTGTTGCGGTATGGACTAATGCATCTGCAGTATTACGAACTTCAACTTTTTCTTTTCGCTTTTCGTCCTCATCTTTATGGTATTCGGCTTCTTTTTTCATCTTATCTATTTCAGTGTCTGAAAGTTTCGTTGAACCAGTGATACGGATAAATTGTTCTTTTCCTGTCCCTAAATCTTTTGCACTTACATTCAAAATACCATCGACATCAATATCAAATGAAACTTCTATCTGAGGAATCCCTCGCGGTGCAGGGAGGATACCATCAAGATGAAAACGTCCAAGACTTTTATTATCAGAAGCCATGGGTCGTTCACCTTGCAGTACGTTGATATCAACGCTTGTTTGGCTATCAGCTGCTGTTGAAAATATTTTACTCTTCTTCGTTGGAATGGTTGTATTTCGATCAATCAATGCGGTTGAAACACCACCAAGTGTTTCAATACTCAATGTTAATGGTGTTACATCAAGCAACACAATATCTTTTTCAACATCACCTGAGAGCACACCACCTTGAATCGCAGCGCCTATCGCAACACATTCCATCGGATCAACATCACGTTTTGGAGCCTTTTCAAAAATTGCCTCAACCTTTTTCCGAACATATGGAATTCTTGTAGTTCCTCCAACGAGAACGATATGATCAATATCCTTTGGCTCCAATTTCGCGTCTTTTAATGCTTGTCTGCAAGGTCTCTCGGTTTTTTCAATTAAAGGTGAAACAATTTCCTCGAATTTTGCGCGTGTCAGTTTTGTTTCAAGGTGTTTCGGCTCATTATTTACAACTGCGATATATGGAAGATTAATATCGGTTTGTAGTTTTGATGAGAGCTCCATCTTTGCTTCTTCTGCAGACTCAAGTAGCCTTTGAAGGGCTTTTTCATCTTTTTGAAGATCGAGACCATATTGTCTCTTAAAATCATTTGAAAGATAATTGACGATCAGTTGATCCATATCTGATCCACCAAGTTGTGTATCACCATTTGTAGATAAGACCTCAAATACCCCTTCTCCAACTTCCATAAGGGTTATATCAAAGGTGCCACCACCGAAATCATAGACGGCGATCACATGATCTCCTTCTTTATCTAATCCATATGCAAGTGATGCGGCGGTTGGTTCATTAATAATACGTTTAACGTTTAAACCTGCGATTTTTCCTGCATCCTTTGTTGCTTGACGTTGAGCATCATTAAAATATGCTGGAACCGTAATCACAGCATCAGTAACTTTTTCACCAAGATATTCTTCTGCATCCTTTTTGATTTTTTGTAAAATGAATGCACTAATTTGTTCAGGGGTATATTCTTTCCCATGAATTTTAATTTTTTCTGCTGTACCCATCTTTCGTTTTATGCGATGAACAGTTCCTTTAGTATTTGTCACTGCTTGTCTTTTTGCCGTTTCTCCAACAAGAAGCTCACCATCTTTTGTGAAGGCAACGACACTTGGAAAATATGGATCACCTTCAGCACTTTTAATGATAATAGGTTTTCCACCTTCCATTACTGCAACTTCAGAATTCGTTGTACCTAAATCAATACCAATAATTTTTCCCATATTGTATCACATCTCCAATTGATTCTATAATTTCTTTTTTGCAACAATAACATGTGATGGTCGAAGTATTTTTTCATCAACCATATATCCTTTTTTAATTTCCTCGACAATGCTATTTCCCTCGCAATTCTCTTTTTCAACAGTCATAATTGCATGATGTTTTCGATGATCGAACGGTTTTCCAATACAATCAATGCATTGAATATGTTCTTGTTCAAAAAATTGATCTATTTGAGATAAAATAAGACGAAGACCCTCTTTGGGGGATTCATCAATACATGCTTTTTGTAATAATTCTTTAATGTCAATGAATTTTGAAATATATTTTTCTTTCACGGAGTCAATGTGAAATATACGTTCTTTCTCCAATCGTTTCTGTAAATTTTGAAAATCTGCCATGCTACGAATAAGTTGATCTTGCTTCTGTTTTAACTGTTGCTGTAATTCTTCTATCTGCTTTTCAAGTGCTAGAGCCTTTACTAGATTATCTTTTCCCTTTGATTTACCTGCAGAAGGTTTTTTTTGATCATTTTGTTTTAAGCTCATATATAAAGAAAAAAAGGAAAAAAGGGGGGTATGTATTTACTTAATCCATATCAGGCATACCGCCAGGCATACCGCCGCCAGGCATACCGCCCATTCCACCACCAGGCATTCCACCAGGACCTGCGCCACCGCCACCTTTTGAAGCAATAACATCATCAATGCGTATAATCATCGATGCTGCTTCCGAAGCGGCTTGAATCTCTTGTAAACTAACACGTAATGGCTCAACAATTTTCAGTTTCATCATATCCCCAACTTTTCCATCAAGGACATTGACACCTGCGTATTTATGGCCTTTACTGTGAGCATTTCGAGCTTCAAGAATCATGTCAATAGGATCCAAACCAGCATTTTCTGCAAGAGTTTTTGGAATGATTTCAACGGCATTAGCATAGGCTTCGATTGCCATTTGTTCTCGTCCACCGACAGAGGGGGCATAATCGCGAAGTGCCATAGCAATTTCAATAGCTGCAGCTCCGCCGCCAGGGGTCATCTTCCCATCCTCAATAGCACCTTTGACAACAGACAACGCATCATGTAATGCGCGTTCAAGCTCGTCAGTAACATGTTCTGTGCTTCCACGAATCAAGATAGAAACTGCTTTTGGATTTTTGCAATTGGTGACAAATGTCATTTTATCATCGCCGATTTTTCGTTCTTCAACGACACCTGCGTACCCAAGGTCCATTTTAGTAAGATCATCAAGATTTGAAACGATTTTTGCACCAGTTGCTTTTGCTAGTTTTTCTACATCGCTTTTTTTAGCTCTACGAACAGTATAAATCCCGGCTTTTGCAAGAAAATGTTGAGCGATATCATCAACACCTTTTTGGCAAACAAGAACAGTTGCACCACTGCTTTTAACTTTTTCAACCATTTTACGAATCATCGATTCTTCCTCATCGAGAAATGCTTGCAATTGTGTGGGGTCTTGAATTTGAATACGTGCATCAACTTCTGTTTTACGTACTTCTAATGCTGAGTTAATAATTGCAATTTTTGCGTTCTTAACTAATGCAGGCATACCTTCATGAACACGCTCTTTGTCAAGGATGATACCTTCGATAATTTCAGTTTCGTTGATACCTCCACCTTGTTTCTTTTGAATTTGAATGTTATCAAGATCAACAACATTTTTTGCATCGCGTTTCTCAGCAACTTTTGTTACTGCATTGACGATAACCTCTGCAAGGGTATCTTTTTCATAATTTGCTCCTTTGCTTGCCATGGATGTTTTTGCTATGTCTTTTAATACAGTCTTATCATTTGTCTTAATATCAACAGCGAGTTTTTTTAGAACTTCAACTGCTTTCCTTGATGCAAGTTGAAATCCCTGGTTAATGATTGTTGAATGGATGTTCTGTTCAAGAAGTTCACCTGCACCTTTAAGGAGTTCACCGGTGAGAACTACTGCTGTTGTTGTTCCATCGCCGCATGCTTCATCTTGGGCTTTTGCGACCTCAACTAGCATTTTTGCTGCAGGGTGTTCCACATCAATTTCTTTTAGAATTGTTGCCCCATCATTGGTAATAACGACATCACCCATTGAGTCCACAAGCATTTTGTCCATACCTTTTGGGCCAAGGGTTGATTTAACTGCTTCTGATATAGCGCGTGCAGCGGCAATGTTATTTGCCTGAGCGCTTTTTCCGCTTTCTCTTTTTGTTCCTTCTCTTAGTATAATTATCGGTTGTTGTCCAGCCATCATATTGGTTGCACCTCCACCTAAATCTTATACAATAATTTTAGAATTGAATGCGAACACTACTATATAAAGCTAACTATTTATGGTTCTGTATAATATCGTAGTGGAGAATTTAGGGTGGAAAATTAGTAGTGATTTAATCTAATTGCTAATTAATAAAAAATGAAATAATTGCAAGTATTATCCAAACTAAACAAAATATTACAGGAATAACAAATGAAACAAGATTACCTGATTTTGATTCAACAAATATCTTTTTCCAACCGAGTTGTTCACTAATATCCGTCAATTCACCTTTTTTGAATTTATATGATGATTCAAAACACCCATTAGCATTGGTATTGAAAAAAACAATATTTTCCATTTTTTTGCATTCATTTTCTGCAATAAGAATATGAATATATTTTCTATGAAGAACCGAAATCCATATGAAATTAATATAAAAACCAAAAAGAGATATTAGATAGGCTATTAAATTTATTTTACTGATTAGTTGTGAAAAACTAGCAAATAATAATCCATTTAGAATCATATAAACGTGAAATGAAGTCCAAAAACTTTTATCCCAAGTTTCCCAGATAGAAATAAGTGATTTGTATTTTTCTAAATTATTGTTTTCATTAAAATACATTATTTATAATATATAATTGATAATTAATAATTTTGTGTATTTTAGGTTTACAAACAGTTTTAAAAAGATATATGATTCGTAGTGTTGGTCTTCCCTTTTACGTGTTGATCGCCAAAATCTACACATCGTAGAAGAATTTTGGGAACAAAGTTTATTCTACCAAAAGGGAAGGCCACTCTTCATTTTTCCATCTGTCTTTATATCCCTGCAAAGTATTCGTAGGTACTGATGGGACGATGGGAAATGCAAATATTGATGAGGATTTAAAGAAGGAAATTGAGGAGTTATTGAAAAATCCATTGTATAGAGCAAAGTATCAATCGTTGAAAGGTTTTATTGATAATGCATGTCTAGACTTTTTAAACAAATTAAAGAAAAAAGAGAGGATATGAAAATTCAAATCATATATTTTCATAACTTTTTTGTAATCATGGTATCTAATTCTTTTACTGAAAGAGATTTTCCACCAAGTAATATTATTTTATTTTTAAATTCAATATCTTCTGTTATGAGAATGCAATTATTTAAAAATGCAGTTTCTCCAATTATCGCATCCTTTACATTATTTTTACTTTCGTTTAATAATTTGTTATATACCTCACCATTTCCTAATTTGACTAATCCAAATCTTGCATAGCCAAAAACAAATGACTCAATAGGTATTACTGATTGTTTTAAAGTTACAAGAAACAATACAAGAGATTTTCTTTTTTCTATCCTGGCATCTGGAATATTGCTTAGTTCATCAATTTGTATATTTGTAATGAAATATCTAAATCCCAGTTCAATACTTTTTTCAAGTTTTTTAAGCGTTATTGTTCCTTTTAAAATTTCGTCATAAGCGTTTGTATCAAACATTATATCTGTCATTTTTCCTCCTAAACAATTAACCTATTTATTAAGTAAAATTTAAATTTGATCATATGTTTATATAAGTTGGTTACTATATGGCAATACGAGATGCTATATTTTTTATTATTATTGTTTTTGCAATAGCAGAATTTATTGCATTTGTTGGTTCAATGATAACATATTTGGGTATATTAAATGACATAAAGAATGATCCAATGAATACACAAAACATGGTAAATTTTGGTAATTGGTTGGTAGAATTTATAAAAGGGCAAGTATATGGTTGGCCTATTTCATTGATAACAACTTCATTGGGATATTTATTGTATAATTGGAGAAATTCACATGAATTTTAAATTATTTTTTTCTCTCCAAATAATATAAATTACATTTGGAGTTAATAGAGTTAATATCAATACAAAAAGAATATAATTATGAACAAAAGGTAGAAAAAGATAATTAAGAAAAGATATTATTATTGAAACACAATCTAAAGAAAATAAGATATAACTAAAAAAATAAATGTTCATCTCTTGTTTCTTTTTATATTGTATGGCTTTATACATTAAAGTAAACCATTTTTTATAGTGCATAGTTTTACAATAATACTTATAGATACTTAATAAGTATTTAAAAGTATTGAGTAATCTTTAAATAATCCTAATACATTATTATTATTGGCGATCAACAATGGTAGAAAAAATAGATATTAAGAATATGGTTAATGCAAGAAAAGCACGAGGTATGATCTACCTCGAAAATGGTTTTGAACCTCAAGAAGTCAATAGTAGAACATGGATTGTACCCTCACAAACTGGTAATGGAACGTATACTGTCTCACGGATGAAAGAGTTGCGGCATTGGTCTTGCACCTGCCCTGATTTTGAACTGAGGGGAATCCCCTGCAAACACATCAATGCCGTCAAGATTTGGAAGAACCTGAAAGACCGTTTTGAACAGTTGCACCTGAAAGTCAAACAACACATTACTATCAAAGATGTTGATGTATCGGAATGTAAATTTTGTCATTCCCCTGAGATTACAAAATATGGCATCAAGAACAGAAAACAAGTCTATTTCTGCAAATCATGCAGTAGGAGATTTGTAGACAATATTGATTTTGAGAATATGAAGTACAATCCTAAGATTGTTGCTTTAACACTTGATCTCTATTTCAAAGGAGTATCATTAAGAAAAATTAGCAATCATTTACAACAATTCTATAACCTCAATATTAGCCACAAATCAGTCTATAATTGGATTGAAAAATACGTTGGACTGATGAACGAATATGTCAATATCATTCAACCTGACATCGGGAACGTATGGCACACAGATGAAATGATGGTCAAGGTAGACGGTTCTTGGGAGTACCTCTGGAACGTCATGGATGAACGTACTCGATTCCAGTTAGCAAGTGTGGTATCAACCGAAAGAAGAACACGGGATGCACGTATGGTGTTCCAGAAGGCAAAGCACAATGCAGGGGGACGAAAGCCCAAGTACATGATTACTGATGGTCTTCATGCCTATAAGTATGCAGTTAATAAGGAATTTCCAACGAATACCAACGAAACGGAACACCTGTGGAATGTCGGGTTACAACACCACCCCAATAATAACCATGTCGAACGTCTGTATGGTTCTATCCGTCAACGTGAAAAGGTTATGCGAGGTTTGAAAGTAGAAGATACTCCCATCGTCGAAGGGCATAGATTATATTATAATTTCATCAAACCGCATGAGTCGTTGAACGGAAAGACACCATCAGAAGAGGCAGGTATCAATATAGAAGGTGACAACAAATGGTTAACTCTAATAAAAAAATCTGTCCAATATCAAAAAACTAAAAAAAATTAAACAAAATGATTTAATGATATTATCACATTAAGAGATTGATATACCATAAAAAAGATTTTGGATTAATATGAAAAAAGTTAAGAAATTATCAGCATCAGAAGATTTACTAAAAGAATTTGGTGGACAAAAATTTAGGACCATACTTGCTGATCCACCCTGGCAATTTAATAATAAAACTGGAAAGATGGCACCAGAACATAAACGGTTATTCAGATATACTTCTATGTCTTTTGATGAGATTAAAGAACTTCCAATTACTATGCTAACTGAGGATAAATGCCATTTGTATCTTTGGGTTCCTAATGCCCTTGTAAAAGAAGGTCTTGAAGTAATGGAACGTTGGGGTTTTGAGTATAAAACTAATTTGATATGGTATAAAATACGAAAAGATGGTGGACCTGATGGGAGAGGGGTTGGCTTTTATTTTCGTAATGTAACTGAAATGATTCTTTTTGGTATTCGTGGAACAAATAATAGGACATTACAACCTGGTAGAACAGAGGTTAATATTATTTCAAGTAGAAAGCGTGAACATTCCCGTAAACCAGATGAATTATATGATATTATTGAACGTTGTAGTTCTGGTCCTTATCTTGAATTATTTGCTCGTCATCCTCACCCTGGTTGGTGCCAATGGGGTAACGAGCATGAACAAAAACAAGAAATGCTAACAATTTAACAATCGGCAACATAAAGTTTTTTTGTAATACCGAAAACAAGAAGAGGGCAACCTCCGCCACCGCCTCCTTCTATTCGAGGTATTAATTTATTCATCCATGTGGTTGATGTTCCATATTTGTCCCAAATTTCTTTACCTAATGACTCCATAATTTCTCGTAATTCATTAGATTTTGTAATGACTATACCTACACTAATAGCACGCAAATCAAATAATAAACGAAAGTTATTCAGATCTCTATCGAAAAACGGATCTTTATTACTCCATTCAATTTCCAGGGCAATACAATTTTTTACGCAATCGACTTTATGAGTTGGTGTGTCACTTACATTACCATCTACTATAGTTTTTGTTTCAAATCCTTTTTCTTTCCATCCTCGTTTATTAAACTCTGAATCAATAGATCGAGATATAAGCGATTTTCCACCTCCCCCTACAATCATTTGACTCTTAAAAAGACGAAAATTTGTTAATATTTCGATGATGTCATTATATTCATTTGGAAAATCTTTTTTGAGAATTGCTACTGCATGTCGCCATTCATGCACTTCATAATTTTCAAGAATAAAATTTGGTAAACAATTAATCGCCATTAATTATTGTAACCAATTTTATCAATAAAAACTTATAGTTAAAATAACTACAAATTTTCCACTACCAATTTCCCACTGCTATTTTACACAGAACCCTATTTATGGTACTGTGTAAAAGTGTAGTGGGAATTTTAAAGTGGGAAATTTAGGTTGGTTATAGTCATCGATTAACCCTAATAAAAAGCTGTTACAATTTAATAAGTCACAAAAAACAATTCAATTTATTTCTTTATATGTGTATCTTATTTCAATATACGTTGGTTTTCTCGACATGCACAGCGAATAGTTTTTTATAAAAACCTTACCTTTTACCACGATACGAATATTGCAGGTCCATGCAGGTGAAGTTTGCCGTCTTCCCATCTTAAGTGGCCAATAAATCCAATCAAGAGTATGACACGACTTCCATCAACGACTATTGTATCAGAGTTTGCAAATAATTTGTTTATTTCTATGTGTCCACTAGTGTCCAGCTTTGCTATCATTACTGAACATGTTCCGAATCCTGCGATAAAATGATACCCTATGAATAATGGAGTGATGGTATATCCATCGATGACCACATATGCGAAAAGCATGGTGTCCTTTGCAGTGGTCTGTACTGTTTCTTGTGCAGTGTATGTGGGAAGTGCAGCAAGTAAAAACAGCATTATATAAGATAGAGACCATAGTTTCTTTTTCATTTTTTTCCCATATTGCAATAAGAATTTTCTGATATTAATAATTATTTATTTTAATTATTGCAGTATTTAAAATATATGAAACATTTGTTAAAATTTATAATTTATTCTCAAAAATATCTTAGGTAGGTATTTTTGGAAATTACAACGGTGTATTTCGAAGCCAGTCAAAATCACTTTGGTATAATTGTCTGATATCTTGCAATCCAAATTTGAGCATCGCTATACGCTCTAATCCCAAACCCCAAGCAAGAACAGGATTAGAAATTCCTATTGGTTCAGTAACTTCAGGCCTAAAGATTCCACTGCCGCCGAGTTCCATCCATCTGTTATTCCAAAAAACTTCGACTTCCATGCTTGGTTCAGTGTAAGGAAAGTATCCTGGTCTAAAGCGTATCTTTTCAAAGCCCATACGTGAGTAGAATTCAAAAATGACTCCCAACAATTGTCGAAAGGTTGCATGATCATCATGGATGATCCCCTCAATTTGATAAAAAACGGGAAGATGGGTCGCGTCGATATTTTCTTTTCGAAACACCTGACCAATTGAAAAGATTTTTGCAGGTGGTTGAGGATGTTCATAGAGATACCGAATTGTATTAACCGTCGTATGTGTTCGCAGCAAAGCCCGTTTGCCTTCGTCTTTTGAAAAATCATCTCCCCATCCATCTGAACCGGTTGATCCACCGTTCAAATGAACTTGTGCAATTTTATCCAACAATTTGTGATCTTGAAAGGAAATCTCAGACGGCGTCTTGCAGTAAAACGTATCCTGCATATCCCTTGCAGGATGGTCTTGAGGAATGAATAATACATCCATATTCCAAAAACATGATTCAACAAAGTTACCCATAATTTCTTGAAACCCCATTTCAAGAAATATCTGCCTGATATCCTCAATGAGAACATTCAAAGGGTGGAGTTTTCCACCATATATCCTAGGAGCAAAAGCTGATACATCATACGGTCGAATAGGTTTTTTTTCCCATAATCTTTCCTTAATAACCTTATCGGAAATCTGTGAGATCTCGTCCTGAAGAACAATCCCATGACTCAATACTTGTTTACCAAAATCGGTTAATTGAATATATCCCAATACAATCTCTTTTTCTTTCACAACATTTTTCCTGGAAACAAGTTGGTGATATTTCTTGGTATCAATTTCACTATTAGGATGCAAAGAGAGAAAGTGTAATATTTTCTCATCCTCGTCTTCTTTCCCAAAAACTGATTTCCCAAGATCGGTGACTGAGAGTATCGTTATAGTATCTTTCTTAGAAATCGTAACCCATCCTTTTTGCTTTAACCATCCAATAGCAACTGGTATTTCATGTGTCTGTAAAACATCCTTGAAATCCTGAAGGAGTGCGATACCCTGAAGGTCAATAATCTTTCGAAGGGCTCGACGTTCAGGTAATCCATTTTTAATGAATTCTTCACCATCTGAACCCAGAGCATATACCGTTTTAACCTGCTCTTCGATGGTAACAATATTTTTTGATTGCAGCCAAGAAGCTGCATTCATTACTTCAACATCCTGAGAGAAATCACCTTCTTTAAGAATAGTCTCAGGGGAAGCCTTTCCTTGAAGTTTTTCCAGCACCAACAAAACCTTTTTTTCAAGGGGTGACAACTCGTGAATCAATTTTTTAAAATCCATTGCCATCTTGAATATCACGAATACGTATTAACATATCGCTCTCATGTTCTGAAAACGTATCTTCTTTTTTCTTATCGCGTCTTAACTCATGACGTCGTACAACTGATTCAATAGCAGAAACGTTGCCAATGCAGATCGCATCATTAAATGATTCGCGTAATTTCTTTGATTGTGTCACCTCGTCAGTCATTACACTCATGGGCAATTTTTCAATATTGACGTCAGCAGTATCCGACTCTTCATCAAGAGTTGAAATATAGCGAAATGGTTTTGGTCGACGTTTCTCAATTTCAGAATCCGTATCATCTATTTCAACCATATTCTCTTGCATCCTCCTACGCACGCTAAAAGAGAATCGCTATACTTTATTTAAATATTTAGTAAATTAAAACATGAGGAGAGAATGGGGGGATTTGAAGGTGGTGAAGAGAGATAATAAAAGTTAATTCCCCCATTCATGAAAGAGTATAAATATTATTCATATAAATTTTATTATTAAAATCAAAGTATTATTAAATAAAAAATTAAAATAATACATAAAAATAACAAACTATTTTATAATCCCTCTTCTATTGTGCTAAAGAACATGACGCAACAAAAAGTACTCCGCGATGAACCTTTTGGCAAGTTGACCATGAAAGATTCTTATGTGCACAAACGATTTTTTTCTAAGCATATCAGAGGATACATTGACTTATTACGCCCCTTTACCCTCATGGCCCCATTTATCGTGAGCATGAGCGTCATGGTTGCAAGTCTAGTGTACACTAAAACATCCGTTCCCAAAAATTGGTGGGTCACGGTTGGTAATGCGAGTCTCACTGTTGCATTGGTAAATGCTGCCTCCAATGCTCTCAACCAAGCAACAGACGAAGAAGGCGACCGAATTTCAAAACCTTATCGACCTATCCCCAAAGGAATCATTGGCGCAGATGAGGCACAAAGCCTCGCATACATCCTATACCTTTTTGCATTGCTACGGGCAGTAACAATCAATCAATGGTTTGGACTGTTCATTTTCTTAATCATGATTTTTACAGTGCTATATTCTCTTCCCCCACGAATGAAACGATTTCTTTTTTTGAATCAGCTCTGGATCTCCATTCCGAGGGGATTATTAGGAATTCTTGCCGCATGGAGTGTGTTTGGTAATCCTTTCCAACCGCTTCCTCTCATTATTGGAGGTTTGGCAACATTATACTTAGTAGGCGGAATGAGTACAAAAGATATTGTTGATGCGAAAGCTGATAAGACTGTTGGAGTGAAAACATTGGTAAATACTCTAGGAGTCCGACGAACAGCTGTAGTCTCAGTTCTTTTTATGATCGCTCCTTTTATTTTTATCCCGATTTTTATTAACATTGGATTGCTAGAATTCTTCTTCTGGCCATTATCCATTCTCATGATTGGAGCTCTTATCGTGTTTTATCTCATGCTGAAGGGAGATTCAGAAAGTGCAACACTTGAAAATATCCATGCTTGGTCGATCATGTATATTGTTTACATAATCTATGCACTTGGATTTTCTTTACTGACGATTTTCCATGAACCTTTATTGCAAATGTTTACAGCGTAGTATAGTGAGATATGACTTCTTAATATCTTATGGAAAAATTAATCACAGAGTGGCCGAGGATACAATCCAGCATCCTTAACAAGTTTTGGAATGATATCCTCCCAAAAAAGTGCAGTGATATGGATCCCTGATAAACCTTTGAGTTTGCGAAGTTCATTCATCATTTCTAAGGAAAAATCAATAGATTCCAGTGCAAAATTCTTTGCAGTAATTAACCGATGATAAATATTATCAGGTATATCAACACCAGGGACGTGATATTTCATTCTCTCTAGCATTTTTATGGATTTAATGGGTGTAATTCCTGCAAGTATGAAAATCTTTGAGTCAAGACCTCTATCACAGACCTCATCAATAAAATGAGAAAACCGATCAATGTTAAACACGCTTTGAGTTTGAATAAAATCAACGCCTGCAAGAACCTTTTTCTCAAGTCGTTCTACCCGAACCCAATATGGTGATGCAAAAGGATTACTAACTCCTCCAATAAAGACATGAGGTTTACCTTTTTTTACTTCTTCACCATTTTGAAAGATTCCGTTGTCTCTTAATTGTTTAGCAATCTGGATTAACTGAATGGAATCAATATCATATACGCCCTTAGCTTCAGGATGATTTCCCATAGATTGATGATCCCCCGTTATAAACAGCATATTAGAAATTCCCATTGCCGATGCTCCAAGCACATCACTTTGAAGAGCGATACGGTTACGATCTCGACAGGACATCTGGAGAATCGGCTCAATTCCATATTGCTTTAACAAGTTTGCACCTGCAAAGCTGGACATACGAACAACAGCAGTTTGATTATCCGTAACATTGAACGCATCGGCAGAACCTTTAACGATTGCTGCTTTTTCAATAAAACAAGCAGGGTCTGCCCCTTTCGGCGGTCCAATCTCCGCTGTAACAACAAAAGAACCTTGTTCGAGTAATTGTTGAAATTTACTGAGCATCATCGGCTATCATCTGCCACTTGTTGTATTAAAGGAACGCTCCAATTATGTGGGGGGATAATATGTTTTAATTGATGTTCTTTTACGCCATTTTTCATTTTTTCCAAGATTTTTTCCCATACACAAAAGTATTCTTTAGACACCTCACAGCGACCATCCATTGATCCACCACAAGGACCATTTAGCATATGTTTCGGACATTGCCCTATTGGGCAAACCCCTGAATAATTCTCCACAATACAAGTGCCGCAGAGAGAACATTTTTGTGAAAAAATTCCTCGAATTTCTTCGACTCCAAGAAACAAAGTATCAGTACCACTTACAATATGTTTTTCTGGAAAAAGAGTAGAGACGTTCTGAACTCCACTTCCACATGCCAAAACAAGGAGGGAAGATGCACAATCTATCTTAGATAACTCTTGTCGAAATAGCCGTTTGCTGTTCTTTTGATGACAGGCAGGATCTAGGACAAAAAACCCTGTCACAGTGTATCCATTGTCCTCCAATTGCTCCTTCATCTGCAAGACCTCGTGTTCTCCACCGGTCTTACACAACGTTGCGCATTGGCTGCAACCAATAACATAAACAGATCGCGATTTTATCATTTTTGTAAGATCTTGAAAATTCTTTTTCTTAGTGACAATCATTAGTACCAGAAAAACATCTCGTTACATCTTTTAAGAGTTATGATAAAGAACAATATCATATAACAGAAAATTAAAAAAATGTTAATAGATGTCCCATACTATGATTTTAGAGAAACCAAATCAAATAGACGAAGTTGATGGCGATCACATGGGAGATACCCTTTTTTCGTTTCCAGAGCAAATTGAAGAATCAATAGAAATAATGAAACACGCGTCTATTCCAAAACTTTACAACATACAACAGATCATTATTACAGGAATGGGTGGATCGGCTATTTCAGGGGATATTATTCAAACATATTTACGAGAAAAACTCTCTCTTCCAATCATTGTCAATCGTTCGTACGACCTTCCAAAATGGGCAAATAAGCATACCCTTGTCATGGTGCAGAGTTACTCTGGAAATACCGAAGAGACAATTAGCTCATTTAAACAAGCTCATCAAAGAAGTTGTCCCATCATAGCCATTTCTTCTGGAGGAAAATTGAAAGAGTATTGCAAAAAAAGAACAACTCCTTTTGTTGAAATTCCATCGGGATATGCACCACGGGCTGCCACAGCATACCTTTTATTCTGTGGACTATATAGTATTAAAAATGCAGGGATTTTGCAACACAAGATTGATTCAGAGATTGCCGAAGCAATTAATATTTTAAAAGGAATGAGAAGCAATATTCATAAAGAAATACCAATATCAAAGAACATTGCAAAGAACATTGCTGCTCAAATTGGTGAAACGATTCCACAGATTTATGGATGGGGATTATATGAACCAATTGCCAAACGATGGGCAACCCAATTCAATGAAAACAGTAAGCTCATAGCCCGATATGATGTTGTCCCTGAGTGTAACCATAACGATATCGTTGGGTGGGCAGGTCATCCATCCGCCTCAAGATACTTTACCTGCATCTTGTTTCGAGATGCGAAACTTGAGACAATTCAGATGAAGGCACGATTGGATTTCCTAAAACGCCTTTTAAAAGAAGTCAGTGCAGGGGTGATCGAACTGGAATCCAATGAGAAGAACATATTGGCAAAAATGATGTATTGTATGTATCTAGGAGATTATGTTAGTTTTTATACTGGAATTCAAAGACATATCGATCCATCACCTGTTCCCATCATCACTCAATTAAAAGAAGCCCTTGGTAAATTGTAATACACACCATATATATCGTTTAATCCGTATATGGATCAAAAGACTTTATTTAAAGAAAAAACTATATATAAGAAAATGTAATTTATATAAATGGGGGTTGACAATGAAAAAAATATTATTGAATATAGGAGTATTTTGTACTGTTTTTGCAATAATGTCAGTTGTGACCGCCGTTCCTCAGACCAATAGTGCCCCAGCAATGACAGTGATACATGAAATTGAGGAAAATAGAGACCTATTTGAAGAGAAAATGGCTGAAAGCTCATATATTGACCCTCAACTAACTGGAATAATAGATCTTATAAGGCAACTCATATTAATGATAATCAACTTTGTATTGAATTTGATTGAAATCATCAGAGATCTCATAAATCTAGTCGGGCTAATAGAGTATCTTATTGAATTAGTACTGGTTTTTATTGCAGCAGTATTTAGTCTCATTGAGGCAATCTTTGATTTGTTCAATCCAGGAATAAACCTTGCATAAAAACCTAAAGAGACAACACAATGAAATTCATCGCAAGTTTTCATAATTTCATATAGATTGATGATTATGCATGAAATTCAATAATTTTTTATCGTACTCAAAGAATATGATCAGTTTTTTCAATTCCAAATGGTTGCGTATAGGTACAGCCATAGTCATTTCTTAATACAGCTCTTATAAAATTTGAATCAATCGTGGAGATATTCATAATATTTTCAGTTCCAACTATTTGTGAATCCTAATCAATCCATAGGTAGCTATCTATATAATCCCCATATATTTGTATGAGAGTACCTTGAATACTCACATCAAGTACTTTTGGGGTCATTGCTTGTCCATATGTAGGGCTTTTGCTATCCGACCCATTTGGTTCATATGAACAATAGAAGGCACCATGGAGCATAGCCTCTCTCAAGTCACTTTCTGTTAAATTATTCATTAGAAAATGCTGCTAGTTTCTAAATGAATCACGTGACATGTTATAGAAATCATCGTTTGAAAAACCCCATACGAGATCATTTGGTTCTCTTGCCTTGTTGATTCGATCCCAAAGTAGTCTATCATTTTGATATCGACCCCCCTGATTATACACTTCAATGCCTGATATTATACCTTGGTACTGATTGAAAAAATTTTGATACCATCGTTCATTGTAACAATATCTCCCTAGATGATGAAACACGGACATTCCTTGGTGTTTTTGGATAAAATAATATGAAAGATAAGGAAAAAAACCCATAAACGAACACTCATTCAATAGACTACTTCGGTGATGCCCGATAGTCAACTCATTTCCCGATATGGCAAGCATATGCAAAGTGGGATAATACTCTGAAGAAGCAGAATGGTCTATAAGATCTTCGTTTATCCAATCACTCCAAGGCCATGTATTGGTATTATGATCAGTAATCGCAAGGATCTCATACGTTCCATTATCATGATGCTGTGACATAACTTCATCAGGAGTACTTGTTCTATCACTCTCTGTTGTGTGTGAATGCAAATTTGCTTTGTAATGTTTGGTTACCTGAAAATCAACACTTTCGTAGGGTTATGTATACTGATTGTTATAGGTTCTTTCATACTACTTTTTACATTATTAGAACCTAGTCCGTATCGAACGCATTCTAATTTTGAAGCATTTGTTGATACATTCAAAAGGATAAAAAGAACACATACACAAAATGTCCGCATATATTTTTTCATTGCATATTAAAATTAAATTTGAAAACTGATACAGATAACTTTCTCTCTGTTAATTCAATTTTTTCCTAAATTAACAGTCCAATACTATCGTACGTTATTGCCTTCAAGCGAAATTGAAAGACAATTCACATGATGCCAACGGCCAGCGGAGTTGATGATTAAAGTTGATTGGCGCTTATTGATATTATATGAATTTAGATATTTTCATATGGGTAGCTACAGTATTACCGGCATCATCATACACCTTAACGTCCAGCAGATGTTTTCCTTTCGGTAAATTGATATACCATTCCATCGGTTGTTCTGAAATAGTATGCTCAAGCTTACTATCTACATAAAATTCTGCTCTGTCGACAGCATAATTATCGTCAGTTTCTATTTGAATGGTGATTGATCCAACAATGATGGTTCTGTTCAAGAGGGGGATTCGGCTATTGAAGAAATAGAGCCCATTGACCGGTTGTATTATGGAGAGAGTCGGGTCTATATTGTCTGCAGTAATTGTTACCTCAGTTGCGGTAAACTTACCGGCATTGATCTCAACGGTAATCCTTCCATTAGTTGGAGTACATTCAACTTGATACAGGGTCCATGAGGCAATAAATCCATTAAAGCTCTGTGCTATAACAGTTCCTCGATTAAAACCACTGAGGTCTGCTGTAATATCTTCTCGTGTAATATCATTGGTTAATACTCCTGTTATTGCAGCTTTTATTTCGACTGTATCCCCATTTCTCACAAACTGGGTATTCCCAGTGCTCAAATCCCTGATACTTGTATCAATTTTCATACCGGTGCCTTGACCAGAAATGAAAATAGTCATACTGTCATATCCTACTAGACCTGTATAAGCTTCCACTAAAAGAGTGTATTTTCCACTCGCGATGTTGTTTGTATCCCATTCAAAGCTCCCATGATCTAAATCAATATTGTTACAATGCACGTCTCCCACTTGCATCCAATGAATGTTATCGCTACTATAGTAAATATAGATGGGTAACTCCTCTCCAAGTAAATCATCATCGATCGCAAACCATCGAATCGTCTCTACTCCGCTCAGTACATCACCTTCTTTTGGAGATATGAGTTGGATGATCGGTGGGAACTCATCTGAATCATCAAAGACCTTGACCAATACACTGTCCATGTCAACATCGCACCCAGACAAATTCACAATGGCAATATTGGTACCTTGACAATGATGCACCGCTTCAGCTTGGTATTGAATGACAATCGTTTCTCCAGGGTCTATAGTTACGTTCCACATAATTGTTCGAAAATCAGGGCTTACATATGTCTCTTTTGTAGATGCGTTATCTCGATATTCGAATTGCATCGGAAGCATGTCAATCACATTAATGTCAAGAGTGTCTAATGATGTACTTACTATTGTTAACTGAAAGGTTAAAATTTCATCTTTGAAGCAATATAAGAGATCAACCCATTGTTCTGTATGTTCATCCCAAACTTTTTTTGTTATATCAACAAGTGGTTGTCCTTCACTGATGACTTTTACTGGTACCAGGTCCCTGTCTGAAACACCATTTTCAGTTGCGGTGACCGTAACTTTATTCCACCCATAGCACAAATGAGCAGTGTGTGCTTCAAATGTTATCTCAATTGCATCTCCTACAGGCAATGTAGGTATGGTCCAATTCACATGATAATCATCAAAGGTTATTGGAGTCATATTTGCAGACTCAGAGATATATTCTAACTGGGAAGATAATTCATCTGTAACAATGACATTAGTTAACGCTATTTCTCCAACATTTCGCACAATAATCTTAAAGGGCAGATCTATTCCCTCAACAACTCGTATCTCTTCTTCCCATTTGCCATTGCTCTCGTTATACACATATTTTTCAACATCAACATTAGGGGTCAGGACGTCAACAAATGCGGTATCATAGGCTGCCACTTGATAGGTAGTATACCACCCACTTACTGTTGCAATATTGGTGAAATCTGCAGTGACGACACAACTGCACGAAAACGAGTATAATGCACCAACAGCTAATGTACCTATTGTAACATCGCAATCTGGACAGAGTGGATCTGTCACCTCAACATCTGTCAATTCAACATCACCAGTATTAGTTACCGTAATCGTAAAGGTAGCTATACCTCCAATAAGTATTTCCTGCATATCTGGCGATTTCTCTATAGAGATTTCCGGACCAATCATGTCCACAAAGGCAGTATCGGAAGCGGTTACCTCATAGGTGCCATACCATCCATGTACTGTTGCCATATTGGTATAATCTGCAGTAACAATGCCACTGCATGAATATGTATATGATTCACCAGCATCTAACGATCCGATAACTTGATCACAATCTAAACATATAGGATCTGACACTTCAACATCCGTCAAATTTGTATCACCGGTGTTTGTAACTGTAATCGTAAAGCTAGCCATCTGACCTATAATGACTTCCTGTGTATCAGGGGATTTAGCAATAGATATAGCAGGAGAAACCATATTTACATAAGCGGTATCTGAAGCTGTTGCTTCATAAGCTCCATACCACCCGCTCACTGTCGCAATGTTTGTAAAATCTTCAATAACAATACAATCGCACGTGTACGTATATGAAGCGCCAACGGCTAACGATCCAATAGTGACACCGCAATCTGGACAGAGGGGATCAGAAACAATGATGTTAGTCAAAGGTGTCTCGCCCGTATTGGCCACTGTAATTGAAAAGGTCGCCGTCTGTCCAACGATGATTACTTGTATATCAGGAGATTTTTCAATAGAAATAGCAGGCGTTACCACATTTACATAGGCAGTATCAGAATCGGTTACTTGATAAATTCCATACGAGCCAGTCACTGTAGCCACATTAGTGAAGTCCTCTGTCACACTACCACTGCACGTATAGTTGTATGATTGACCAACATTTAACGTGCCGATGGTCTCACCACAATCGGGACAAAAAGGATCGGACACCACCAAATTTGTTAGTATTGTCTCACCAATGTTTGTTACTATAATTGTAAAGGTAGCTGTTTGCCCCTCGACAACATCCTGAGTATCAGGTGATTTTGTAATTGAGATTTCTGGACCGATGACGTCTATGTAGGCAGTATCATTTGCAGTCACCTGATAGGTCCCATACCAGCCGGTCACTGTAGCTACATTAGTAAAATCCTCAGTAACAACACCACTACAGTTGTAAGAATATGATTTACCGACATCTAATTTACCTATATTTACATTGCAGTTGGGACAAAAGGGATCTGACACCGCCACATTTGTTAATGCAACATCACAGGTATTTATGACCGTGACTGTAAAAGTGGCAAGCTGCCCAGAGACGACCTCTTGAATGTCTGGTGATTTTACAATAGCGATACTCGGATATACAACATCAACGATCGCTTCATCCGAGTCTGTCACCTTATAGGATCCAAACCAACCGCTCACGGTCACAACATTAGTAAAATCCTGGGAAACCACACATGAGCAGATGTAAGTATGTGATTCTCCTGATAATAATAATAATAATGTTTCATCACAATCAGGGCAGAGAGGATCATCTATTACAATATTAGTCAACATCGTATCACCGGTATTAATCACCGTGATCGAAAAGATGGCCATCTGTCCAACGATCACTATCTGTTCATCAGGTGATTTTGTAATAGAAATACTAGGATGATTAACTTCAACGTGTGCTGTGTCATTTGCAGCCACTTGGTATGTTCCGTACCAACCAGTCACTGTTGCCATATTGGTGAAATCTTCTGTGACAATACGACTACATGTGTAGGTGTATGATTGACCTACGTTTAACGTCGGAATATTCTCATTACAATCAGGACAGAGAGGATCTGACACGATGACATTAGTCAGTGCTCTATCGCCTGTATTTGTCACAGTAATTTCAAAGGTGGCAGTCTGTCCAACAATAACCATTTGTTCATCAGGAGATTTAGAAATAGAAATACTCGGACCAATGGCATCGACTGAGGCAGCATCTGAAGAGGTCACCTGATAGGCACCGTATAACCCACTCACCGTTGCAACATTAGTAAAATCCTCTGTGACCACGCAACTGCATGTATAGTTATATGATTGGCCAACAGTCAACGTACCGATATTCTCAACGCAATCAGGACAAAGGGAATCAGACACCACAACACTGGTCACCGTTTTATCACCTGTATTAGTTACCGTTATAGAAAAGGTAGCAGTCTGTCCAAACAGGACTTCCTGAAAATCTGGGGATTTATCTATAGAAATTGCAGGGCTTATGGCGTCAACCACAGCACTATCCGATGAGGTCACCTGATATGATCCATACCACCCACTCACTGTAATAAGATTAATGAAATCTTCAGTCACACCGCAACTGCATGTGTAGGTATATGTTTCACCAACACTTAAGGATGGTATCGTAACATCGCACTCGGGACACAAGGGATCGGATACCACGATATTTGCTAAATATGTATCTCCCGTATTAGTCACCGTGATCGTAAAGAGAGCGGTCTGTCCCACAATAACTTCTTGGCTATCGGGCGATTTTTCAATGGAAATTTTAGGACCAACCACTTCAACAGTAGCTAAATCCGTATCTGTGACTTGATACGTGCCATACCACCCAAATACAGTTGCGCTATTGATAAAATCCTCATTAGCAACACAAGTACATGAATAGGTGTGAGATTGACCCGCATTTAACGTACCGATGATCTCATCGCAATCGGGGCAGAGGGAGTCTTGCACTACGACATTTGATAATGGTATTTTTCCTGTGTTAAGTACAGTGATTGAAAAGGTGGCAGTCTGCCCCATGACGACTTCCTGTTCATTGGGAGATTTTTCAATAGAAATACTGGGATAAATAACAATAACAGAGGCTGTATCAGAATCCGTTACCTCAAAAGCCCCATACCATCCCCTCACTGTTGCCACATTAGTGAAGTCATCAGTCACAATACCACTACACGTATAGTTGTATGATTGACCTACATTTAACATGCCGATAGTCTTATCGCAATCAGGGCATTGAGTATCAGACACAACCACATTTGTCAAAACTGTTTCCCCTGTGTTAACAACCGTAATGGAAAACGTGGCTGTTTGTCCCACGTTGACTGATTGGACATCTGGTGACTTTTCTATGAAGATGTTTGATTGCGGCAGATTGACAAGGGTGTCTTCACTGTCGTTATTATTGCCAGGAAATGGATCAAATGAAGTACACGTTACAGATGCATTATTGGTAAGGATACCACTAGTATCACTATTAACTTGCACTGTTATGTTTATTCTGACGGTTGCTCCAACAGCAAGAGTTGTTATTATCCAAGTATACGTTGGAAAACTACCACCACTTGGTCCAGGAATTGCACTTAAAAATGTAACGTTTTGAGAAAGAGTATCAGAAATTATGACACCCGATGCAATATGGGGTCCTTGATTAGTTATAAGAAGGGAATACGTTAATTGTGTCCCTGCATAAACGGGGTCATTATCATCGGATTTTACAATACTAAGATCTGAAATGAGTATATCATTATCCCAGAAGGAATCAGATCTATCAATTTCTGAGGTTTGATCGACAGTCGGATCCTCGTTATCAGTAGCCCAAGTAAAAAATAAACATGAAGTGTCACCCAAGGTATCTAGTGCAATATATAAATCAATATTTTTATTTATAATTCTATATCCTGCTATATTGGTATCTATTATTTTTTGTGGGTGCATAGAAGTCCAGGGACTATATTCACTATAATCACCATCATTATCAACATCACTAACAAGATATATATCACCGACATGATCATTATCTGTATCTTCTATTAAAAGAATAAACTCCGCTTCGTACACCATGCCACCCTGTCGAACCATATTATGAGGACAATCTAGATCAATGAATACTTTATATCTAGCATCAGGATGTAGCGTAAAATCTGGATATCCATAGCATTCCATTCTATGGTATAGATACTCTTCACTAATGTTATAGTAAGCATAGTGAACGTCTCTGTAGTCGTCATTGGGACCATTTTCTGTTGGATCTTCATCATAGAGAATCCAAGAGGTTGGCCATGTGGGGGCTAAAATATATCCTTGAGGACCACTTGCACCATAGTCGTCATTCCCATATTCGATCATATCATTAGTATTAGCATCGACAATATTTTTTTCTGGCGATGGTATCTGCTCCAATGCACTTTGGGCTAGTCGTACCTCTTCAGTAGATTCTTTGAGAAAGTGGATCTCATCAGACATTACGTCAGAAGATCCAGCCTTTTTACCTACTGAAAGTGTGCTAAAGACTGAAAAAATTAAGATCGCACAGACAAAAACTGTTGTGAATATTCTTAATTGATTATTTTTCTTGTTGAAGCTGATGTTCATTATATTTTGCCTCCTTAGATAATTATCCCGCAATAAAAAGAGATAATCCTAAAGAAAATTAGTCAATTTATATATAAAATTTATGGTATACATTCTATTTTTTAAGACATTTCTGCATGTTTTTTTTCATTTTTTTATTTTCATAAATTATTTCGAATACACTCAAAATTTATTTTTATTTTTGATAATTATAATAGTATTATTTCTATGAATGCTTAAACCTTATACAAATTTGTGAGGATATAGTCGATATTGTCATGAAAAGGGAGCAACAATTTCTGTTAATATAATAATATGTATCCTTTGTGCTAGTAAAGTTTATGGTTATTGCTTTTTTCAAACATAATGTGACTCTCAGAGCTCCATTCAAGAATGTCACAATAGATGATGGAGTCAATCTCTACATTTACCTAGAAATCAATGTAGAAATCTTATGAATGAGTAATCATAGTAATTAACATAGCGTACTAATAGTCTGAACACATTGGAAACATCCTCCTCCTAACTAGTATGTTGAAAAGAGAGATGTTGACATTGGCAACGAAAGCAAAGTTGAGAAGGTCAAGGGGATAAACAAAGACTATTAACTCTTAGTCTCTTTTTCAGTATTTTTCGGAATGGTAACTTTTAGTTTATGGAATAAAGACGAATGAAAAAATGATAAGTCCGTTTGTCGTTTCAGAGAGAAATACTCCTTCGTTGCAAGAAACAGTCACAATGATGATAAAGACACCCAATCCAAAAAACCAGCTATTTATGGTTCCATAAACTACTTCATTTGGATCAAGACTCGTGGTTAATAACGATTCTCTGTTGTTATATACGACCATCCCAGAAATGTTTGTAACGTTTACATCGATAATCCGAATATTGTGAACAGGGATATTTCCAACATTCTTCACTTTCACAATGGGTGATGAATAGGTTGGGCCCCTGAGAACAGAGATATCTAAATCAATGATTTCAATGAAAGTCAATGTAAAATTATGGGTAGAGTTTTCTCCGATAGACATTTCATAATAGCTTGGTTCGTATCCTATTTTGTACGAAGATATATTCCAGACGCAGAAAATAACAGGGATATCACCCTTAAAATAATAACCCGTTTCATTGCTATAGCATTCAAAGGAATTATTGCCGCATGTTATAGTTACTTTTGCCCCCTCGATAGGATTCTGATGTGTGTCTGTTATGTAGCCTGACAAAGAACCGTTTGCAGTAGAAACCGTGGTAGCTAGTACACTAAATGGTGAAGAGATGATGATAAAACCTAGAGTAATAATTAAAAATCTACTTTTCATTCTTTTACCCCCAATCATCTATATATTAAATTTAATGATTATTTAAAGATTTCTCCAAAACGAGATTGAAACGTGAATCAAGAAGGTATTAAGCAAAAATTTTAAGTATAAAATCTTTAAATACTATCTCATATTTCTCTAACATACATGAGAGAATGAAATGAACAAAAAACTCCTAGCATGTGTAATCGTATGTGTGTCGCTTACTATTGCATTGAGTGGTTGCACAGAAGAACAGAGTAAAAAGAAAAAGGATACAGTCGATGCCCTCCTGAATGTCTTAGGACTCTCATTGGAAGATTTATCTGGTAAATATAATATATCAAACGAGGAATATATCACAGAATCATATATGCTAGAATCGGGTCCGTTTAAGGGAATAACTTTAGCAGAATCGTATAATACGCAATTCTTTAACAGCAGTACAAACTTCTTAAATCAGGTAATTCTGAAATATGATACCAAAGAGATATGTAAAACTGCCCTTGATACGGCAAAATGGAACTTACGATATGATTTTACCGAGATATCACCTACTATTGAGATAGGAGACGACTCATTTTTTGGGAATACAACCTACAAGTATTATGAGCATTTGATACCTGTTTATGTGTTATGTTTTAGAGTTGCTAATGTGATAGTGTTCTTGAATGGTATGGCCCCTCAGCAAGGTACGTTTCTAGACTATGGTACTATAATAGAAAGCACCATAAATGAGCATCTTGATTGATGAATATGATGCGAAAAATAAGATTACCATCCTTTTTCAATTCTTAATTGAAAATAAAAAAAGTATAAAAGATATAAAAGTAACATTGTACAAATTGTATACCTTTGAGTATGGCTATTTAATAGTTAAGCTAACTGATCGTATTGAACAATTCCTTATTTAGAGGATCTTTGCACACTCGTCTAAGATTTGTAAATGCGACCTTCAATGTTTTGTAGACATCAACATTACATGGTGCTGATCGATATTCAAAGCCATGTTGCTTTAATTCATACTCACCAGGGATCCTTTTTGTATCAATAATCTCATGTTTGAACGCATCATCCATGTTCTTTACAATGTCTTCAATTTGCTCTTGAGAAAATTGAATAACAGAACAATGTTTATCTCGCATACTGAAATGAACATGCATACCTGCAGTAAGAAGACAGCTGTCATTCTCAAAAAACATCCCAAGATGATGAGAGTCCTTTGTCCCATAGATATTTTTCGTAAAATCAGTATAACTATTGCCATTATACTTATCAAAAAAATATTGTGCCTTCTCTTTTGGGACTACCATATAAGGCATATCAACAAGTTCCATACCAAATTTATCTGCACGATGTTCCCAATATGATTTTGACATATCCCATGTCATTTTCACTGTGTTCAGATGCATCCATGGTTCACTGCGAAGCTCGACAAGAAAGCCAAACACATCAGCTGGAAATTCATACTCTTTCGGTTCAACTATTCGATCCCATATATTCGGTGTATCTTGCTTTTTAAGAAGAAAAAATTCTTTTTCTATCCCAACCTCAGTAAATAATTCGTAATCCACGTTGATCCTCCACTCTCATATCAGTATCGTTTTTTCATTATTAAACATTTATACATATTTTAAAACATGATTGTATCAAAAGAATATACCACATTCAGTATCCATGAACATAATCCATGAAAGGGAAAAAAGATGGGTTATACTAACCCATACATCCTGAAACAAAACTCGTACATTGTCGGGAGATCTCGCCAGAGTCCTCCACCATTTCGTGTAAACCAAAAGGTTCCATCATCGTATTGGTTTCCAAAAGCATATGCCCATTCATATCCAAAACTATTCCCCGGATTGTTGGATGGTGGTCGAAGTACGATACAGTACGATGTCCCTTGCGTTACTGAAATATCAGCAAAATCAATATTAAACCAGGTCCAGGTCGATGCAATTTCTGATGGGGTAAACACTTTAGTGTCCAATACTGGCCCTGTTGGGCTATTTTGATGGACTTCGACAGTCAAATCATAAACAGGGGTGCCAAACTTACGTAGATAGAGTTCGGCACGTGTCAACGTACTGATTGTTGGAGTGTAACTTTGCGCTCCACCCCATGATCCATCCGCTGCATATCGTATGGGAAATCCTCTATCATAGATTTCTTGATCGATATGAAGAATTTCATTCCCATCAACAATATAGACATACACTGTAAACGATTGATTTCCCCCATTAGAAGTTATATCTATTTGACATTGTTGTGACCCGATTGGAAGACCTGTCGTATCGATATCTACGGTAATACTATCATGTTCACCTGTAGATTCGCCTGAAAGTGGATAGACATCAATCCATTCGCAAGGCTCAGATAAACTATACTGCAAAAGATTTACATTTGCATTCCAAATGTAAAAGGTCGTTTGTATAGTTTCACCTTGTGCTCTAATGCCAGCATTATAAGATACAGGATCATACATTAAAACGGGACCAGGCGAAGCAACAGCGATAGTTGTAATATAGGGAATTTTATTGTATGCTGTTACAACGAAGTCAAGTGAATCTGCGTTTTCAGGAATGGTTTGAGATAAAGTGATGATCGCTTCTCCAGTAGCATCTGTATATGCTGCCCCAAGAAAAACGTTATTGTACGAGAGGGCACATAAGGCACCTTCCACTCCAGTAACAGTGACCTCGAATTCCGTTGCTCCCGCCATGATTGATGATGCATGATTGATTGACATAGCACCTGGAATGTCCGTTCGAACCTGAATTGATGGGTCACCAAAGACGGTCCACGCATCAGCCTCTGTAGTTCCACCAGAACCATAATCGTCCATCATAGCCATGGCACCATTGTAACAGAGAGCGCCAAAAGACGTTTTAATGTTATCAGTATACATCCCCACAAGAATATTATTAAATTCATCCTGGGCTTCCATGGGGGGATCCCAACTCTGGCTAATAGTTGACATATACGCTCCGATGCCTCCAGTTGGTTGATTGTTGTGTGTTGCCCGCAACCATGCTTCCCCGAAACACGTGCCGCTTTGGAATTCTCCATTATTACAGGCAACCGAGGTGATGAACGGTAACATATTGTCATTGGTCAGGGTAGCAATATTACTATTACTAAATCCACTGGACCCCCATCCTTGCATCCATCCATGTCCACAGTAGTTGATGATGCTGCGACCCTCATTCAATGTAGTGGAGATCATTGTAGGGGTAGGATCACCTGTGGCATCTGCCCCACCTTGGCTTCCGTCATAAAATTCATCAACGCTGGTATAGGTAAAATCAAGCAACAACGTCCGGATATTCCGTATGTGTTGATAATCGTATTCATTATCGTCACCTGGACCTTGATTTGATGCAATCCCGACTCCTTTTTGATACCATGCTGCACCAGCTTGAGGATCGCGTTCATACTCGATCGACCGCTCGACCTGCGTTTGAACTTGAGCGCTGTTTTCTGCGGAGAATCGCCCGACGAACAGTTCCATATAATGGTCAGAGCCGACAATGTACGAATAGCTTGGGTCAGAAGCAATGCCAGAGAGGTAATAGGTAGGAATCTGGGCAACATCACCAACGAGGAGGACAAAGGTGAGTCCATTGGTAGTGTAGTAATTCGCAATATAGGATTTGATAGCATTGGCATCACCAATGGTTGAGACATTCACCATTTCCGTTGGGACACCCTTCATGTTCTTCCATGTGACAAACGGGACCATGTCGTTATAGAACGCATCATAGCAGATGATGAGCATGTTCCCCTGTTCAGAGACAGGCGTGTATTTGAAAGAGGATATCAAATTGCCATAGTTTAAGAAATGATTGGCATAGATGCCCGCAAAATCTCCATCAATACTCGTGAGGTCATGGGTACGTTGTAAAACGTTTGTGTCATCAAGGCCATCTTCGGTAATGGAAATAACGATGCTCTGAACGACGCGTATCTTATGCTGGGCAGGGTTGTACTGCACTGGGTTGATTTGGATAATTTGTCCGCGAAAATCTCGTAGGATGTAAGGTTCATCGAGTTGCACGACGGATGAGGGGAACCACGTATCCTGTTGGTAGATATCGTCAAATTTGTACGGGACGTCATCGGGATCAATCGTCCGCGGGAAATTTCCTTTTGAGGGTATGAGATCGATGTTTGTATATTCGGTGGTGTCCTGGTACAAGACGTCAACAACCATGTTCTTATCATCAGGGATAACGATGCTTCTACGAATGGTTGGCACGTCAGGGAATGCCAGTAAATTGAGATGAGGTTCATCTGGGATGCTATAGTGTTTGTACTCGTGTCCCGCATAGAAAATTGTATCAACACTATACTCAGGGATCTGATAGGATATCTGTATGTCATCTGCAGTGGTGGAGAGCACAATCTCCACAGTTGATCCATCAGTTGAACTATCTGCCATGATAATATGATTCATCGGCAAAAACACCATAGTCAAAAATAGAAAAAGTACTGCTAATGATATAATTTTATTTTTACTTTTTTCTCTTTTTCCGATCAATTAATATCACCTTATTTTTTTTTATTTTCAATAGATCTTGAATAAATGTTCAATGAATCTAATGAATCTCTCTAGAGACTCTAATATTTGTCCCCAATATGGAAAACCCTGAGGTTATACTTAAATATTTACTAACTTAATTAAAAATATAATTCTTATTAAGACAATTATTAATTAATTTTAATTTTTCTTTCATTTATGCTTAATGATTTTTATCATAATAGTAGTAAAGAGTTTCTAACTCTTCGTATCATATTTTTATTAATTGACATGCATGTTCAGAAGAATATTCACAGAGAAAGAATCTATTTATACAGGTATTATTATTCGTGATTTTGGGATGTACTTTATGAAAGCATATTTTTGCGATAAATGCAATAAGTTACTTAATCCACAAATCCACAACGATGATGTTGTTCCATTAGTTTGCGATGATTGCTATAAAACGGTTGGTGGGACTCGCATGTACTGGAAGGATTGATATAAAGGAACGTATGAAGTAGAACTCGTTCCAATTAGTATGGAAGAAAGATTTTCAAAATTGCGCATCCCGGTACTATTTGGAATAAATTTTTATGGAATTGTGTGTTATTACAATGACATTGACTGGACTGGTATGGTATGACAGAAGAAAAAAATAAGGGTGTGCTGCAGATAGGTGCCGAAAAAATGGGAGAAGTGATAGGAGAACTTGGACAAAGGGGATGGGAAGTAGTAAAAAGTTTCGAAAAAGGTCTCAAAAAAGGGTTAAGCAAAGACAAAGAAGAAAAATAAAACTAATAATGAATTTTTTTATAGGGTTTTATCCTTTTTATGTTTGTGAAAAAAGTAAAAGAGATAGGAACGGAACTCTATCTATTCCCTTCAAATAAACCTGATCGATTTGAGTGTCTTTATTTCTAGTATCAAACAAGGATAAGAAGGTTGAAGAGGAGGGGAAAACGTTCTTTTAGGATTGTCAAATAGGGGTTATATTTCGGTGTTGAAAGCGAAACTTGTACATTTTCATAATCACTAGGATTGTTTGAATTAATTATTTTTACTTCACCTGAAAATGCTTTATTGGTTTCATCAGGAGCGATAACCCTGACAACAATAGTTATTGGACTCGTTTCAGGAGTTAAACCTTCTCCATACGATGGGGTCAATTCCCAGGTCCCCCAACTAGGCGTTGAGTCGATTTCCCAATCAAGTGTTGATCCTGAATCCCCTACATTGGAAATTGAAATATTAGCACTACACGTACTATCTGGTTGTATATTCGTCCAACTAAGAAGTCCCGTGCATTCAAGGTCAGCAATTAAACGTACGGTAACAGTGACATTCTTACGAATAATGTCAATAAATCCATCATTGTCCTGGACCACAAGAGTCACATTATAGGTACCAGGATAAGAAAATGTATAGGTAACTTCTTCCCCAAATGCATCAAATCGTCCATCACTGTTGAACTCCCATGCTTGATATGTGATTTTGCCATCACAATCTGAACTTTGATCGAAAAAAGTAACGTTCAGCTCAATTGCACTCCAGTCAAAATCTGCTTCTGGAGAGGCAATACCAATATATTTACTTACACATTCCGTGGACCCAAGGATGTATACACAATGTGTCACATTATAAAGACCAATCTGAGAATAGGTATGTTCTACCGTTTTACCCCATGCATCAACAATCCCATCACTAGTGAAATCCCATGAGTAATTACTACTCTTCTCAATGGAACTGGTAAACACTGCAGTCCTGCAATCGATTCCAAGTTCCCATGTAAAATCAATTGGGGGTGATACTTCCATTTGAACTGTCGGTACCGATGCATCGTTTGCTTTTGTCTCAATACACATATGACTTATGGATATGACAGTCAGTAGCACGATAATCGTAATTAACATCTTGTTATACTCTTTCATTCTTTTATTCATAAAATGCTCTTACCTCCACAACTCTATCTTCCAATTTTTTAATTCTGTGTATTATATTATTCTTTACACAAATTTAAACATTGTGGCAAAGTAGAAAGAAAAAAATCGAAAAAATCTGATCGAGTGACTACTAATATATCAATCACAACCATCGTTGATTTTGTCAGAGCATTACATTAGTGCAGCGTAAGTATCACTGGTAATTCTCCTGAGTATGCATCAATGAGGGTTGGATGTTGCGCGCCATACCGGGTCACAAATGGTTCAGCATACCAAAATATCTCTTCTGCAGTGATTATCCCATCATTGTTATCATCTGCTGCTCCATTAATCCCTTGTGCAACATAATAGGAAAAAGTGGACCCATAGCTCACTTCATTTTCTTTGCAGGACATGAGAATAACGCGTCCAGCTTCTGCAGCCAAATCAGCGCGTAACTCATCAATCCAATGTTCAGAGGGTAACTCTCCTTGTATCTGGACATAGGCATCCTTGAACCCTCCACTAAAACAACTATCGACTATGAGGCATACACCTATGGAATCAAGGAGTGAACAGAAAAAATTGATTTCGTCATCCCAGAGAAACTTTGAGGTGTCATCAAATCCTTCATAAGGAATAAGTATTTCGTCTTTTCCATCTGCTTCGTCAATTGGCGGAAGATCGATATTCAAAAAATAGCCATGCGTCGTAATATAGATGAAAGAAAAATCATTGTCATCCTCCATTTGTCGTAACCAAGAAAACCCTTCGAGGATCCCATCAAGATCGGCATTCTCCGCTTTCATTTTCATAATATGGCTTGGTTCCCAATTATCGGCATTCACTAGCGCCGCGTAGACATTCTCAACTTCAGTAAGCATCGATGGTCTGTTTTCATTCGGATTATTGAGATATTCCCCCACAGCGATGAGGAGACCCCAGTATTCTATATCATCAGTTGATCGGGTATTTTTTTCGAATTGACGAAATACTAATGTAAGTGGGGTGATCAACCAGGGATTACGATGAACCATCTGTACCACATTGAAGAGGGGCATTTTTGGCATTCTCACTTCAAGGGTTGCCCAGTCGCTCTCAGCACCATAGACATCCTTAGCTTTTACTTGAACAACATATGTCTCTTTTTTGTTCCACGTATGATTTACTTGTACCGCTTCTCCCGAATGATAGGGACCTATTTCTATATCCTCCACATCGTCTCCCCAATTGATAAGGTAGAATATATCATTATCCTCTGGGTCTATGGTTGATATATTGCATGTGTACTCTTTGCCGGACCTGATACGGGAAGCTCCGTCGATTGTAGGGACAGCGGGAGGAGTATTGATTATTTCCTCTTTGTTTATGATGGTCACTTCGACAGTAAGATTGCCTTCACCTAACCAGGTCACCGCAAGACTGAGGTTCAACGCATGAACATCGCGAGTTCCGCATTGTTGTATCTTGGCCTGATAATAGGATTCATTGTCATACCCCCCGACCAATACCCGATAACCGCCATCAAAAAAGGTTGTAGGGAAGCCATAGAGATTATAGTCCTGAAACACTCTCTGGTCAGCAGAGGGATTCTCCACATCTGCAACTAATGCCACAAAGTAGAACGGATATACTTTTGATTCATATACATCAAATAATTTTTCTGACGTGACCGGGCAATATTGACACCAAGGGGCAACAGCTTCTTCAACAAAAACAGTGTGAGTAAAATTTGCAGTGACTTTGTTTTCCCCCCTGTATCCGGGCACTGCACCGGCTGAAGCATCTACATAATAGGCATCAAAGGGATTATCCATAGGCGGATCGGCATACCCTTTATGACCATCGGAGGTAAACACTGTTGCTATCGCCATGATGTTACTTTTTTGAACATTTTGAAATCCGGCAGCCTTAGCACTCCAAGAGACATTCTTTGTATAGGTATCAAGATAATCAATCGAAATTTCTTCATCAAGAGCGAAATCTAAAAATCCGAAATGAAATGGATCTCTGTCATCGTTGTCCCACCGAGATTTCGGTTCAACAAGATAAATCCGTAACCGGCCTGTATAGGGAATGCTAGGAATAGTTACAGCTGAGAGTTGAACATCACTACCAACCTTGTTTTGATCGAGTTCAGTCACATGTAATCCCATCGTCTGTATCGAAGAACAGAGCACTACAAATATCAGGATCGTTTCAATGATTGTACGATTTTTTTTCCTCATATCAATAACTCCATGCGTTTTCAGGTTAAAAAATATTATATAATTATAATATTGATGAAAGCTTATATAATTTTTACTACCAACCATCATCTTTACAAGAATTGAATTTAGAGAAGAAAAAAGAAGTAAAGGCATCAACCGAATCTTGTAGCGATTAAATCTGTCAAGATTCCATAGATAATTCCTGCAGGAATGAACATTTGACCTCCACCATAAAAGGAGATTGAAACACTCGTAATCAACCCAAATACAGCCCCTCGAAGGGCAGCGTTTTGATATTTACCCTTTAACGGAGTAAGAGCGTCTGCAATGCCGACAAAAACACCAATAAGGAGTCGTGCATAAAAGATCGTCAAGAGATAAGCCATGGTTATTTCAAAATTAGGGATGTCGACTGTTGAGGTACCGTATGCACAAAACACGCCAAATACACTAGCTGTGATAAGGGCAATACAAATACGTTTCCAATTCATCAAGCTATGCAACATTAATTCTTTATTAAAATATTTTCAAATTTTAAACAATACCAGAATAACGGCTTTATAGAAAAGCATTGTATATACCCAATAAATGATTTTTTAATAAGTATCTTCTAGACATCTAATAAAAAATGCTAAATTTTTTTTGAAAATTTTATCCCAAAAGAACTCTACTTATAAAAAAAATGTTTTATAAAAAATATAAAAAAGAAATATTTATATTAGAAAAATTGATTCAAATCCTATAAATCTGTCTATGTGGGGAAGGTTCAAAAGGAGGAAAAATTTTATGAAAAAAACAATATTAAAAATAGAACTAACGATAGTGATCATTTGTTTCTTTTTTAGTACTTTATTAATACCAAATTTAATGGGTGAAATGGAAAATTTTAATTATAACATACATATCAAAATGGTAAATAATAATTGTTTTCCATATATTGAAGTAAATATTAGTGGAACAGATGCATGGATTAATTATATAGATCCTGAAGGAAAAGAAAAACATGTTAAGACTATTCAAGAAGCTGTGAGTTTGATTTGTGAAAATGGATTTATTTATATTAAAAGTGAGAACTATATTTTAGGTACAGAAAGTATTATAATTGATAAATCAATGAAAATAATTGGGGAAGATAAAAAGAAAACAGTTATTTCTGCATATGCAACATCACCATATGCTTTCTTAGTAAAATCCGATAGTGTTTCAATAGAAAATCTTACAATTAAAGACGCGAATTATCCAAACGAACCAAGTTCAACTCAAGCTGGGATATTTATCACCAATTATGATGATAATGATGAAGAAATAATAACTATAAAAAATAATATAATTAAAAATAACGATAACGGCATATTTATACAATCATCTACTGAAAATCTTTCGTCAATAAATATTTCTTCCAACGAGATTTATAATAGTGATATGAATGGAATAACCTTTGGTAGTGGCTCAGTAACAATTTGGAATAATACGATTCATCATAATAACGAAAGCGGAATCAGCATTTGGACGAAACAGAAAAGTCTAATTGTTGAAAATAATATTTTTTCAAATAAAAGATATGGAATTTGGATTGACGAAGGGAGTAACAATACTATTGCTTTTAATACAATCAATAATACAAAAATATATGATGGAATCTGTTTTTGGAGTAAAAACCATCAATACACGTGTGATTACAATTATGCATATAACAACACAATCGAAAATAATAGTCGGTGCGGTATATTTCTCGGTTACGCTTTACATAATGTTATATTCGATAATAATATAATAAAAAACTCGGTTTCAGGAATACATATCAATTATCCATATTATCCCAGCCATCCAATGACAACAGAAAATAAAATATTTTATAATAACTTTATTGGAAATGGTTTTCATAGGGCATTTGGTTCAAAATATTGTAATGCAGATGATAGCGGGGAAGAAAATGCAAAAAACCATTGGGACAATGGACCAGTAGAAGACAAAATTTATAATAATGATAATTCAATGAATGGTGGGAATTATTGGAGTGACTATGAAAGTGAAGATAATATTTCTGGATCAGATTATTACAATCTCTGGGAAAAACCATACGGTTTGATTTCTCTTAAAATAATATTTTTCGTTCAATTGGAGAATTTAATTAACCATGAGATCGAAGATGTCTATTTATATTCCCCCGATTTCGATTTCTTATACAAGACTTTTGACAGGTATCCCTGGTGCAGACAATATGGCTGGAATCCAATGCCACCTGAACAACCGGATTTGTTTGTAGGAAAAGAAGGAACAGAGAAGGAAAGAGAACGTAACATCACCTGTCGGACAACAGACAAAAATAATGATAAAATATTTTATGAATTTAAAATCTTTAAAATTAGAAACAATCAGACTACTGTTTTTAAAGACTGGACAAAAATAAATGAAGAATCTGTAATTTCAGGTTTACCAGTTTGTTATATTTACGGTTTTACAGATACAGATGTTGGATGGTACAATATAACGGTAAGAGCTTATGATTGTCGAGACAACAGATCAATAAATAATGGTCTAGGCAATAGATTGGGATTTGATGGAGTGAGCAAAATAAATTATCAAGAAATAAAAATATGAATCAAAATTACTATCTCAAAAAAATAAAGTTATCGAATAAATTCATTTTCATTTTTTTTTCTATTATGATAGCATATTTGATCGTATCATCAAACATCTATTCTACAGTCAAATCAAAAAATATGTCAAAAATAAATTCGTCAAAAAATAAATATGCTATTATTGTTGTAGGACGATTTATTGGTTCGATTTACGATATTTTCCCAGATAGAACACAGCAATATTATGATTGGTATTCCAATGCTGTACAATTGTTGTATACATCCCCTAAAGACGAATATCATTATACTGATGAACATATTTTTCTCCTCTTTTCTTTAAGAGAACATTTTGTGTTACATGCAGGGTTTTATGAGTATTGGATTGACTTCAATTCATCCAAGGAAAACCTTGCATCGCTATTAGACAGTTTTAATATTAGAGAGGAAAATGAATTGCATGAAAATGATACCCTTTTGTTTTGTTTTATTTATCATGGCAATGACGATTCAAGAATAGATGGGGTGAATGCAAGCAATACTTTTTTTGGATTTCCATATGATTTCAAAAATATTTGGGAAATATTTCAATTCTATATTTTGAAAGTACATCAGGAAAAATATAAATTGTATGATTGGGAACTAGGTAAAATGTGTAATAATGTTACCAATGGATTCTTGATATTTTTGCTCCAACCCTGTAATAGTGGTGGATTTATTAACGATTTAAGCAGGGAAAATCGTATTATTTGCACCTCTAGTAGAGAAAATGAAACTGCAAATGAAGCGTGGATTGAACCTTTTGCGCGAGGTTTATCCGGGTTGGCTGATAGCTCTCATGACGGATATGTTTCGATTCAAGAAGCATATGAATATGCATTCATGACTGTTACTGAAAGAACAAAATCTAAACATCCTTTACTTGATGATAATGGGGACGGCGTAGGCCATTATATGAATGAAAGTGGATACCAACCAATGAACGAAAGCTATGACGGCTACTTATCTTCAATTACATATTTATAGAGACGACAATAACAAAACTTAATCAATAGTAGTAGTCTGGTGTGAGAATTTTATTCATATTAAGAGAAAATATCTCACTATCTGAACACTTTTCTTTGAACGATAATACTACCATTGGCCGGTATAGAAAAAAATGTCGTAAATATAACTTTGTTCGCCTATGGTAGCTATGAATGGATTAATCTGTGGGTCCGCTATTGTGAAGATACATTTTAATGACAAAGGAATTACTCTATTCATATCAGCTTCTTCTGTAACTTCTACAAATAAGGAAAAATTATTAAGTACCTCATCTGGATTTGTCACAATGGTATCCTTTGGAAGAATGACGTTCAAATAATCAGGTTTATAATCAATTTCAAAAGTCATATAAACTGGTTGTCTTGAACGTATATTATTGGATACTACTCTCCCTCGATAGTATCCTATCTGTTCATAGGTAATATTTGGCTTCAGTACGATATTACTTGGTGGAATATACAATTGAAAATATCCGTTTTCTGGAAATGGGGGAATCACAGGTTCATGCGTATTAAATATATAAACTCCTATTGAGATGATACTAGAATTACTTTTCGTATCAGAGCATTGTACACTAATCTGGTGGTATCCATTAGTTAAAGCTGTTGTCTCCCAACTATAATGCCAAATCGTTGAGGCATTTGCAATCGTAATCCATGGATTATTATCAAATCGAATTTTAATCTCCTGGATTTCCCCATGAACCGCAGAGGCAGTCCCATTGATGAATACGACACCCGTTAAGTCTGAAGCTTCATCAGACGGATGGAGAATTGCAACAGTGGGAATACGATCTTGTGTTGATTCTTTTTGTATCACAATTGTTTTGTTTATTCTTACAGAGTCCGTTTGTCCATCCGTACATTGAAAAGAAAGAACATGATACCCATTAAGTATATTATCTACATTTAACAGATAAGACCATTGTACTGTCCCTGTGGCGTTTTCCCAAGGTTTTTCATCGATTTTCACCTGTATTGTTTGAATCTGTTCATTTGTATAAGACGCTGTGCCAGTAATGGAAAAAGATTCATTTATTATCATTCCATCATAGATATTGTCGACGGTAATTGTCATCCTGTTACCTATTAAATCTGTAGGATAAAGAAGATAGATTGCTGTTAATATAAAAACAATACTAGCAATTCCAACAAATACTTGATTTTTTTTCACCCATATACGATGCCTTAGGGTGGGCTGCATTATTTCATTCTTCAGTGACTCCAAATCATTATAAATATCATTGGAAAAGGAAAAGCCCTCATCCTTTAGCGCATCCAATCGTTCTTTGCAGATAGAAATTCTTTTTTTCAATTCCACAAGAGTATAGTTTCTTGATATCATAGCATTTCTTCCTTTTTACCTTACGAGATGTCTTACATAATTTCTTCAATATCCTTAAGAAATTCCCCCGCATGCTTATACCGATGGTCCTTTTGCTTCGCAAGGCAATTTTTTAAAATTGGTGCGACATCTCGTAATGAGTTATCCTCTGAGATTAGTTTATTGATATTTGTTGTGAGCACATTTTTTCCATACTCTGCAAAATCGTTCCCAAAAAAGGGGATTTCATTTGTCAAGAGGTAGTAGAATAAGATTCCTAATTGCCAGATGTCTGTTCTCGTGTCCTTTTCCCCGTATCTAGATGAAAATTGTTCGGGTGCAGCAAAGGGAAGTGATATGCCAATGGTCGTTGTGCCTTGTTTTGTCAGTAGCCTACTCAACCCCCAGTCAGAAATCTTAGGGACATCATCCTTTAAAAGGATGTTCTGCGGTTTAAGGTCAAAATGGGCAATATGCTTCTTATGCGCATATGCTAGCCCCTCCGCTACCTGGTGAAGATAATGACATGCCAAGTTGAATTGGACGGGTTTTTTGATATTTTCTAAGCAAGAATCGCACCATTCCATTTCAATATAGGGAATCGGAAGAATGTTGTATTGGTAGACTTCAACGATATTTTTATGTTTTAATGACACCCAGTTATTTAATTCATGCAAAAATGCTTTCCCGATACTTTCATCATTCTTAATGGGAATTTTCACGGCAACGATTTGATTTTTTTCAATATTTTTTACTTTGTACACCCGTGCAAATCCGCCTGTCCCAATCAAGTATTCATCAGCATATTGTGTTAATTCCTTTGGAAAACAGATACGATTCCTCGTGTCAATATGTGCTTTGATATCTGCTATCCATCGTTTGGCCCTATCAATTGTTTTTGGTGAATAGAGAAGATATCGAATTTCATCACGTTTTTCATCATCGATAATATCTTCCGGTAATTGTGTAAATTCATTATGGAACTGATCAAATTCGCTTTGATAACTCCTGATATTTCCCTTTAACTTTTCCATCAATTGATTGACAATGTTATATGAGTGTAGCTCATGTAAATGGCCTTTAATTTCTTGTATCTCGTTGTCAAATCCTTCAACATTCATTACCAATAATTGCCGTTCAATATCTCTTAAATAAATGCTTATCTGTTCGTATCGTTTTATTTTGTTCTCGATCTCTGAGAGTTCCTTATAATAATCAGGCTGTTTTGAACTCACCAGTACTGTTCCCCCAAATGGTGATTTTTCTTATTCCCTCTAAAGAATGATACACTTTAACATTATATTTACTTAATAACTTTTCGTAAAATTATTTATTGTAGTATATATTTTTATACGGTAAAGCTTATCGATAAGACACAAAAAGAGAATTTGTAAAAAGGGTTACTCTTATTATAAAAGGAAACAATACTAAGTATGAGGGAACAATGACAGAACACCAACCTTACATTGTGCATGAATTATTATATAATGAATCGTACACTGTTGATACCCTATATGCTCATTTGAAAAGAAATCCAACTGATATCAATGAATTGAAGAACGCCCTTGTATTAGATGCGCAAAACGATCATCATACATTAATCATCAATTATATCAAAAAACAGCCTGTGGAAAATCGAAAGGAGCTCTTTGAGGAATTCTGTAAACTCTATAGAAAACCATTTCTGTTGCATCGTTCATCATTATCAAGAGTGTTAGTTGTCACCCAGGAAGTGTTTCTTCACATCATAAAAAACGATATCCGATTTTTCAGAGATGGGCCTGAACGTACCTCCGTCAATGTCATTGAAACGTCCCTTCAGAGCTATTTGTCAATCTTTTATCCCACCTATTTCACTAAGGAAAAAAATGTGAGAAAAAAAGAGATATATGACGCTTTGATGATTCTTGAAGATGAGTCAATCCCTTCATTGATTTCGACTACAAAATTGAAACCGGGGACTGGGACGGGAAAACGGAGAAGAAAACGATATTGTCTGACTGATGAAGGATTTCATGAAATACTTCCCATTGTGTTAGCTGTGATCCGCGATGAACTTGAAAACCTTTGGAATCAAATATAAGAGGATTTTCTCTAAAAAAGAGAAAAATCATTCCAATCATGGAAATTAATAAATAACGCAAAATCAGTGTAGCATGTATGAAAGAAAAAACGAATCGGTATGATTCCGATGAATCGAATTATTTCCGAATCGTTAAGAACAATATTACTCCTCTTGATCTGTTCATTATCTCAAAAATGAATGAAGGACTTACTCTTGATGAGGTCGCAAAGGCAGCGGAAAAAGAATTTGATATTCAACATTCCAAAAAGACTATTGAGGAACGATTCAAGAGGCTTATTTCTGAAGAGAAGCCTGAAGAGCGAATACTCCTACAATCAACTCCCCAATATATGGCGAATCCAACAAAGTTGTATACTAATCTCTTATTTATTTTTATGAAGGCTAATTTGGATTCCGCTGATATAAAGAATTTAGAAATTAGTATAGAAAATGTCTTTGAAACAATCGTCACGCTCAATAATAAACCTCATTTTGGAAAACCCATCAAGCAACTCTTTACCACACCTGGATGGATGTTTGATTTTGTTGGTATTGCCTATGTCAATGATATCAGAAGATTCCATTTATTTAGGGAGCATTTAATTAATGAAGGGATTGTAAAAACCGTCGATATTGTACCAATTAGCATGGATGGAGGGTACCTATTCAATCCGCTGTCAATTCCTGACTATCACACTTTCAAGCATTTTCTCATCCACTATAACAACCGAATGACTACGATGATTAACGAGCTGAAAACAATTGATGTCACTTCTACAAAAACCATGAAATTCTTCAAAAAGGATGAGTACGGGTTGCGTTCTATTGCTGGAAAAACTAAAGGGGACGTGTACCCTATTGATAAAACCGAATTGAAAATCGGCCGGTATCACGATAACGATATTATTCTAGAGGATATTGCTGTCTCACGAAGACACGCGAAAATAGCACGAATCGGAAATCAATATCTCTTTAAAGACCAAAGTACGAATGGCAGTTACATTAATGGCAAACTTCTTTTCAATAGCGAGCTTGAGCTCAAAGAGAACGATGTTATCACCATTGGAAGAAATGAATTTACCTTCCAAAAAGTATGTATCGAAGAAAAATGATATGGTCATGGGTATCCCTCTTACTTTTCCTATCAACATATTGAATCATTAATGGAGTTGATTCCTAAATAGGTGGAGAGAGCATGTTTGTCGTACTTCATAGACATGGTTGTACAGATATCGGGCATAATCGCTCCCTCAATGAAGATTTCTATAAAATGAACAACTTTCTTTTTGTCCTTGCAGATGGGATGGGAGGTCATAATGCTGGAGAAATTGCAAGCAAGTTAGCGGTAAACCAGACCATGACATTCATCAAGGGGAGCAATATCTCAAAATATCAGAATTCTAGCGATACCACTCTCGTTCAGCAAATGATCCGTGATACCATAAGAAAGACTAATGAACTCATTTTTAAGAAATCGTTACAGACGCCTGCATACCAAGGCATGGGCACCACTCTTGTCATAGCAGCATTTCAAAAACCAAATACTATGCATATTGCCAATGTTGGTGATTCAAGGGCATATCTTTTCAGAAATAATATATTGGAATTGCTTACCGAAGACCATTCTGTCGCTGCAGACATGATTCGTGAAGGGAGCATTTCTCCACGTGATGCAAAAGCACACCCCTACCGTCATTATCTTACTCGCTCTATTGGAACAGGATCTACAGTTGAAGTCTTTTCTCGCTTTTTTTCAGTGTTCCCTAACGATATCATTCTTTTATGTAGTGATGGATTGTGGGATATACTCCCTGAGGAAGAGATGATACGTATTCTTCAGACATATGCATCCCCAAGGAACATCTGTAGGCAGTTGATTTCACGTGCTCATGAGCTGCAGAGCAATGATAATATGACTTGTATTGTTATAACAGTGTCGAAAGGGTGGAAATGAGACATAAACATACCTAATATTTTTCCCTTTTTTTGAAAAAAATATCATAATATCATAAGATTATGAAATGTGTTTAGATTCCCTATATATTTTCACCGATATAGGTATTTTCAGGTGACAATATGAAGGAAGGAAAAAAAAGTGTTGTTTTTGGGATATGTACGCTGGTGATATTGTCGACCACCTTAGTAGCAGGCCAAAAGGAGGAAAAAAAAGTTCAGTATTTAGAATCTTCCTCTCCAGAATTATCCTCTGTATCTTGTTCCAATGCGACCATTGTCTATGAATTACGTTCAATGGCTAAGTCACAAGCTCATAATGGACATTCTCTTTCAAGGAAAGTCAATAAGGGAAAGGATCAAAGTATACGTTTTGAAACCACTTTTTCCATCTCAGAAGACGAATTAACACCTATATTGGAAGAGATAGATATCCTTTGGAAGGCATTTCGAAATAGTAAAAATCCTTCAGAGAAAATGAGCATCTTCAATGAAATACTCCAAATTGAAAGAGACGCAGGGTTATTACCACCAAGTTTTACTTTGGAAAATATCAATGAAACTGGCAAGATGCTCAGCAACATGTTTTCGCACAATAAAAGAGAAGCAAAAGGAAGCGATACGCAAGACAGCACTGTTGCAACCACTGATATAATAGACTTTGGTGAACCCTTTATTGGTTTTGGAACCGCATTATTTGTTATCGCACCCTTCAGCCAAGTTTTTCCAATTCATTTCGGTCTCTTTGGAAGTAATGTGACATCAAAAGAAATCCCTATATTCGAAAATAATACAGAAGTAAATTTTTCCCTAACCATTTTTGCAGCATGGTTGGAGCTACTCATTGGACATGCCGCACTCGAATTATGGTGGGCAATCTCGTTCTTACCACCTAATATCGTCTTAGGGATTGGCCCCTTTTATTCTATGTGGGGGTTAGTTGGAGGAATATCATTGACAGTGTATATGATGGGACCACCGATAGCCACCCTTGTTGATATTTGTATCTGGGGTGGAGCGACCACAGTTATTCTACCATTCTACGTTGAAGATCTTGGGAGTTTTGGAGGTTCCAAGTGATAAACATAATGACCGGAACATATGGAACATTAAACAATATTAAAAGGTGATAAAATGAAAATGAAGTCTCTTGCTGTAAGTATTCTATTCATCATTGCAGCTGTCCTATTTTCTTTTTTCACCTATAGACTTTTGTTGTTCGAAGTCGTTCTCCCAGGCAATGATGTGGTACCCATCGCAATTCCAAGTGTTATCATCATGGCAAATCTTTCTTCGGGAAATGCCCCTCTCAACGTCCAATTTAAATCCCTCCCGCGATATTTTGACGAAGATTGCACATACTTGTGGGAGTTTGGGGATGAGACTACCTCAAATGAACAACATCCTCGTCACCTTTATTCCACAGCTGGTGACTATACGTGCACATTAACCGTTCAGGACAAGGCAAGTCAGTCTTCAGACAAGCTAAGTATCGCAGTTCATGAAAACAACCCGCCCATTGTCAAAATTGTCGTTGATAAAGCTTCTGGAAACCGTCCAATGATAGTACATTTTGATGCAGCAGGATTTGATATTGATGGAATAATCGAGTCATATGACTGGGAAATCATCTATCCCCCATTCTTTTCAAAACAAAAAGTGGTGACTCGCCAGAAAAAGAATTTCTCAGAACGCTTTTTTCAAAAGGGCTTCTACGAGGTCCGACTGATTGTGAAGGACAATTTCGGCAATACCGCAACAGATTATATCAAGATTCAAGTGTTGGGTCATAAACTTGAACTCCTTCTTCAAACAGGTATGTATTATCGCGCAATTCTTGGACCCTTTTTTCAGAAATTCAAGAAGAGTATGGACAAGGGTACATTTAGCAATTTCGGCGTATTTGGTAAACGAATACTCACGACGTTATCTGCTTCAGAAAGTGAGTCTGGTGCTTCCCGAGATGCATTTATAAAAAGAATGCAATCATTTACAACGTTTTTGGAGAGATCTGTATGAAATCGAAACGGAAACCTTATGTGAAAATCTTTTCAATAGGACTTATTATCGTTCTTGTTGCGCTGCTCTGTATTTTTTATTTTTTTCTCTGGAGTCCAGAAGAAGTAAGAGAAAATATACTCGTTAAACCAATCGTGTATAATGACCGTATCAACCCATACATCTATCAGGGGGTAACTGTAGAGATCTTGCGGATGCGTAATCGCGGTATTCTTGAGAGCATTATACCAGTTGGAGTAAAGTGGAAACATCCCCCAACATATTACTTCATCGTCGAGGTCGATGGAGAAATTGGGAACGCAAGTACCATTGAAGCAGCGGGAGGTATCAAAGGTGAAGGGACATTTACTGTCTGGGATACCTTTTTCAAAGAATGCAGAACAAATTTCAAGGTATCAGAGGAAGACCAAAAAACATCAGATGTGACCATTACGATCATGGAGATTCAACTATCTGGTCTTTTCAAGAGAAAAGAGCACCATGTTGAAAAACTATCGATAGACCTTGTCTTTGATTATAGGACAGGCCATTGGTCTGGTGATGATTTTCTACAGGACCCTGATGGGTACGGTCATGTGCTTGGAGAGGACTATGAGCTCTGGTTCAACATCTATCAATCGGATTATGATCATGACATGATACCATATTGGACGGAAGTAAATATATATAGGATGGATCCTACTGTTTCGGATGGTGATACCGATTTGGACGGTGATGGGATTCCTTCGTGGTGGGAATGGAAATATGGGTATGATCCACTTACATGGGATAATCATAAGATGTTAGATCCTGATATTGATGGGGTGGAAAATACAGAGGAATACATGCTTGCAGACTTTCTCTCAAATCCTTTTTATCCTGATGTGTATGTCGAAGTAGATTTTATGAAAAAAAACCCACATACGCTCTTTGATTTAGACCATGTCATGCATAAAGAATCACAGCAGATGATCATTGAGAAAATGGCTACATTTGGTATCAGTGTCTACTTTGATGACGGATGGGCTGATGGCCCCATCAATGGCGGAGGGGAATATGTCGATTTCGTTGAAACAATTGAAGAAATGGTAGGCGGGCATATGGCACGATTCTATAAGCACCATTTTAACGATGAACGAAAAGGGGTGTTCCGATATCTCCAAATTGTCAACAATGCAGGTGTCATTACCGCATCGGAGTTCAATACATATGATCATATCTTGATGGATTCAAGCCCCTTGAAAGTGTATACTCGTCATTTTGCCTTTACCGATAGACTCAAACGAGTGATGCAGGCAAAAGGGATTCTTCATGAAATGGGACACACGATGGGTCTTGTTCCAGGAGCTTTTGTAGGAATAGACAATATGCCCCAAAACAATAATCGATGGCCAGAAACCTTGACTCAAGAGGAATGGAAACAAGTCAATGTTGAATATAGGAGTATTATGAATTATAACTTTGTCTTTCCGTGGTCCCGAAACTTCATTGAAGATTTCACTTTCTTTGATTTTTCAGATGGCACAAATGGGAACTTTGATTTCAATGATTTCATCCATTTTTATTTGCCGACCTTTGAAATGGACGCTTCAATCCTTGAATCACCAACGATTGAAACCTTTGAAGATATTGAATGGGTTGACAAAGATCCCGAACCAATATATAACGGATGGTACTATGATGAGAATCTTACAAACATACTTCTATCTGATGTATTAAAAATGAAATATGATATTAACAATGCAGTTTCGTATGATTATCGAATTTATTTGAAGGAAGACCTCGATCAACAAGGGAGATTTGTTCGCATATACACAAAACCAAATGTCAAACCTATCCCAGCTCTCTGGTCATTGATTGCGGAAGGGGACCTTGAAATTACTGGGCAGACTTTGACGTTCTATTCGTTTGATATGTTGTTTGAAGACATTATCAATCGAATAGATAATTCTTAAGTGAAAGTTGACTGTTTAAACAATTTTATATTATTGCTCAACTGACCAAAGATGTACAAATATTGCTTCAGGACGTATGGATATTCGTAACCCATCACCTTCTTTTTTGATGGCTGTGTATTCGACCGTAGTATCGTACGACAAGCATGGTCGATAGTGTATACAATTCTAAAGCGTAAGTGACACCATGCGCTTCATGGCCATTATAACGGCCATGCTCTGGCCATGCCAATAGCCTACCCATGGCCATAGGAGAATAATATTCAAATAATAATAGTTTAACTCACGTGCATGATATTCCTACTAATATACACCTAGAGCCGTTGGCAATAGGAGTCTTGCCAGACCGCGATACAAAGCAAACAAGTGGCCGATGACCACGATGCACTAGTGTTCAGCATACTCCCATGAAGAACAGGCCGAGGTTCAGGGTTTTTTTGCCTCGTATCGTTTTACCTCATCTCGTTTCATTCATCTCTTTTCTCCTCCACCATCTATGGTGGAGGTGATAGGTGCCATCGCATTGGAAGAGTGTTATCCGCTGATCGATGAGCTGTTCAAGTTGTGCAGAAGGAATCGCATCAGATGGCAGCTCAATCACCCACTCCGAGTAAAGGAGATCAGCGCGGAATCACCCTACCGTTGGACTCATGTAAGGTTCCCATAGACTTGTCCAATAGTATGTTCATCCATTCGTGCTAGACTTGGTCAATAGCTCGGTGACGAATTCTATAAAAATGTTAATAGAGTAACGAACGGCCGTTGTTTTCATATGTATCAAACAACAGAGAGATGCAAACGTTATATCTTATAGCAGGCACACAGCTTTGTGTTCTTCGATGAACTGATGGGACATCTTTTCCATCTTTATCCACAATTGTGTAATTCCTGTTTTCATTCTGAAAAGGTGACTAGTCTTGTATGATTCATCCACAATTTTGCGCTTAACACGTATACAATCTTGACCAACAAGAATAGTGTACCCACCTGCCCCCATGATGAGTGGTGATAGTGGCATCATATTGATTAGTCGATAGCTAATTCCAACGATCTTTATATGTTGTATTCGAAACGTCTCAATCCCTAATTTGCTGTTTTATACGATCTGTTTGGAGCGTTTCATTTCTCCTTGTAAAATGATCTATGTAATATTTTTAAAAATCTACCAGAAAAGTCACGCGAGGAGGGAGATTCGAACTCCCGAGGTCAAAGACCAATGGATTAGCAATCCATCGCCGTGCCGGGCTGGGCCATCCTCGCTTGAGAAATCGAAATAAACACATCAGATAAAAATGTTGTGTACCTCTAATACAATGATTAAAATAGCGTTAAGCGTTTTGGAAAAAACGAATCATGATAGATTGGACTGAGCAATATAGACCGAAACAACTCTCAGAGATTATCGGAAATAGAAAATCGATTCGAAATCTACAACAATGGGCTGATTCATGGCAAAGGGGAAAGCCTTCAAAGAAAGCAGTGATTTTTTCAGGAAATCCAGGCATAGGCAAGACAAGTTGTGCTTATGCTCTTGCATTACAATACTTATGGACACCAATCGAATTAAACGCTTCAGATGCACGAAACTCATCTAGAATAAAAGCAGTTGCGACTGCTGGCGCAATCCATCAGACATTTAATGATGATGGAACTTATGCCACCGTACACAAGGGTGGAAGAAAGGTAATTATTCTTGATGAGGCAGATAATCTATATGAATCAAAAGTTGAAACAAATAATTCCAAGAAGGATTATAGTGATGTTGGTGGAAAAAAAACAATTATTGATACTATTCATATAGCAGAGCAACCAATTATCATCATTGTCAATGATTATTACAGTCTTATTAAGGGAAGTGGAGATGCATTGAAATCTCTTTGTTTGCATTTGAGATTTTTTCCACCATATCCAACGGAGATATTTCAACTGCTGCAACGAATTTGCCATCAGGAACACATACTTGTTGATCCTGAAGTTTTAGAGGCTTTCAGTCAAACATACAAGGGGGACATTCGTGCAGCAATAAGGGATTTGCAATCAATTACAATAGGCAAAACGCATGTGACTCTTCAAGATTATATGATGCTTGGCACCCGTGATCATAAACAACTTGTCTTTGACATTCTTAGAGATATATTTAAAACGACAGACATTAAAAAAATTCGCTCAGTTTTGCGTCATTTTGATGATGACCCTAATATGCTGTTACATTGGATTGCCGAAAATGTACCGTACAGTTACATACATCCCGCCGATACCGCAACTGCCTATAATGCTCTGTCATATTCTGATATATGGTTGGGTCGAATTAATAAAAGGAAGAATTATACATTTTGGTCATACGCATATGATGAGATGAGTATGGGAGTGGCACTTGCAAAATCACATCATGTCAAACAAGCAGAGTATACCTTTCCCTTCTGGTTAAAAAATATAAAGAAAAGAAAAGTAAGTACAATCAATGAAAAAATACTTATTGAAAAATTATCGAGGAAATTTCATTGTTCAACAGCAAAAACATATAGTCATTATGTACCAGTCCTAGAAAAAATCCTTCCCAATCAACCTGATTTTGTCATTGCCCTTGCAAAAGACTTATCGCTTACGAAGGAAGAACTATCATATTTTGGGGTTTCATTACTGATGCATGAAAAAGATAGCGAGCCAAAGGAAGAAACAGATAAAATAAATAAGACAAAAGATCGCTCTAGTAAGGAAAAAAGTGAATCGCTCGAAGAACAAAAACAACAAAGTTTATCCATCGATTTTTGAACCACGTTTTTCTAATTCTACCATTGTTTCAATAGCCTGTTGTTTATAATGTTCCTTCAACTTATGATAGGTCTCATCTGAAATTTTTTCGGATCGATGGTATTTCTCAATTTGTTTAAGCATATCTTTCAGTAAGTCATATTCTGTTTTTAAAACATCTTCAGATTCCAACGATCGTACCCTATGTTGAACCGTCTTTTTCTTTTTAATAACATACAAAATACTGGTGATAATTACGATAACAAGGAGTATAAAGAAAATAATATAATAGACATTAAACAGTGATTCTTCTTCTGTGATATGAAAGGGAAGAGCAAGTTTTGATCCATTTCTCAATGATGTAAATGTTCCGATAACCTCATCGTCGAAACGAATGTTAACTTGAGTTACATTTCGTATGAGCGTTGTTATAAACTCATTTGTTGTAATCGGCAGAAAATAGGAAACATCAACATTGATTAGGGTCAGTGATGAATTATTGAATGCAGTGAGATTACATCGATAAATGTTACTTTCTTGTAGTTCACTCTGAAGTATATGATTTTCAATTTTTACCTTCACATCAGATGCATCTGACGGAATCCATACCTCATAAAAGGATAATTGGTTCAATTCTGATTCAAGTAATACTGTTGATGTTTCAGAAATGCTGAATTTTTCATCCATTGAACTAATATTGATATTATGCGAGGTTTCAACTCCCCAATTGGCTGAGACAGAAACCATCCCAAGAGACATGAGTAAAACGATTCCCAACGTGAAAAACCATGCAAAGTGTTTCATAAGAATTCAACAGGCCAATAATCGCCAGATATTTAAAGATTTTTGGTCGAACAATCAAGGATTGATGAAAAGAGTTTGATTAGCATAAAACAAAGAAAATTACAGTTCTAATGCATAGAGAGGATAAAGACACTTTGTTGAAACAAGTTTGAACAAGGCATATGCAATTAGAGGTTTTTTTATTTTAGAAAAACAAAACTAATATGAGAAAAAATATAGGAAACAAGAAAACGGGTTACGAGCAGATGAAAACATAAGTACTATGAGGCCCATTAAATGAATCAATGAAAACATTCATCGGAACATCAGGTTGGTCATATGATTGGAATAAAGGACAATCGCTTGAGTGGTATTTGAACAATTCTGAACTTAACGCCATAGAATTGAATATGAGTTTCTATAGACTTCCCTATCCAAACATGGTACAATCATGGGTTAAGAAAGGAAACAAACTCGCATGGATTATAAAAGTACACCGTTCCATTACCCATGAGAAAAAATTGAATGAAGAATCATATACCTCTTTTGAACATTTCCAAAACATCTTCAAACCATTGGAGAAAAGCATTCATTATTACTTATTGCAATTGCCACCTCGCTTTACGAATCTTGATGTTCTTGATTCATTTATTGAAACATTCACTAGTAAAAAATTATGTATTGAGTTTCGAGATGCTTCATTGTTCACTGATGAAACAATGAAATGGGCAGAAAAAAAAGAAGTCCTATTAGTGAGTGTTGATACCCCCAATCTCCCACACAAGATTATGAGTCATCAGATTGTTTACGAACGGATTCATGGGAGAACAGACTGGTATATGCATGATTATTCCAGAGAAGAACTTTTAGAGATAAGGGAAAGAATACTCCATTGTCATCCTGAACAAGTGTATGTCTTTTTCAATAATAATCATGCGATGCTTAAAAATGCAAAAACGATGTATGATTTACTGCATTAAAAAAAATTAACTACATTTTGGGGGGTAACAATGGGCTCGCTGAGATTTGAACTCAGGTTACTACCACCCCAAGGTAGAAGGATACCAAGCTACCCCACGAGCCCTTGAATTAGTAGAGCTATCAAGAACCGTGTTATTAGATTTACTATCTTTTGCACGGAATCCATAATCATCCATTAGTCTACTTTGATCAATATTAAAAGAGAAATCATTTGAATCTCTTCTTTCAATAAGAGAAAGGTATCTCCGTAATTCAATGTCTAAAAATGAACTTATGCAGATATCATGTTCTCTTGCTTTTTCTAATAAATTTTTGTTAATTGTGATATTCGTTCTTACTTTTTCAGTATGCATATTATACACATCTTATTGTTTGTATTGTTGTGCATAGTCATTTATCGTTTTTCCAGTCCAAGCTTTAATAGCATCAGAAGCATTTTTTGTTAAGACTACTCTATCATCAGGGGTCCATGAAAGAGATGCACCTTTTCCAACAAAAAATCCACCGATACCCCTGGGATCCTTGCCCATATCTTTCCATATTTCATGGAGTCTATCTTGACTTATCATTCCCCCTTCATTATACACCCTACACCATAATTCAACTCTGTCTTTCATCCAATCATCTAAAGCAGTATTTTCAGTATTTCTTTCTTCGACAATATCGCTTAGTAGTTTAGTTGCTTTCATAAGATATTCTCTAACTTCCTCTATTTTTTCTTCTATTGATTTCATAGTAACACCATTAGCTATATTAATAGCAATAGTTATTGTAATAGCTTATGTAATATTTATATTTAACGCTATTTGATTAATAAATTAGAAGATTCTATAATTAATTAAATAATTTTCGTTATGATATCATCTATTAAATTATCATAGAGTTTCCATATTCAATTCATTGAATAATAGATGAAGATCTACTATCGTTTTTATTGAAACTTTTAGTACTTTTTTGTTATAAAATTAAGGCTCCTGTTGATTATAAGAATATAATTAAATATACATCCTGATATGTTTGTATCAAAGATACATACTAATTACCTTGGGAGGCAAAAATGAGAAAATTAGATCATAACAATATTACTATCATAGCTGAAAAAATTACAAAGACTAAACAAGGATATGCTCAACAAATAGATTTTAGTCAAGTTAAGGAAGATATTATAATCTTAGCCCATCAACCTGGGCTTGGAAAAACTCATACCGTTCTTGAGTTTATGAAGACCCATCAAGACTCTATATACCTTACAAATAGACACGACATTATCAAAGAGAATGTTAAAAACTGGGGGAAAGGCATTCCTTATGTTCATTGGATAGGATTTACAAAGATATGCAAAAATAGGACTTTAAAAAAACTACTTGAAACGTACCATATAAATCCATCAATTCTTTGTTCCTATTGTTCAGTTAAAAAATGCCAATATAAATGGCAATTCAAAAAAAGAGACAGAGTTTTTGCCCCCTATGAGTATCTTTCCCTTGGACAGATATTGAATAATCTTCCAGAGTATTTATTCTTAGATGAACAAAAACTAAATGTTGATACGCTGACTTTTAATTATCAAGCAACAATAACTTGGTTGCAAACTATCCAAACATACAGCAACATGCCCACACCTTATGTTACACATATGCAAAACAATAACTACCAATTTTTCCTTAGAACAGGTTTCAATGACATTGAAACAATTTATTACAATGAAGCACTAGAAAATGCCTATAAAAAAAAGCAAATGGCAGACATTCTAACAATTACAAGCATCAATCCTTACCTATTGGAAAAATATTTCAAATTAGCAAATACATACAATGATTATAATAGAAAAGAATACTATTTTCCTCTTTGCTATAATGCATTTGATGTTCTAAATAAAAGACAAAAACAAACAAAACTTATTTTCATGGATGCATCGTTTAATCAACGATTATTCAGATATTTTCTTGAGGCGTTTAATGGGGAAATAGGATTTAAAAACCCAGTTTCAGTAAAAATTTATTACTCTAATGTTACTAATAAACACACAGATGTATACAGCATGAGAACCAGTGATAAATTTGCAAGTTGGTTACCAAAAGTATCTTTTCGTAATATTGACTCAATGCTTCATTGGTTACCAAAACATATACAACACATCAAAGAGATTTATGGAGAAGAAAATATCGGTATTATCACCTTTAAAAAAATTGCCAAATCTGGATATGTGAGTCTTCTTGGGTATGAGATTCAATACTTTGGTGGACTACGAAGCAGCAACTCATTTAAAGATAAAAAAGCACTCATTGTACTTGGAACTTTTTTTGAAAGTAAAGATAATATTTTTGAATATCTCGAAAAAATATTTGACATCCATGATAAGAGTATTATAGTTGAGGAACGGGAAACGAAAAAATTAATTGAAAAAATATTTTCAAATACTGGGAGCATTTCAAAACGAAGCATACCATCATTGTATGATCAAATATTAGAACCTAAAAGGAGGAAAAGATTCACCAATGCTCAAGATTTTATTTATGATCCAAGTTTTTATCTGGAGGGATATATACCTCCGACAGGACCAAATATTTCACAGCAAGATCAGTATGATATGATTCAACATCAAATATATCCTGTTGAATGGATCCAGCAAGTTATTTGGGATGAAGAAATGTATCAGGCTTTTCACAGGAACAGAGGTCTTCTAAATGATAGAGTTATCTTTGCCTACTGTTGGTTTCCCCCTGAAATCATAGATGAATTTAGAGTTGAAGCTATAAAACGAGATAAAAAAGAAGAAGATAAATTATGGAATACACTTGAACAACAAGAGGAAAAAAGAATATTGCATCAATCATTACTCAAGGATATAGAAGAATTCATCTCAAAAAAACAATTTACTATCAAAAAAAGCCTACAAAACCCAAAAGGTAGTTTAATAATCGTAACTACTTTAGCAAAAAAATATAAGATGAATGATAAAACAGGAAGAGACGCCATTAAAAAATTGATATATGCGTATTATACAACAAAGAATTCTGTAAAAAAATAAGTGTATAAATTTATGATATTGTTCTACGATGTAAACAAAAAAAGTATTGAATCAAAATTCCACCAGATTAAAAAATCCAAAAACTCTATAATATAATATATACTTTTTTATCTTAATGAAAACAGACTTCTTTGTGTTAATACCGTTAGATTTTTTATACTTAATATGTAGGAGAAAAAGATAATTATTCGTTAATTTTACACCTCTTACAACATAAACTAGGGTTAATTTTTTTTAAAACATGTTATAAAAGCTTTGTCTCTTTTCCATTCATTAACGGAATTCTAATTTCAATTCATCAATATAATAACAAATTATCCATGTTATTAAAAAATATATTGAGTGACTTCTTCTAGAGAAATCCCTTATCTTCTTAATTGATTCAATAGCTTTAACTCATCTTGTGTCAGATATTCCAGTTCCAATACAATATCTTCTATGTCCATTATAGATCTCTCGATTGGTAGTTACCCCTTTTTTTTCTTAGTATATGTTCAATTATTATGTAAGGTATTAAAAAATTAAAAAGGGTTGATGAAAGTATCATTTGAAACTAAGATTCGAAAAAGAGAAGAGGGTAATTAGTACCCATAGGTCTTGAAACAAAACTCGTACATCGTTGGCAGATCTCTCCAGAGTCCTCCACCATCCCTTGTAAACCAGAAAGCCCCATCCTCATAGAGGTTACCAAAGGCATAGCCCCACTCATACCCATAACTAGTTGTTACACCACTTGGGGGAGGAGGACAGACGATAAAGTATTGTGTACCAGGAGTGATTGTTGTATCTTCGAAATCAAGGATAAACCAACCCCAACTTTCGCTTATTTCTATTGGAGTGAAAGTGAGCGTATCAATCAAGGTTCCCTGAGGATGGTTTTCTCTTAATTCAACGGTTAGATTAAACTCAGATGTCCCGAATTTTCGTAAATAGATTTCAGCTCTTGTCAAGCTTTCTAGAGTGGGCATGAAGCTCTGTGCAGCACCCCAATCCCCATCAATCGCATGACGAATAGGAAAACCTCGATCCTGAATGGATTGATTCACATCACCAAATTCTTGTAAAATTTTTATTGAGAATATCCCATGATCTGCTGTAATAGGGATTGGGGAACCTATTGCATCCTCTAACAAAGAATATGTAAAATTCATCGGAGTAGATGTGCCCTCTGCCCCAACAGCTTGTAATGTCACCATAGCAAGGATTGAATCCCCACTCAATGCTCCATTGGAAATCTGATAGCCACCAAGGTGAATCCAACCAGTAACATTATTGATATTTGCTAACATCGAATCAAAATCACTATCAGATGCAGATAGAACATGCACCACCGTTGGATCATAGGAGAGATTCACATTGGCAGTCATGAGGTTAGCAGCATTCTGTATCATGATTGGTATTGTGATTGTTTCGCCAGAAGATACATCGCAATCCTGGATAGAAACTATTGAATTGTCATTTTGTGTAGCTTTTAACTCATCCCAACCCTCAAATCCTAAGATGTTTTTTGCAAGGTAGGTTGCATCATATAGAGTGAAGGCACAATTACCACTAACATCAGCTACATTTTTATGAGGAATTAACCAACCTGGGAAACCAAGCATGTTTTTTGCCATATATGTACAATCATATAAGGTAAGAGAACCCCCGCCATTGACATCACCATTTTTCCACACAGTAGGTAAAGCAATGCTAACATTCCAATTGCCGTACTTATCTGAAGCATTAATGTATACTGGTAAAGAAATATATCCAGTTCCATTGTGAATTGCTGAACCCTCGGTTGCATTAGTGGCAACATACCACGTTTCAGTACCTATAATATTTATCATTTCAGTAAGGCCTCCGCCAAGTGAGGTAAGATCAACTGTGACACTTGCAATATCACTATCATCAATAACGTCACAGAATATATCCATAATCTCTGTAAACTCTGTTCCAAAACATGTGGCGTCTCCATCAGTATCTTCAGGTATCACATTTGGTGATAACATAATATTTGCTATGGTAGGACCATACGAATCCAGGGTTATAAAAAAGATACCATTATCATTAAACGCTTCAATTTCTTCACCAAATATATCTTCAAGTAATACATATGTGAAATTCATAGGACTAGAAGCACCTTTTACTCCAACAGCTTGTAATGTTACCATTGCAAGAATTACATCTCCATTTAACGAAGCACTAACTGTCTGATATCCTCCAAGGTGTATCCAACCAGTAACATTGTTAATATTTGCATCTGTTTCATCAAAAGAACCAGCAGTAAAAGATAGAACATGCATCACTGTTGGATCATAGGAGAGATTCACATTAGCAACCATGAGATTTGTAACATTATGTATGATAATAGGTACCGTTATTGTATTATTGGCTGCCACATCACAGTTTTCAATTGACACATTAACTCCTGTGATATTTAGTGCTAAAGGTAAATAATCGCCACCGATAATAGATCCTGAGCAATTATAAGGAATATTCGTATCTCCCAAACCATCATTATCTATATCTCTTCCAGGATAATCATCCCAATAATTACCACCAATGTATGAACCACCAATGATGTTTACTCCACTTGTTTTCGTAGTATTCCATCGATTTCCAGTGGTTGACAGTTCTTCGTTACAATTATGGATATTATTACAATAATTATTAAAAATTATATTACTATTACTCAATAGAAGATAAATACCATAATTACTGTTATTGGTTATAAAAGAACTTTCAACTCTATTATCGTGTGAATCATCTATAAGATAAATTCCATTATAATTATTATTCACAGAAGAATTTCTGATTTTAGTATTATATGATGAATCTACGACAATTCCTGACCAATCATTTGTAATGAATGAACATCTATTAATGGCTCCATTTGAAGATGTATCAATGAGTATTCCGTCATCATTATGAGCAAAATATGAATCATTAATATTGAAATTAGTTAATTGAAATAATTTACATCCAATCTCTATATTATTATATACATCATTCCGTATAAGATTTAAATAATTAAAATATGACAAATCCAATCCTTTTTTTGAATTATTATAGTAAGAATTATTGAATATTTTTAAATTACCACAATTAGAAGCTTTAGTACCATTTAAGTTATTATACAATGAACAATTTTCAATCTTATAATCATGAATATTTAATAGAAAAATTGCATCTTTTGAATTGTTAAAAACTTCGCATCCTGAAATGACTCCATATCCCATATTTTGATTATAATTCAATATTTCAATGCCATGGTTTACATTCTCATATATCCTTGAATTTTTAATTTGGTTTTGATTTGAATGAGCCCACTCAGCATGGCAATATATTCTAAAACCACAATTTCCATTGTTATAAATATCACAATTGAAAATTTTTATATAATCTACTCCAGAATCACGCCTATATAAATCCACTATAATACCGTCATTTGTGTTATTATATATTATGCAATCTAAAATAGTAATATAATTTATTATTTGACCATTGTCACTAGGGGACAAGCGAATTCCATCCGATGCATTTTTTATTGTAAAATTGTTAATTAAAACATTATTACAATTTACTAAAAATATAGCGTTACCTGTACCATTGATAATAGTATTGTATTTACTTTCTCCTATTATATTAAGATAAGATTTTGAAATTGAAAGACTTTCATTATAGATACCATCGAAAACATAGATGGTATCATCAGCAGATGCATAGTTAATAGCATCCTGAATTTTCTGAAAATCTGCTCCTCCATCATCATCAACATAAATGATGCCTTTTGTTTGTTCGCTACTATTGATTAGCGGTACACAGCTTGTTATTGTCAAAAAAATACTTATCATTATCACATATGTTCTTTTCATATCTTTCATAAGAAGCCCTCCAATGATTGCCTCCATGATAGAAAACAAGTATGCAGTACTTAAATATTTACTAAAGAAAATAATATAAAAATTCCATTAACGTTTTGAATGATTACTATGATTACAGAGCAATGCCAGTGTATTCTCATTCAAAATTAAGCACTTTTGAACAATGCCCTTACAAATACAAACTCTGCTACATTGACAAGGTGGAAGTAGAAATAGAAGAATCAGTGGAAGCATTCATGGGCTCTAAAGTACACGAAACCCTGGAGAAACTCTATCGTGACTTACAATTTGAAAAGACAAACTCCTTAGAAGAGTTACTTCAATTTCTCAATGACGAGTGGCAGAAGAACTGGCATGATGCTATTATTATCGTCAAAAATCAATATTGTCCTGAGAACTACCTGCAGATGGCTCAGAAGTTCATTACCAATTATTACAAGAGATACCATCCATTTACTCAGGGAAAAACAATTGCCCTTGAAGAACGAATTGTTGTGAATCTGGACAATGGGAATTATAAACTGCAAGGGTACATCGATAGACTCACTGAAGCTGGGGATGGACACTATGAGATCCATGATTACAAGACCAACTCTAGGTTACCCCTGCCTGAGTACATTAAAACTGATCGGCAATTAGCCTTATATTCAATTGGGGTAAAAGAGTTGTATCCTGACTCACAAGATATTCATCTGATATGGCATTTCTTAGCGTTTGATAAGGAACTTGACTCCACTCGTTCTGAGCAGGAACTAGAGGAACTCAAACAGAACACGATGCAGCTTATTGATGCGATTGAAGCTGAAGAGGCATTCCCAACGAATCCCTCACGGCTTTGTGATTGGTGTGAGTACCAGGAAATTTGCAAGGAATGGTCGCATCTTTATAAACTAGAGAAGAAACCAGTGAATGAGTATTTAAGTGATCCTGGCGTGACCTTAGTCAACCGTTATGCTGAACTCCAACAACGTAAGCAGCAGCTAACATTGGATTTGTTTGCCGAAATAGAAAAGGTCGAAGAAGCATTATTGTGCTTTGCAGAAAAAGAAAAGGTTGATGTCATCTTTGGGTCTGATCATAAAGTGAGAATTACGTCAAGTTCTCGTTTTAAGTGCCCTTCAAAGGATTGTATTGAACGTCAAGAACTGGAACAACTGATTAAAGATGCTGGCAAATGGGAAGAAGTTAACCAGTTGGATACCAATTCAATTAATAAGATACTCAAGGAAAAACAATGGAATCAGGAACTCCTTAATGCTGTGAAAAAATATGTTTCATTTGAGGAGTCAAAACGGTTGTATTTTAGTAAAATTAAAAAGGATAGATGATTAAAGAAAGATGATCACAAAAGCTGATATTAACTCATATAAAATAGTTTTGTATAACAAACTTATAAAATTAATAATCTATTCTTTAAATAATGGAGGGATTGAATAAATAAAGAAATTTGTAATCCTTTATGGACAGAATCTTTAAATTTAACACAAAGAATGATGGACCCATTAGGTTTATCAAGAGTGTCGGAATGGATAGTTGATCAATTATTACCAGGAATCACAACAACTACACGTGCAAGAAATTATTCATTCTATTGTTGGGCAATAAATGACATCTATAATAGGATGAATAGGAATACATATGTCAATTTTGGAAAACAAATAACGAGAAGAGAAACGGCTTTTGTTATAGGTAGTATCTTACATGATTGTATAAAAAATATAGAACCAATTGGGATACGAAAAGCACAAAGGTCCTTATCTTCAAATAATTCTGATATAATTAATATAGATTTTACTGTTCTCGATGATACGGAAGGTGGATTTGGACAATATTATAAACCTTCCATGGAAAGACTAGGATTAATTATTAGAAAGGAAAATATTTGTTATCTAACAACTTCTGGCAAAACATTAGCAAAAATTTTTGCTGATTGGATTAATAATACTAAATATTACGATTCATATATAGAAAATGAGGAGGTTCCTTTGAAGATTCTTAAAGAATATGGGAACAAATCTTGTGTCTGTCTTTTATCTGAAAACCAAGATGAAAGAAATTATCTAATAAATGTTTTACTAGGAAATAATAGTCCTAGTGAAGATTTAGAAAACTCAAGAAAAAATACTTTTCTTTTAATAATAAAATCAATTGATTTTTGTTCAAAAAATAATATTAAATTCAATGAAGATCTTTTTCGAAATATTATTTTTTTTAATCAAATAAAAAACGATCAATTGATATTAAATTTTGATAATAGAAATTTGGACGATATTCTAATAAGATGGCGTTATTTTCAATTTCATGAATATTTTACATATATTTTTGAGACTCTATTGTGGTGTTTTTTAAAAAAAATGGATGAAAAAAAGGATGGATTGTTATTGGATGATTTCTTTGATGAAATTAATAAAGTTATTGAAGTAATTGAAAAAACACTTCAAATTGAAACATCAAATCAAAAAATCAATGAAATATTTTGTAATATATTAAAAAAATTTAATATTGAAAAGTTTAGTAGAGATTCGAGCCAAAGATTTGATCAACTATGTAGAATTGACTCAGAAATAAATGAACAATTTCTATTTGAACAAATTAATGAAAATATGATAAAAAATAATATTAATGAAACTATTGGATTTGCTTTTTCGCTTTTATTAATTATTATTCTAAGATTTTATCAATACATTAATCTTATTGATGAGATCAATCTTTGGATTTACAATAGAGCAATACAGGATATTAGTCTCATAAATATTATTGAAAATGATTCAATTATTGAAGAAAAATCCATTGTATCATTTATTAAACACATCTATACAATTATTCGTGAAAATCACGACATCATTGCATTTGATAAACTCTATAGTGGTAGCTATACTTTAAGGTATAAAGAAATACATGGAAGATATTTTCTTGAAAATATTTACGAACCGACATTAAGATCTACACGACTTCATAGTGTTCTTAATATTCTCTATGATTTGAGTTGTATTACCATAATTAATGATAAGTATGAATTAACTGTAAAAGGGAAGGAAATATTAAATTTGATAATATGAATGAACAAATAAATTTACTAGATGAAATTAGTAGATTACCAAAAGAAAATCAAATGATTATTACTACTTTTAGTTTTGATCAGTTATTTTTTGAAAAACACATATTTCCAAGATTTAAAAATAAATCATACCCTTTACTGATTACAGATTATCATTCATATATACAAAGTATAAGACAAAATAACTCGAGAAACGCAGAAACAAGATATTTTATAACTGCAATTAAAAATATTGGGTCGTTTCATTCAAAAATCTTACTATCCTCTAATGAAAATAGTCTTTTGATTATAATGGGGAGTTCAAACTTAACTACAAAAGGATATGCTACAAATGCAGAGATAAATGGAATAATTCATATTAATTATAGAGAGAATTTTTACCCTGGGATAATAACAAGTATTAAAGATTTTTTAAATGAACTAATGAAAAACGTAACAAGTAAACCTCATTCTGAGAAAATTGTTGAATTTATTGAAAATCTTCCAGTTGATATTTCAGAACAAAATACTAACATTTGGTTTTTTCATAATTACAAATATACTATTTTGGATCAAATTTTTCAAAAAATTCCAAATAACTTAGAAGAAGTAATAATAATATCACCATTTTTTTCTCAAGAAAAGAATTTCTATAAAGAGCTATTTGATAGATTTGACTGTCCAATTACTATCATTATTCAGAATAAAAATAACAATCTACCTATTAACATAATGAAAGAACTGGGCAATAATAGAATAGAATTCAAAGCAATTAATCCGAAAGATGGTAAATATCTACATGCTAAATTAATGATTTTTAAATCTAAAAATGAGAGTTATTGTCTTTTTGGAAGTGCAAATATTACAAAACCTGCTTTAATGATGATACCTAAGAATGGTGGGAATGTAGAGACATGTATTCTAAGAAAAGAGAATAATCCAGATTATTTTGATTATTTATTATATAACGATGAAGTTTCATTATCATCAATAAGAGTTGAGGATATTGTATCTGAAAATATCTCGATAATTTCAGGTGATTCTTTTGATTTCAATATAGAAGAAGCAAAAATTACTAATGGAAAACTTGTGATAAAATTTGATAAGGAATTATCTGAAAATCATAAATTAATAATTAATATAAATACACTAAGTGAACCAATTTTAATAGATTGTGATAATAATAATATAATAGTAAATTTAGATGAGATTCAATTAAATAAATTGAATAAAAGTTCAATAATATCATTGGAGTTAATTAATGACCAAGGTATCAAGATTTTCTCAGATGTGAAATGGATTCACAATCCTCAATTTTTTCCAGACAATTTTTCAATATTGAATACTCTATCAAATTATGAAGAGATAAAATTCTTATTTAATCTATTAAATAAAATATCTAAAATACCTGGATTACAGTATGTAATACCACTTATTGACGAATTAAATAATACAGGATATTTCGATGGTGATGAGCTATCAAATAGAGAAGAAAAACTAAAGAATGTAACAAGAAGAATTGATAAACTAGTAACGAGAAATGAATTACTTGATAGAATTATTTATCGTTTCATAGAACGACATGTAAAAAGAATGGATGATGCAATTCATTCACAAGACTCTAAAAATTATAAAGTAGTGATAAACGCTTTTAACTTACTAAATCAATTGATAGTTTGGGTTGTAATTAATCATTACAAAGATATTGCATTTTTAAGATATGTAAAAATCAATCATGAAAAATTATTGAAATATTTTTGGACTATTGATACGAAAATTTCGAAGGATATAATTGATTCTACTCAAATAGTCTCTAACGTAATTATTCAGATATACATTGTTGATCAACTTCAAAAATCATCAAAAGAATTCGATGAGAAAGAACAGGATTATTGGGTAAAGATAGCTTTTGTTAATTCGTTTAAAAATATTTTGAATTACATAAAGAATATTACAAATAAAAAACTTGATGAATTTCCAATAATTGAATCTGTAGAAACGTATGAAATAATTACTGGAAAAATAATTTCAAATGATGAAATAATAAATTGTATTAAAAAAATATTCCCATCTAATTTATTCAAATAAATTATTTGTTAGGTTATTTTTAAATAATCAAATTTTTTAAAAATGCTTAAAATAACAAAAACACAATATCAAATATATTGAAATCAAATAACATTTAATACAATGAATAACTCTATAACAAACCTAAATGATAATTCTAATTACTGCAAATAGAATGAACAAACATTTAAAAATAAATGGTATTGAGTAGTTAAAATGATTTGTACTATCTGTGGCACAAATGAAACAGATAATCCTGATGGCATCTGTGCTGATTGTAAAGATGCAATGCTTCAAAAGGATGGGATTGATCTAGGTCTTGGTGATGAGTTTCAATAGATGAACATCAAAAATATGTATGGCAGAAATGCCAGAGATGGAAGAGGAAGATGGGATGATAGACGCTCTCTGGCAATTCCTCCAGTATGATTCGTCTTATAAGAAACATATTCTCATTCATCGTTTATAAATCTTGGAAAAGGTTAGTGAAAGTATTTTTACCATTAATAAGATACAAAAACATCTACGAATTATGATGCTCAGATTGGAGGGATTTGTCAATTCAAAAGAACAAACTGTATCTACTAGTTATGGGGATTATCTACTTTGTTCTTATTCCTCTCTTGCTTGTTCTCATTTTTACATATTCCAATGACCTAAAGAATTTGTTAATCTTAAACCTTCATAATCCAACATTGTTGAGTATGATTGGATCAAATTACATACATAGTTCGTTTAATCATTTAGTGGGAAATGTCCTGTTCTATTACTTGATTATGATCTTTGTATTTGCCTTTGATGCATTGACTAATAGAACAATGTTTTCTCTAAATCTCCCACTCTTTTTTCTGATTCTTCCACTTATCTGTTCATCATTAATGATATTTGTCTTTAATTCCCTAGAATATAATATCACAAGCAATGGATTCTCTGGGGTTGTCTCTTGTTTGTTTGGATATCTATCCTTTTCGTTGTTTCATTTCATCAAAGAATATTACAACATCGAATTTAAAAGAAGTATTTTTCAGCTAATGTGGGTTATATTGTTGATTAATCTCTTTCTGATTTCATTGATCTATGGATTCATCCTTGTTCTTCCCATCATCTTAGTTCTCTGTATACTGCCAATATATTATACGAAAAATGATTTCAATAAAATCTTTACACTTTTAAATAAGATTGGACCGTTACCACGAGGGGCGATTCTTGTCAGTTTTATTTTGTGTCTTTGTCTGGGTATACAATTTCTCTTTCCCGAAACAATTACTTCGGATGGGAATATCACAAATATCTTTTTACATTATATTGGTTATATTTTTGGCATATTTTTCACTGGAATAATTTCTACATATTTAATTAATAGAAAATAACACGAAGTTCATTATCTTACATATAGATGAGAATAAGTGTATCCACATTTTGTTCATTTTAATAATTAATATTCCATAACTAGTATAGTAGGAAATAATCAAAGAAATTATCACATAAAGTTATTACGAACCTTATCAACGCTTAAAATTCCACTGGTTGTAAATAACCTCTGCATTCCATCTTGACCAAGTGTAATATTCAAAGGATCTCTTAATTTAAAATTTACCATCTCAACTAGAGCTTCTGCTTCCATCAAAATAACCTCATTTACATCTGTTTCCATTTGGATGTTAGATATATTTTCATCATAATCATCAGAAAACGAACTAGAGATAATAATAAAATAAATATTTCGAAAATGTTTTCTTTTTTTCAAATCTCTACTTTGTGATAGTATATATTCTTTAATATTTCTATCATCAGTTCCCATACTATATTTATCAGATCTCATTTTTGCATCCCAAATAATCGCATAAGAATCATCTACGTCCAATGCTAACCCATCTGGTACTCTGCCTTTCCCTTGACCCATTAATCTGGAATCATAACCAAGGATTGAAAATGCTGAATGAACATGTTTTTCAAATGCAGTTTGTAGATTTGTACCAGATTGTACAATTTTCTGTAATTTTTTATCATTTCGAGCTATATCTGGAATTATTGCAACAATTGGGGGAATATAACTATCAGGTAAACCAATGTCATGTTCAATTTTAATTTCAACATTTCTATTTTTAACTTTACTAATCTTTTGCTCTTCCTTTATTTTTTCATTATATTTATGATAAAATACATGCTCAACTTCATATAAATCAAATTCTGATTTATTTTCTTTTGAAAATATTTTAATTAATTCTTCATGTATTTGTTTATATGCTATATAATCCTCAGCCAAATTTTCTGAAGGATTCCAGATATCACAATCAATCATAACGGAGACTGTGCTTGTATAAAAAACTGGCCATATTTTGTAATCTTGTATCTGCCAGAAATAAGATAAAAAATATGGTATACTAGTAATCTTTGGAATTTTATGTTTTGATTCCCCCGAATTTCTAATTTCATCACCTACTCGAGTAATGTAGCTAATAAAGGTTTTAATTCTACTTGAAGCAATTATGTCATTTTTTGGTATTGAAATAGCATTTCTTAATTCCTGTTCGCATTCATCTAGGTCATTAGTATTATTGAATAAAACATTGAAAAACATCTGACCTTTAATTCCTTTAAATCCCCAGAGTTCATTTCTTTTATTTATACCATCATTTTTCGATTTGAACTCAGATAAAGATATTTTTTCATTTAAGAAATTCTCGACAAGTGTTCCGAGATCTTTATTAATTACTTCAATCCTATTTTTATCTAAAGAAATTGAAACCTTGATGTCCTCCTTATCTTTAATATATTCTTTTAATAGTATTAAGGAATTTTTTATCTGATTTCCATTTAAATTCATCTTTATACTCCCTTATCTAAATATAAGACATGTATTTAGATCTAAAATTTAAACTTTTATTGTTGATTAGTTTTTTTAAAAAAATTATAGATATTCAAAATCAATTTATAAATGATTGTCTTATAATTTACTAATAAGATCTTTATCTAACGTTGTACAATTCTTTAATTTATATTAATCATTTATTCAATTTTTTTACTTTTTTATTTTTTACTAAAAAAAGAATCGTAATACATGGTACATAATTATAATACTATTTCCAAATTAATTTTAGATTAATAAATTATTTATTAATTAATAAATAAATTTAAACAATAAATATAATTTTTTAACCTGTTACAAAAATTAAAGAATAAGCAAACAATACCATTGTTACGGAATAATGAATGAAAAAATTTTAAGGGAAGAAATTAAAAAACTCATAGAAAAATTTGAACGAGTTAAGATTCAAGGAAAATATAAGAGTTATAATGAGGCGAATACAAAAAAGGATTTTATTGAACCACTTTTTAAGGCTCTTGGATGGAATGTTGAGAATTCTGAAGAAGTAAAAGCAGAAGAAAAAGTATCAAAAAAAAGAGTTGATTATGCATTTCGTATCAATGGAGTAGTAAAATTTTATCTTGAAGCAAAATCCTTTAAAGAATCACTAATTGATCCAAAATACTCAAAGCAAGCTATTGAATATGCATGGAATAAAAGTGTAACTTGGACAATACTGTGTAATTTTGAAGGGATACGGGTTTTCAATGCAGAATGGAAATGGAACGAAAAATTTCCAATGAGAAATTCGTTTCTTGATTTAAGATATAATGATTTTCTAGGTTCTAGTTTTCAATATCTAACATGGCTTTCAAAAGAGAGTTTTGAACATGGAATTCTTGATAAAAATGCTTCTGCTCTTGGAAAAAAAACAAGGAAATTACCTATAGATAAACAATTACTTATTGATTTTACAGAATTTAGAAATATTTTAACAAAAGATATTTTAAAGCACAATCAATCAAAGATTTTATCAGAAGATGATCTTGATGAAATTGTCCAACGTATTTTAGATAGATTAATATTTATTAGAACATGTGAAGATAAAGATATAGAATCTGACAAACTCGAATCTTTAGTACGAATATTTAGTGATAATGATAATAAATTATATTCTGAACTGAATAAAAAATTTAGAGAGTATGATTTAGGATATAATAGTAAGCTTTTCCGTGAACATCTCTGTGAAGATGTAATTATTAGTAATGATACATTAAAAAAGGTAATTTTGGGCACTTATCAAACTAAAGATTTTAGTGTGAAATATGATTTTTCAGCTATTAATGCTGATGTATTAGGTAATATTTATGAACAATATCTTGGTCATATCTTAAAAAAAACTACTCAAAGAGCAAAATTAACAAATGGAAAAATCCATAGAAAAGAGCAAGGTATATACTATACTCCAACTTACATTGTTGATTATATCGTTAGAAATACAGTCAGAGAAAAATTAAAAAAACATAAAGGTAAAGTTGATGAACTTAAGATATTAGATCCTGCTTGTGGTTCGGGTTCTTTTTTGTTGAAAGCTTTTGATATAATTTGTGAATATGAAGTTAATAAAGAAGGAAAGACTTTACAAACAAAATTTGAAAATATCTCGGATGGAACAATATTAAAACGTAAAACTGAGCTATTAAAGAATTGTATTTTTGGCGTAGATTTGGATGAAAAAGCTGTGGAAATTTCTCAACTAAATTTACTACTAAAATTAGCTGAAAAACGACAAAGACTCCCGACATTACAAGAGAATATTAAATGTGGTAATTCATTAATTGACGAAATATCTTTTGCAGGAGATAAGGCATTAAATTATGAAAGCGAATTTTTCAATATTTTTAATACAGGAGGTTTTGATGTAATAATTGGAAATCCACCATATGTTAGGATCCATGAATTTTCTGATGATGTGAAAAGATATTTTAAAAAATTTGAATCTGCAACGGGCCAATATGATATTTACGTGCTATTCATAGAAAAAGCATTGAAACTTTTAAAAAATGGGGGTCTACTAGGATTTATTGTATCAAATAAATTTTTTATTTCAAATTATGGGTATGGATTAAGACAGTATATTTTAAATAATACTAGAATTAAATTAATTGCAGATGTATCCAATATGAATGTTTTTAAGGAGGCATCTGTGTATCCTGTAATAATTATACTCGAGAAACAAAAAGATAAAAGAAGAATTAAGGAAAACAAAATACAAGTAATTCAAAATATCTTAACTGTTTCTGATTTAAATAAGAAAGAAATTACCTTTAATCAAAATTCTTTTCTGAAAAATGAAAAATGTATTATGGATGTTACATCAACCAATAAAGAAATTATTGAAAAGATTGAAATTGACAGTATTAAATTAGGTGAAATATCAAAAATTACAAGGGGATTTCGACCACCATCCCAAGATTTAGTTACATTAAAACCAGGTAAGGGTGTCTATAAGTATTTAGTCGGAAGTGACCTAATTGATGAATATAATATTAATTGGTCAGGTAATTATGTAAATTATATTGAAAACAGAATTTATGAGGCAAAACCATTAAAGATTTTTCTACAGCCAAAAATATTAATTAGAGATATTGGGAAGAGATTCAACGCATGTTTTGATAATGGGGAATATCTTTGTTTAAAAACGATATACTTTGTTCATTCAATAAATGAATATAATCCGAAATTCATTTGTGCTCTACTAAATTCAAAGATGATGTTATTTTATTTTAAATCTAAATATTCATCAATGCATATTCAAGGTGGATATTTAAGATTTAGAAAACAATTTTTAGATCTGTTACCAATTAAACATAATATCGATATTGAAATTAAAATTATTAAGATTGTTGATGAAGTTATTAATCTTAATTATAAATTAAACAATTTAGGAAATAAACTTACTAATCAAAGAAATCACATAATTGAGCAAATATTAAAAAATAAGGAGCTAATAGATAATTTTGTTTTTAATTTATATCATTTAAATCAAGAAAAAAATATTATTCTAAAGGAAATTTCAGAGGTATAAGGATGGATTATGAACTGATTTCTATAAGGGGGAAACATTTCAAAGTCTATGATCCTGACCGAAAAATTGTGTTAGAACATCCAAGTGATATAGAAGAAGTAAATGTACGTTTTTATGCATCAATTAGAGGTGAAGAGCCTTATTTAAAAATTGGAGTAACTGAGTTCATTGAAAGAAAAATGCGAATTCCTGATCAACATAAAAGAGCAGATGTTTATATTCTAGCAGAGTATGGAAAGAAAATAGCTAATGCATTATCGAAAAAAATAGAAAACAATTGTTTTAACAACAATAAACAACCCATATCAGATGTGACATTTGGTCATCCAATAGCTCGAGATGGAAGACAATCTGTTCCCAAAGTTACATGTCTTTATAAATATAAATTTAGTTTTCTTGAAGCACCATTTGCTAAAGGTAAATTAACATTAATTAATGGCAGAGGAGCATTGGATTTAGAAAAACCAGGATGGGATCAAACCAAATGGGAAGCTGAAGGAGGTTCATCACAACTTCATTTTTCATTTTTCCATCCAAATAATTCAATAATTAGTGAACCATCTCAAGATCGATCTTTCTATGCATATATTCCATGGACCCATATGGATAAAATTCGAGATGTTTGCCAAGATTTATAAATAATAATTTATAATTTTAATGTTAAGGTACTTATTCAATAAAAATATAGATTAAATAATAAAAGTTATGATTCATTTTCCTATAACATTAAAAATATTCAATATACTAAATTTAAGTATCGAAAAGTGGTAAGGTGACCTAATTGTATTTTTGTAAATAGTAAGTTACAATCAGTGATTGATGTAGGAGTTTTACACCTATTTTTTATTTAAAAGCAGGGATTGTATTTGTAAAAAATTAAGAACTGATACATTACTGGAACTATATCATTATTCTAATACTATCGTTAATTTTCTTTAATCCCCATCACCCTATCATATATCTTCTTCAAATCTTGTTTTGGATTGACTGTTATAGTGCATCAGACAATAATCACCTTTCAGGATAAAATTTACATAAAAAAGTTGAAGGATGGACTGAAAAGACAATCTATATTTAATTTATTTTACTATAACGAATACACTTTTCAGGGCATTCCACATCTGTAATTAAATAGATCCCACAACAGGGGAGTAGTTCATATTGCACTTGCCTATCTTCTGGAGTATCAGTAGGTATTATTCTTGGTTTGTTGTAAAAGTATCTACAATCTTTATAGTGCATACAATAGCAAAGGAGTGTATCTTATTTTAAAGATGATAAGAGAGTAGTGAAAGAATATCTTATAATTATATAACCTTTAAGATGTTCAAGCATATATTTGATATCTAATAGGGAGAGAAAAAGTGTCAGAAAATTATGGTGGAGTGTATAGTATAAAAGTGAGAGAGAAATCCTATGGTCTATATAGACAAGATGGAAAACGAATAGCACATCTTAAAAGAAACCCAAAAGGAAACGATGAAATTCATATAGATACAATAGGAAAACACATAAAATTTAGAAAAAATGAAACAGAATTAGTTTGCGAAATTATACCAGAGTAATGAAATGTAGCATCTCAAAACCTTTAAGATGTTCAAGCATATATTTGATATCTAATAGGGAGAGCAATTAGGGAGAAAAGGATATTGAGGAAGATGTATGAAAACAGGTAATGTAATATTTGTGATTTTCTTATGGCTTATATTATTTCCAATAATAATTATTATTGGTATGGCTGGAGTCTTTGCTTCATTATTTGGTGGTTCTATGGGGGCATTTTATGTTTCTTATTAATCCCAATAATTTTTATAATTATTACAATAATAATTTTGTTGCGACCAGAAAAACCATCAATTATGATACAACATACGAATATTCAATCACAACAAAATAGCTATGATGGACAAGAATCTGATTATAGACCAGACAAGAGAAAATCTGCCAAAGAATATTGGATTGATATTGATGAAGAATATAAAAAACCATCAATGGCAGAATGTGAGTTATGTGAAAAATTAAAAGATACAAGAGATTTAAAGTTATATAATGTGGAAGGAAGGGAACTATATCTTTGTCAAAAATGTGGAAATAAAGTAAGTGATAAGAATATTAAGACACCAGAAAACGAAGATGAAGCAATCAAACATATTAGAATGAGATATGCAAAAGGTGAGATTACTAAAGAACAATATGAGCAGATGAAGAAAGATTTGAGGGAATAAAAAGGGAGCTAAATGAATAAGAAACTCATAACAATAGGAATTATTCTTGTATTTCTGATGGTTGGGTTATCTGGATGTAATGATGTAAAAAATTTGGGAGATGTTAGTTCTAACCCTGAAAAATATTTGGGAAAACAAGTTACTGTTGAGGGTTATTGTGGCAGTATGTTAATTATGGATAATAGTGGACATAATTTATATTTTAGGAGTAATCAGTTACTAACAGGTAAATACAGGATTACTGGTATAGTAAGATATGGGGAATTTCAATCTGGATTAGGAGAAGTCTACTATATTGATGTCACAGATGCAAAGGGAATATAACCTAATTCAATAAGAGGTAATCAATGAATAAGAAACTAATCACAATAGGAATTATTCTTGTATTTCTGATGGTTGGGTTGAGTGGATGCAATGAAAAATCATCAACAAATCAAGATAATTTTCAAGAACCTATAAATTATCCTCCTACTGTTGCTTGTTGGGGAATACCATGGAATGGAACTGCACCACTAATTGTAGAATTTTATTGTAATTCACAAGATAATGATATTGTACAGTATGAATGGGATTTTCATGATGATTCTTCGTTAGGCTTTCAGAATCCTATTACTCATACATTTGTAAACTCAGGAAATTACTTTATTACATTGACTGTCACAGATAACAAGGGTGCTAAAGGATATTGTACTTGCGAAGTTACTGTCTTTTAAATAAAATTTAATTACTTTTATGTCTGTTTTTCTGTTGATAATATAGGGATATTATAGATATAGTAATATTTGAAAAAATAACGATTCTCTATTGTTTGGTTAAATAAAATGAAAAGTAATTCTTATTATGATGCATCCTTATGATAATCTAATTCTTCTTGTAATCTCTGTAGAAACTCTGTAATTTCTTTTATCTCCTCTGGCATCTTGCATGGTTTACGACTTAAGAGCATAATTTGATACCTACATATCAGTTACAAGTAAATTATAAAAAAGTAGCGATTGTACCCAGAATTTATTCAAAAAAACATATGCTGTACCCACCATGTAAAAATATCAGAGGAAAATGAAATGTATAGATATAAGACAAAAGTATTCTCTTTTTATGATGAAGATGCCAGAACTATCTTAATAGACCTAGGTGTTAGTTGTTTTATTAAAGAAAGTTGTTAATAATAATTAGAAAGACTATGGTATGCCAGTTCTAGCAAATAAATAAATTTGTTAATAAACTACTACTGTTAAACCACATAGCCATTCATTACTCTATCATATATTTTCTTAAGATCCTCTTCTGATTGACAGTTGTAGTGCATGAGATCCACATCACCTTTTAGAGAATGCCCCATGAGTATCTTTTTGATTGACGTTGGTCCCCCTCTTCTATCCCACACCTGAGAGAAATATTTTCTAAACATTTTTACTCTAATAGGAGATCCCCTAAATGCACGTTGAATATCAGATTTACCAAATAAATGTTTGAGTTTGCATTCATTAGTATTAAAGCAATTAAAATATTCACTAAGAATTTCTGATGTTTCCATAGTAAAAAATGATACTCTTGAATTCTTTGTCTTTGTATACTGTCCAATTTCAGGCTTATGATTTATACAAATAATTCTATTTTTTAAATCAATATCTTCAAATCTTAATTGATAACATTCCTCTGCCCTTAATCCACTATCACAACATAAACCAATAACAGATTTGTATCTTAATTCAAATTTATTTCCTTTAAAATAATCATAAACAATTTCAATATCCCTGTCTGCAATTCTCTTTGTTAGATATATTTGATCTTTGGGTGGTTTAACTGTACTAATCCATTCGATCTTAAAATATTCTAAAAACTTCTTTATTTGATATAGCTGTTTTCTGTAATGAGCAATTGAACATCTATTTTTTAGGTCTTTTAAATATGATATTGTACTCTCTTTCTCAATATTATACTTAACTTCTTTCAGATAATTAGTAAGGATCAATCTCACATTGTAAATATGCTTGTCTGTTACCCCATTTAATTCGATGGTAGAAATATAATCCTCAAAATGATCTGTTTTTACTAACCACCCCAAGGTAGAAGGATACCAAGCTACCCCACGAGCCCAGGTTGAATCAATGGACGTATCATATTGTTTCTAATAAAATTTATCTGGCCAATATGCTCTTCTGATATAAAAAAAGTATTTATTGAGTAAAGTATTTGAATCGAATTACTTTACTCACATTTCAACCTGTAAAACTGTATAATAGTACTTGAGTGGAAATGCCTATTATCAAACCTTTTATAGGAAAAGACTATTACAGTTTTTCAATGGGCGAGTAGCTTAGCTTGGTTTGAGCATCCGGCTGATAACCGGAAGGCCGAGAGTTCAAATCTCTCCTCGCCCATGCCTATTTATTATATTTCATCAAACGAATAGTTCTCCCAAGGTTTTTCTCCAAGTGCTATCGAAAGTTCAATAGGGGTAATGATATTCTTTTTGTATTGAAGATAATCATCAAGGGCAATCCGTGGGCATAAGGTTGAAACAAAACAGTCAATAAAAGGAAATTCTTGAACAATCATTGGGGCGAGATGATCCGCTGTAAAAAGTATTACTTTTTTCCCTTTTTCTTGAATTTTTTTCTGTACTTGCAGAGCAAGATCTATTCGCTGTTGTCCAGGTTTTAATGCGATAATTATACCAAAGGTGTTTGACTGTTGTGCCACAGTGATTGCACCAAATCGTTGACGTAGCACTCGCTCTTTCAATTCGTCTAGTTCTGTTGTTTTGACGATTCCAGTATAAGGATCTGCTGCAACGACAGGTTTATGTGTTGAAAGAATGAGTCCAAATGGATGAAATGTTCCACTTCCGATGAAAAGATACGAATCTACTAGTGAGGAAAGTACGTGTGCAGATGAAAAATTACACCCTAAGACTTGGCCTTGATGGGTAATTCTTCGATCACCAGTTCCAATGCGAGGAATAAATCCCTTATTTTGCAAATATTGTTGAACGTCTGGAAGTGTGTGAAGGTGTTGCGCTGTTGTCACAAGACCAATTATTTTCCCAGCGAGAAATGGCAATGCTTTTTTTACAACTGGTATGACTGGCTTTTGTGATTGCGCATTAATATATAGAATTGGGATTTCCGTAGATGTCTGAAGTGAGGAAATGGCTGTATGACCAATATGAAGAATTGCATCAACCCCTAGTGAATTCATGTAATCACCACAGGGAATATCACATGCACCGTAGCAGGGATCTGCTCCTATGAGCGGAATTGCCCCAGTATGTTTCGTAATGATGTTGATAATACATTCTGCAGCAGTTTTCAATCCTTCGGGCAGTTGAATGAGAATTTTTTTCCATTTCTTTTTATGAATGGTTTGTATTGCTTCATCGAGGTCTATTTCATAATCATTGAAATTCATATACTCACATTTGTTTGATAGAATTTAGATTAGTAATTGCTAATTTATCTTAGAATGCTGCATCAATTCTCTTAGTATATAAGATTAACTTGTAGTATAATGCAGATGATTGTCACACTATATTATTTGTCTAGTAGTAATGACGCTTATACGCTTTTTTTCTTTGTCCACAACAACAGTGATATCGCAATCGCACATAGTACAAAGACGAGTTCAAAACTAGGGGTTTTCTCTTCTTGTTTCACATATGAAGTAAATCCTTCAGCACCAGTATAAGTATAATCCCATACTCCATCTCCATCATCATCGATGAGATACACTGTATGTTGCATGCTGAGATTTGTTTCTATGTGGCTTGATTCATTAAAAAATCGATCATAGGTCCCATCACCATTCGTGTCGATGAAGTATCCAAAATCTCCAACATCCATCGCATTAATATACACAGCATATGTCGATGGTCCTGATACTGTTTCATTATCTGAAGCAGTGGCCATCATGGTGAATTTTCCAGGGGTAGCCCACGTATAATTTGCGATAAAGGGTGTTCCATTTGGTAAAAAGTCACTTTCTGTGATCGATGATGTTTCATCTCCCCAAATAATACTGTATCTAATTGTATCATTGTCTGGATCGACAGAGCTGATACTATAACTATATGTAGTATTTGTTGTGCCATTGTTTTCACCACTGATCGTTGGTTTTAGGGGAGTATTTTTTTGTAGGATGAGTGCACTTGTTTGATCTGTATGTGTTGCACCACTTTCATCTTCCACAGTCAGAATAACTACATATGTACCATTTTCCAAATATGAGTGAGTAGTAGTTTTTCCAAAACCTTTTGTCCCGTCTCCAAAGTCCCAGAGGTAGGTGATAGTATCTCCATCGGGGTCATTACTTAATGACCCATCAAACGTGACGCTTTCCCCGACATATCCGTGATATGGTTCACCGTTTGATGCATCTGCAGCAGGGTTTCTGTTTGTACGACTTGGAGAATCATCTCCTCCCGAAGTATCAACAATATTAATAGTGGTATTTGTGAAAGACACTGGTATCTCTTCAAATGATATATTGGTGATTTTCACCTGTTCGATAGAAAGTTGACAGATACCTGCATGAACTGCCTGTAAACGAATGGTGCAAAGTATATAATCTGCTGTTTGATAGGGACCTGTGCTCCAGGTCTGCATCTCTGTAATTGTTCCGGCCAGGTTATTAATTTCACCGATACTGAAGTATGAAGTCCAGTTTATACCTGGTGTTATGTTTGTTGCATGAGCAAGTTCTTGATTAAAATGAAAAGTAAGTGACCAACCACCAATAGCCTCTGTTGGATCCATTGAAAGTGTGACAGTGAACTCCTCTCCAACGTTCACTTTGGTTGACGAAGGAATGAGAGATATTTCTGAAACTTGTTGTGCGGTAACCAGATTACTAGTAAGAAACATTTTAAGGAGAATTAGTGCGAAGAATTTTATCGTCCATTTATTAAGAGGATTTTTCTTTCTCATCTCAATCACTTTTGTTATACATTCATATTATTAATCTCTATTGACCCACGTGAGCCCGGCATCCATGAAATTCACTTGGTCATCCTGGTTGATATCATACAATCCATCATATGGTGCGATACTGGTCCGATGGACCCAGACAAGTCCTGCATCCTGAAAGTTGACCACATCGTTATTGTTGACATCGTATCTACTGCCCCCTGTAATAAACCAAAAGGTTTCATTGGTCCAACTTATGCCATCGGTGACATTCACGCTCCAAGTATACGTTGTATTGCCCCAGATCCATTGGGTTCTTGGAATATCTTGTGGATAAAATTCAAACCTACCTGTGGATTGCGAGGACCAACTCACCAGCTCATCCCAATATGGTATATGTGGAGTATGGTTGAGCCATCGAACATGAATATCGAGGTTTGATCCTATAACTGTAACACTCACATTAATGGGTGGTCGTTCTACCATGGTTGCGGTGTTCATGGGATATTCATTTTGTATGGCTGGTGGTGCGCTGACGACTAGTAATGGATACATATCCTGATTGCTTCCCCCACTAATATCATATGGTGTATCACCGAGCCCATCGCTATCTACATCACCGCCCGTATAGTCATCCCAATAGTTCCCACCAAGATAGGGTCCACCAACGATATTTGTTCCAAGTGTTTTACTGATGTTCCAAATGTTCGTCTCATCATCAAATGCATTATACTCATTTTCAAGGTAGTTATTGAATATACTATTATTTTCTGAAGAGAGAATCATCACTCCAAACATACTATTTTGTTCAATACGATTTGAAAAAACTGAATTATTTTCAGAGTTGTTAATCATAACTCCGCAATTTCCATTACTATGTATACTATTGTTAAAAATCGTGTTGTTATATGAATCATATTCGGTATTCATGGTATGTAGATTGATCCCATAGCCAAGATTATTAGAGATGATATTATCATGAATGGCATTTGATTCCGAATAATGAATAAAAATACCTTCAGAATTATTAAACACATGATTTGATGCAACAGTTTTATCAATACATTGAAACTCTAGACTTATGCCTGCCATTGTATGATTAAAAATGTTGTTATTAGTGATATTCTCGGCGTATACACCATGAAATGCTACTCCAAATTCACTAAATGAAATATTATTATTGTTAATATTGGAATGATTTCCATAATAACTAAAAACACCTGAATTTGCATAACTCATTGTGCCATAACAGCCAAATCCCAAACGTATCGTTTCACCAATGTCAGAACGTATTTCATCTAAGGGTATGCAAAAGTCATACACCATGTGCTGCCAGGATACGCTATCGGTATAGACAAACTGACAAGTTCCGTAAGTATCACTATTGGATTTGACTCGAAATTCTCGAACACCACCATGAGTACTAACATACAAACTGCCCCAACCGGTCTCATCATAGGTATTATCAGACGTGACTTCCAAAACGCCATAGAGATTATTCCCATCAGATCGCACCCATAGATGTACTTCTCCTGCTGGATGACCGCTCCCAGGCACCCAAGTATCTATAAAATCAGGTGGCACACTATAATCCATCTCTTCAATAGATATCTTCCCATTGTTAACAAGTACGTATTCCATCATATTTCTAAATTCAAGGATCCGCGGAGTGGTTATCGGGATTTCATGCGCATACAGTTCTTCATTTGCCTTAAGCACTAAAAATCTTGGTGTTCCGCTATCTAGGGCATTCCAGGAAAATTCAATAACCTGATCATGCACATCAACAACATCATTATCCATATGAATTATCTTTGATAAGATATCCTCTTTATTTTCAATTTTACATGCATCATCTGGCTCAATAAAATCACCGTTATACAATGAGATATAATCAATGTGAGCTGCTAACCCTCCCCTTTGTTCAACTCTAAAAATATATCCATCAACATCATTTACAACAACATCCGAAATATCAATCATATTAGCCTCATAAAATTTTGATAGATGGAGGGTCTCAAGTTCTGTCCAACCGTTTTCTGATTGATAATAAATATGATAGCTCGTTATGGGCCAGTCAGGAAGTTTTTCTATTGAACCGGTGATATCATTGTTGTCAACAGTATTATTATTTCCTCCTTCAAAATAGACACCCGTATAGCTTGCATTAATGGAATTATTGGTTATTAAATTATGATTGGAATATTGCCGTAAATAAAATCCAAAAGTATTTCCATCAATACTATTTTTATCAAAAATATTATGATGAGAATCCCAAGTCATAACGCCGCAAGCGGTATCATTGATAAAATTATTTACAACGGTAGACTCATTGGTGGCATATAACAGGACGCCAATCTTCGTCCTTGATAAGTCTTGATTCTTAACTGTGATATTATGACAGTTATTTAAAATAACCTGTCCAGCATAAGGAATACTATAATCTGATATCCCTTCAAGGTACACTAACGGTTTTTCATTTACGACATTATTGATAATGTTACAATCAGAGGAAGCGTATATGTAAGCACCCGTATTGTTAAAACTATTATTCATCATAGTAATATGTTCTGAAGAATCTAAGATATCAGCGCCATATTGTGTAGAGAATGATTCAAACGTATTATCTGAAAAATTAATAAACTGTGAGTAAAACAAATAAAATGTGGCATTATTTAAAAACGTATTATGAATTATGGATGAATTTTGAACATCACCCATTTGTAATCTTGAATCGATAAAAATATTATTAACAATATTCTCATTGGTACATTGATAACAATATACATCTAGATGGTACGAATACTCTCCTTCATATGAGATATGACAATTACGTATTGTCGTATTATCTGATTGTTCTGAATAAACTCCCCCATAATAAAACAAACCTTTCAAATAAGAATTATTTATTGTAGTATGTGAACTATCCTGAATATGTATGCCCCAGGTTTCATTGGCTATAATTGTACAGTTATCAATAGATGCATAATCCGCAGAGATTCTCACTCGATCATTGCTGTAATAATCACTTGAATTTTGAACGGTAAATCCGGAAAAATTTACATGATCAGAAGCTATCCAAACAGCACCATTTGTATCAGTATAGACTCCATTGATTATTGTATGATCTTTATCCTGGCCAACTAATGAAATAGTTTTGTTAATAACGACACTTTCGTTATATACTCCCGAACTAACCTGTATGACATGTCCATGAATTGTATCAGGATCATTAATAGCCGCTTGAATGGTAGAGAATGTTTCACCGGTATCAATATTTTCGACAGGTTGAGCTGGTTTTGCAAATACATAAGCAGAACCGGAATCAGCTCCGTTGTCATCATCGCAGTATGCCCCAATGAGCGCAGTATCGCCGCATAGGGAAACAGCATAGCCGAAATAGTCATTTGTTGCACCGTCACCGGCGACAAGTTTTTCCTGTTGTGTCCAAGTGGTACCGCTGCGGTTGAACATGTACGCCGACCCAGAGTCTAAACCATTGTCATCATCAAACCTAGTTCCGACAAGGGCAGTATCTCCAGATAGAGAAACAGAAACACCAAAATAGTCATTTACTGCACCGTCGCTAGCGAGGAGTTTTTGCTGTTGTGTCCAGGAGACGCCACTACGGATGAACACATATGCAGCACCAGAGTTGGATCCAGAATCGTCTTCACCGTACATTCCGATGAGGGCTGTGTCAACGTCAAGAGCAACAGCGTACCCAAAAAAGTCACTTGCCGCGGGACTAGAGGCGATGAGTTTTTGCTGCTGGGACCAGGTAGTACCTGTACGGGTGAACACATATGCAGACCCTGTGTTGCTATCATCGCCAGAAGCTCCGATGAGCGCGGTATCACCAGAGACGGAAACAGAAACACCAAAATGGTCACTTGTAACAGCATCGGAAGCGGTGAGTTTTTGTTGTGGTGTCCATGTAGTACCACTACGTGTGAACACATACGCAGAACCAGAACTTGAACCATCGTCATCATCATACTGTACACCTATGAGAGCAGTTTCACCAGCAATAGACACAGAGTTGCCAAAATTATCCCCAGCTGAACTTTCTGATGCAGTTAGTTTTGCCTGTTGCGTCCAAGTAGTACCTGATCGGGTAAACACATATGCAGCCCCATTATCAGCATATATTGCTCCGATAAGCGCCGTGTCACCATCAAGAGCGACAGAATAGCCAAAATTATCTGAAACAGTACCATCATCGGCGAGGAGTTTTTGTTGAAAGCTCCAGCTAGTACCTATTCGGGTGAATACGTATGCTGACCCTTTGTTACTATCATCTCTATATGATCCGATGAGCGCAGTGCCACCAGAAATAGCAACGGAATAACCAAAATAATCCCCTGTTGCACCATCACCAGCAACGAATTTTTGGAATTGACTCCAATCTTCAAGTGGTAATGGTTGAGGATTTTTACCTGATGATTGTGAAACTGCCATATTATCTTTTAACGAATCTACTGTTGGAACAACTGTGGCTATCAACAACATGCACACAAATATACTAAGTCTCTTATTTTCCATGTTTTTTTCCTCCCCTGCATAACACGGGTAAGTTTTGTTATCCTTTTATTTCATTTAAATGTTTGGTAAAAATAAAAATAAAAAAATGATTAAATAACGTCTATCATTTTACAAATAAAATGATACAGAGAAAAAAAGGAATATTTATTGGTCTCGATTCACCCAGGTGAGTCCAGCGTCTATGAAGTTCACTTGTCCATCTTGATTGACATCGTACAACCCGTCATATGGTTCAATGCTCGTCCGATGGACCCAGACGAGCCCCGCATCCTGGAAGTTCACAATATCATTGTTGTTGACATCGTAGCGGCACCCGTCGGTCGTATACCAGTAGGTTTCATTGGTCCAACTCGTTCCATCGGTGACATTCACGCTCCAGGTATAGGTCGTGTTGCCCCAGATCCAATTATTGCCAATTGGCACGTATTGATAGATCCCAAACGTACCATTATAAAAGCCAGTAAGAAGAGTCCATTGTCCCGTATGATTCTTCCATGAGAGATACACATCCATCATGTCTTGGTCAATATCCTCAATACAAACTTCAAGGACAGGGGGCGGCCTCTGCACATTTAGTGAGGCATGACTTGGTTGTTCATTATCAAGAATCGGGTAGTTGTTCTCCTCGCTGGGATCCCTGGTCGTTAGGAGGAGTCGCTCGACATCCGTGCTCATCCCATCGTAGAGCACATAACAGGTGAGATAGTAATCTCCTTCCCCTACGCCGTTGGTGTCCCAACTGCTAGCCACTATTCTTGATGCATGAGGCGCAATGTTCAGGATATCATATCGGCTCGTCAGGAGAATATTTCCCTGAAAATTCACAATCGTCACCACTGCAATTCCGTCTAGATATAACGATCCCGTATTTGTACATGTCAACGAATATTCAATCACATCATTAACTGTAAAATACTGAGGGGTAGCGAACAAGTTAGTAATCCGTCCTTCAATAACGCCAATCGTGAACCTCTGAACACAGGTATCCAACACGGTGCCATTCTCGTCACAAAGCGTGATGTCAAACAGATAGATGCCCGCAGGAACATCAGTACTGTTCCATGTAAAGAAAACAGATCCAACACCTTGTAAATGCGAGAGGACCCGTAACGGTAATCCATCGATGATCATCGTCCCATCTTCTGATAATATTATCGCGTCTGCGATCACATCGATTGGTGTTTCAAGGATACTTTGTACAAATACCTCTGCAATCACGGTATCATTCAGGTTATATGCAGAGTGACCCATTGTGCAAGAGGTAATGTTAATCGGGTGGGTTGATCCATTCACATGAAATGTATAGTTTTGGTAGTACCACGCATCTGTTGTCAAGTTATTATAATAAAAGGGATACATGGTTATCGAAAGGATCATAGCATCTGTTGCATCGTGCACCACCTCCCAGGTAAAAATTTCCTGAGGCCAGATTCCGTAATCGTCGTTCTGGTCAGGTGGGAGAAAGTCTTGCTCAGTTCCTGCTTCTGCAAGAATGGCACAAGTCAAATTCAATCCAGTTTCCGTCCGTAATCCACTCCGGTTAATCAAATTAACATCGCTGATTTGGTATCCCGATGGGTATATCACAGTCACAGAGTATGTTGGAACCAATGGATATCCCGGTACCATCATCAAACCACCAAAAGGAATCGACACATAATCAGTCTCATTAATCGACGAAATCTCGTATAGAGGAAGCGTGACATTAAGTTCCTGATCTTGTGTGTCCAATCTATATAAAAGAGAGGAAGTTGATCCCTCATCTAATGAAAGCTTTCCCGAGTAAGTAAGCTTTGGGTCCCCATAGAAATGATAAATCGCGGTATTATAAAACCGGATATCACGCTCGTACCAAGGACCAGCACCTGCGCATGAGTTTAACGCATCCATAAGCGAATACCCTAGACTTCTCCCCGTCATGACTCTATCGTAGAATCGATTGGCTAGATCTGTGTTGATACAACAATAAGAGACCTCGGTTGCTCCAATGTAGGATGATACGTTTTTATCAAAAAATCGTTCTGCGAAACCAAATCCTTCTGAATATTGCCCAGTTAGACAGGATGAAGCATAGATGAGAGGAACCGCATTGCCTGGGTTATAATCTGCCGTAATATTATCCATTTCTATGAGGTCCCAGAGGCCCCAATTGCCATGACCTGCAAGATGAATGAGATCCTGATTATCAGCATGGGAAAAGAACAAGTCCTTACGTTGCTGTTGAAAAAGTGTTTCATTGGCACCCGCAGGTAATGAGATTGCGTAGGTCGTGAGCTCATCAATGTTGGTAAATCCAATGGAGGCGAGTTGGTCTGCAACATCATTACGTTCTCTAATGAAATTTATATCTGCGCAACTGCCATCATAACAGGTTGAATAGCCAGCAACAGCAAGGGCATGAGATAAATCGAAGTTGACAGCATGATTGTAAATGTCGATGCTAACCTGAAGCGGTTTGATGAGTTGCTCCGGAGTATCACCAATGATACGCCCAACAGACAGTTCCCGATGTCTGCCTGATTCGCCCCCATCGGTGCTGGCATAGTAGCGATCGGTATGACGGATCGATTTTCCATCCTCTCGGCAGGAAAACGACGGAATGATCTCATCCTCTCCAATAAGAAGGAGATACCCATCTGAAATCCAGCTGTCATTCATTTGTGATGCCCAGTTTCCACCATCATTTAATAAATCGTCCAGAGCATGACGTGAATCGTAGTCATTAAAATTATGATAGGAAATGATTTCCATTTCACCGATGTACCGATGAGAATCCCGATGCGCTCGTGCTATGACCATCTCTTTTTTTGCATCCTCAAAGAGGTCAGCGGCGATGAGGGCATCACCTGCTTGAAAATTTCCATGAGCTGTGAGACCAATGTGTCTGATCAAGGAATAATCATAGATACTTAGCACATCAGTTGATGCATCAGCAATAAGGAATTCTGGTCTGGTATCATCACAGACGTCCCCCAAGGAAATATAATCCCCTGCTTCTAGGGGTTGGAGATAGACATTATCAATCAGATACCCATCTCCACCGTAAATGTATATGGTGTCGTATGCAACATTGCAGATGATAATTTCTTGTTGAAGGTCTCCGGCGATATCTGCGATTAAGAGAGTGTCACCAGCTGAGAAAAAGGTATGAAATGATACAAGCGGCGTAGTAGTCAGGGCATTATAGACTATAACAGTCCCATCTTCATCTTTGGCAATTACAATTTGGTCATACCCGTAATTGAAGATATCACCGGTGGCAATTTTATCGCCACTATTAAATTCTGTTTCAAAGTCACCGACAAGGTGGAACCTCCGAGGGTCTGAGAGATTCAGTTGATAGAGCGTAAGGAGTCCCTCGGTGCTTGCGCGGGCACTTGCGACAATGATCTCAGCTTTGTCATGTGGGTCAGATGTATACGCATCGTATATGTAGACGTTGCCTACTGCAATTTCATCAGCCGTTGTCATGTTCTCGTGCGTAATTGTGTGTACTCGTGATTGTGCATTATAGATTTTCACTTCATTCTTTTCGTCATCCAAGAGTACGAGTTCATCATAGGAGTTTCCTCTCACATCCCCAGCGTCGACCTCATCGGTGGAATCATAGGTGGTAAGTAGTGAAGCAAAGGTGTGATAGTACCCTAGCACTCCATTTCGAAGCATCGCAAGTTCCGCTACTTTTGAGAGGAGGAGGTCAACGTCATAGCTAGTATGGATCAAGAAGAGATTCATAGGGTTCGTAACAATAAGATAATTGGATTCATCGAATGCCTCATGGGCAAGACCACGCAGGTACTCCCAGCTATCGAGGTCTTCAAACGCCTCGAAGAAGTATTCCAAATCATCACTATGATATTGAATCTCAATATCTACATTAAAGTAATCAAGCCCATCATAGAGAATGGGAACTGCAAGAAAATCAATCGTGTACAGATCAGAAGGATGGAGAATAAATCCTGGTGTAAAGGTAATATTCGTCAAACATTTTTGTATGCTTGGATCATAGTGGGGTTGTAGAATGTAGTCGGTGGTATCTTTTTGTATGGACTGGTACCCTGTAAGGGTAAGCGTCATATTATCAAGATATGCATCTTCATGACCAGTGCTACGGATGTAAAAGTGCATATCAAAGTAGTTGCCAACACGCTCAATGCTTTGGTCAATGGCAACATTGGGTTGTATTTGTGTGACAGAAAGGGTGATTTGGTCGGAGTGATGGCAGCCATCAATGGTGGTTGCAACAATACGCAAGGTATGTTCTCCTAGAGCGAGACCTAACGGATTGTCCCAGAGGTATGTGGTAAGTTTTTCATCTGGTGAACAGGAATATATTTCGTCGTCATCGATATAGAAGGTAAGGTCGGCTACAGAGTCCCATCGTTCTTGGCTATGCGATCGCCCCATGTCATCGTACACTAACCGGAAACCAACATGTTCATCTGCAAATACGATTATCTCAATATCCTCAGAGTACACCGCACTATCGGTATAGAGCAGCGCATTCCATCCTAGGGGTGAACGGATTTCGAGGTGGGCCTCATGACACGGTCTTGGTACAGATCGCTGCGCCTCTATGGAAAACAGGTTGTCATTCAAATCATACGCGCGGGCTGTATAGGTGTGCTCTCCATAAAATACCGCTTCACTAATATTGAGATAGAGTGGATCGAGAAATCCTTGGAACGGATAGGAATATGCAATGTCAAAGAGAAGGTCGTCCATATAGAATTCGACGCGGTCCACCCCCATGTTGTCAGAGGCATTTGCAGAAAACTCTAGCGGGAGTCGAAGGCTTGTGCTTGTAGTGTTGAAAAACGAAATATAGGGAACGACTGTATCAGCTGGTGCCTCCGTGGTAAAATACTGCTCCTTGCTCAATGCTGTATTATCGCTTGCATCGGTTGACTCTGCACGGTAATGATACGTTGTCCCAGGGAGGAGATTGATGAGGAATACACTATGGGTTAGGACGTGTTGCTGTGTGCTTTCCTTAAACTCAAACACTCCTGCTTTGGCACCATAAGATACACAACTATCACTTGCTTCATCCGTAGTCCAATGAATTTCTGCTGTCGTTTTCGTGACGTTGTGAACAGTAGGACCAGAAACAAAGGTAGGGGGCGTGTCATCGCATGTCCAAGTCTCTTGTCGATAATTGTTTGTTTCATTACACTCCGGAATCATCTGTGTGCTATCAGCACACACTAGAATGGTGTCCGTAGAGTCCTCGCAACTCCAGAGGTAGGTTAGGAAGTGACCTGTGTATCGCTGATTTGGTGCAAGAGGAATTTGGAAATAATCATTCATAATAAACTCGGAGTCGATGGAAAGATTAACGAAACATCCTCCGCTTGCGGTGGTACTGCCGATATTTTTTACTTGGTAGTAGATAAGACCATTATCAGTCCAGATATCGGTGATGATGAGATCGCTACAATTTGGATAGGTTTCATAGACTAACGGAAGAAAATCAAAGCCATTCACAGGTGATATGGCATAGGGCACATCACCAAACCCGTCGCCATTGGTATCCACCTCTGAGTAATCGTTCCAGTAGTTCCCCCCAAGATTAGGGCCGCCAATGATATTTTCTCCCGGGGTGCTTGTGATATTCCACTCATTCACCCCTGTATCCCACACATTATCAGAGTTGTTCAGTATGTTATTGAAGAAGGTATTATTGGAGGATGTCTGAAGAAAAATCCCCTGACCCAAATGATCTTGGATGATGTTTCGTTGCATAATATTATCTTGTGATGATTCAAAGTATAGCCCATACCGAGGATTGCCTTCTATCGTATTGTCTGTAAGAGTCGAATTTGTTGATCCTACGAGGTGTACCCCATCGTAATTGCCAGGTCCAATAACATTGTTATTCATGTTAGTATCCCGACAGGACGAAAGTTCAATCCCATGCCAGGCATTGTGCATAATCGTATTATGTGCGATTGTTGTGTTATGGCAGTTGGTAACTGAAATTCCATTTCCGTCACCGGAGTTATACGAGATGTTATTGTATAAAATTTGATTTTTATGACATGACGTAAGAATCATTATCCCTTCATAAAAATTATCAAAGATGGAATTATTTCGAATGATGTTATCTCGAGAGTTATAGCGGATGTAAATCCCATAATTATTATGGTTGAATAACTGGTTGTGTTCGATGGTGTTATTCGTCGTATATTCCAATAGGAGGCCATACAACGTCGTATCACTAATAGAACAATTATTGATGTAATTGTGATGCCCTCCATAGATGTAGATTCTTCCCCCTTGAATATTCATATCAGACAATGATGTATTACTTGCTCCCGATAGCTTTATAAAATATTTATAAATGAGATGAAATCCGGTAATACTGCAGTTCTGTGTCGCAATCCCAAGATACGTATTCGTATTATTTTGTGCATCAAGAATGGGAGTGTTTAGTCCTATGATAACCAATGGTTTATTAATCGTAATCGAATCATAATAGGTACCTTGGTAGACAATGATGGTATCATCGGAAGAGGCAGCACTAATTGCAGATTGTATTGTTGAATAATTACCAGGGCCACTACCACCAACATATAAAGTGCTCCTGTCAGCTTGTACTTGGTTAAGAGGAAAACCTACCAATACACTAGAAGTAACTAGGAGTATACATAGTACATATGATCCTCTCTTTCTCATGTTTTTTCCTCCCCTGTTCAAACAGGCATAAAGTATTATCCGATATATTCATTTAAATGTTTGGATAAAATAAAAATAAAGAGAGGGGAGGGGGGAACTTAAGCATAGTCTTTAATACATATTCTGAAAAATGAAAATAGTGTTTAATCACGATTCACCCACGTGAGCCCGGCATCCATGAAGTTCACTTGACTGTCATTATTGACATCGTACAACCCGTCATAGGGTACAATACTAGTTCTATGCGTCCAGACAAGCCCGGCATCTATAAAGTTCACGACATCATTGTTGTTGACATCATAGCGACTCCCACTGGTGGTATACCAGTAGGTTTCATTGGTAAAATAGGTGCCATCGGTGACATTGACACTCCAGGCGTAGGTCGTATTGCCCCAGATCCAATCGTTTCCAGAGGTGGTAAATGCGTAGGTTCCGTTATAAACGTCATTATGGGTGATCAGGGTGACCCATTGGTCAGAATGATTTATCCATCGAATAATCATGTTCATCGCATCACCGTTGGGATCTTCTATGGTTACATTAAGGTCAGAAGGTGGTCGAATCACATTAGTTGAACCGTTTGTTGGATTTTGAGTTATGATGATCGATGGATTGTTTGAAGGAATTTTTTCAAACACATACGCTGAACCTGAATTGGGGCCGTTATCACCATCATAAGGTGCTCCGATGAGAGCAGTATCCTCGCAAATAGATACGGTATGGCCAAACCCGTCTGATGTTGTACTATCGCTTGTGATGAGTTTTTGTTGTTGAGTCCAAATGGAGCCAGAGCGGGTAAATACATACGCGGAACCTGTCGAGGATCCGTTATCATCATCGCCTTCTGATCCAATGAGAGCAGTATCACCATAGATAGAAACCGAATTGCCAAATATATCATCGGCTTCACCATCACTAGCAAGTAACTTCGCCTGTTGCGTCCAAGTAGAATCGTCGCGTGTGAACACATACGCTGAACCTGAGTCTAATCCGTTATCGTAATCCAAAGATGCTCCAATGAGCGCAGAGTTGCCCGAAAGAGACACAGAGATGCCAAAGTAATCATTGTGGTCAGCATCGAGAGCACACAGTTTTGCTTGCTGCGTCCAAGTCGTGTCAGATCGGGTAAAAATATACGCTGCTCCAGAACCGGATAAGTCATTGTCATCATTATATGCTCCAATGAGGGCAGTATTACCATCAAGAGAAACAGAATTTCCAAACTGCGCTGCGACTCTTGGGTCACCAGCATGCAGTTTTGCCTGCTGTGTCCAAATGGAGCCAGAACGGGTAAAAATATACGCTGATCCAGAACTGGATAAGCCATTGTCGTCATCACCCTGCGCACCGATAAGCGCGGTTTCACCACTAAGAGACACAGACCGACCGAAAGCGTCACTTGCCGCACCATCTGAGGCGTGGAGTTTTGCCTGTTGCGTCCACGTGGTACCATTACGGATGAACACGTACGCAGAACCAGAGGAAAGTCCATTGTCGTCGTCACCCTGTGCACCAATGAGGAGTGTGTTGTCATATAGGGAAACGGAAAAACCAAAGAAATCATCTGTTGCACCATCATTGGCTAGGAGTTTTTGCTGCAGGACCCAGCTAGTCTCGCTGCGAGTAAACACATATGCAGCACCAGAAGAATCTCCGTTATCATTATCCATATGTGCCCCGATGACAACAGTATTATCATCTAGGGAAATAGACGAGCCAAAATAGTCATTGGTTGAACCACCATCAGCTAGGAGTTTTTGCATTTCGTCCCAATCTCCTAAAATTGAGACGGTGCTAAAATTCCAAAGGGGGCCTTCTGAAAACGTACCAGAGTTATCCCAACTGATAATCTTCCAATTATATGGTGTCTCATATGCTAGAATCCCAGGATCATAAGTTTCAGTTGAATAATTACTGAGTATCTTTGGTGGTGGATTACTGGTCCCAAAGTAGACATCATATGTGACTGTGTCGGTGGGATCTGGATCCCTTCCGATCCAAGTCAGGTTTGTCGTGATTGATGCCCCTCTTGCGTGATTTATGGGACTTGGATAACTTGGAATGTTAGGTGGTTGATTTCCATTTGATGATGGAACTAGTTGAGCAACAAAAATGTCTGTAAACCCTTGGCTTATGATCGTTTCACTCCCAAATGTTGCTAAGGTAGAAAAGCCACCAGTGATGGAGGTATTACCACCAGCATCCACTGCTATACCCCATCCATAATCATCATCTGTGCCCCCTGCTTTTTGTGCCCATGACCAATTTCTTGTAGCGTTCATCTTCGCAACAAAGACATCATATGAACCTACACTATTCAAAGTGATACTGTCGAATGATATGGACCCAATAAAATTACCTACAATGTAGATATGACCGTTAGGATCAACAGTAATACCGATTCCATCGTTAATATCTGTTCCTACAGCACTTTCTGCCCACAACCAATCACCAATAGAGTTCAACTTTGCAACAAACACATTAGAATACCCTTCGTTTGTAAGAATGGTACTACCAAAAGTCACCGAATTATAGTAATTACCGGTGATATACGTATTACCAGCAGCATCTATTGCAATTCCATTGCCTAATGCATCATCAATTCCCCCTCCGCTAATCGCCCACAACCAATCACCAGTGGAGTTCAACCTCGCAACAAACACATCAGCCCCTCCTTCACTTGTTAGCGTTTCGATACCAAAGGTTGCTGAATCATAAAAATAACCGGTGATCGAGGTAGTACCATACGAATCTACTGCAATTGAACTCCCCCATTCCTCATTAATTCCTCCTGCACTTTCTGCCCACAACCACTCACCAGAAGAGTTTAACTTCGCAACAAACATATCAGATTCCCCCTCACCAATGAGAGTAGTGTTACCAAGCATTGCCAAATCATAAAAACACCCACCGATGTAGGTATTGCCGCTTGCATCTATCCCAACTCCGAATCCGTAATCGTCTCCTAAACCCCCTGCACGTTGCGCCCACAGCCACTCACCAGCAGTATTCAGCTTCGCGACAAACACATCGGAATACCCTCCGCTAGTAAAGGTAGTACTACCGAATGATGCCGAACCATTGAAACAACCAATGATATAAACGTTACCAACAGTATCCACAGCGACATCATATCCAATTTCATAACTTGAACCTCCTGCACGTTGTGCCCACAGCCACTCACCTGAAGAATTTAGCTTTGCAACAAATACGTCATCACTTCCTTGGCTTGTAAGAGTAGTACTGCCAAACATCGCTGACCCAGAAAAATGTCCGGTAACATAGGTGTTACCAGCAGTATCCACTGCAATATTACGCCCATCCTCATACGATGATCCTCCCACGCTTTGAACCCACAACCAGTCACTATTTCCCGCTTCAACCGACGATGTCGCAATGAAGAATAAACTTCCAACCATTATGGTTGCTACAAATAGATTTATGAATTTCATTTTTCTCATAATTTTTTCTCCCCTGATATAGCAGTCAAATGTTGTTATACATATTTTTCATTTAAATGTTTGGATAAAATAAAAATAAAAAAATGATTAGATAATATGTATCTTTGTATAGAAAAAATATAACAAGATAAAAAAAATAGAAGAGGAGCTTTAGTCGCGGTTCACCCATGTGAGTCCTGCGTCCATGAAGTTCACTTGTCCATCTTGATTGACATCGTACAACCCGTCATACGGTGCAATACTAGTTCTATGCGTCCAGACAATCCCAGCATCCTGGAAGTTCACGATACCATTGTTGTTGACATCGTAGCGATTGCCACCTGTTGTATATTGATAGATTTTGTTCCTCCAGTTGATTCCATCGGTGACATTGACACTCCACGTATAGGTTGTGTTGCCCCAAATCCAATCACTTGTTATTGGTGGGAAAAACGTATAGGTACCGTTTCCTACTCCAGTATGTGTCTGAAGGAGAATCCATTGATCCATATGATTTTTCCAGTAAAATGATATATCTAGTAGATCATTGTCAAGATCAGACACGGTAATTTGAAGTTGAGGAGGAGGCCTGGCGATTTTTGTTGCTCCATTCGCAGGAGAGGGTGACCCAAAGATGCAGACTAATGACATAAGGCTCCATAGTTCCTTACCAAAGGTACTCTCATTAGCACCAAAGATAAGTGTATCATTAAATTCAATGTACCCGCTTGGCCATGAACTATTAGCGCCTGGATTAATATCTTCAACCATTGATGTTCCAACTTCTGTACCATCAGTCATCCATAATTCATTACCATGAATACCATCGACAGCAGTAAAAAACAATGTGTTGTCAAAAATAATAAAAGAAAATGGTGATGAGGAGCCAGGACCAGGATTGATATCCATAAAGAGTTGTGTTCCATCTGTTGTACCATCAGTTACCCACAATTCCTGACCACTTGTACCAATCGCATTGAAGAAGAGTCGGTTATCATAGTTGATAAACACCTGGGGATAGGAACTAGCACTTCCTGGATTGATATCCTTCACTATTGTTGTCCCTACCTCTGTACCATCGGACCGCCATAATTCATAACCAAAATATCCATCAGTTGCTCTGAAGAATATCCAATATCCAAAAACATAGAAATTGGTTGGTTCCGAATCACCAATTGTGTTGATATCCATTACCATTGTGGTCCCATATTCCGTGCCATCAGTAATCCAAAGCTCCTGACCGTAGATGTCCTCATAAGCAGAGAAGAACAATAGATTATTATGTTCAATGAACTGGGATGGCTCTGAACCAGCGTTAGTGTTGATGTCCTTTACAAGTGTTGTTCCTAATGCGGTACCATCGGTCATCCAGACTTCCCGTCCGCGGGTGCCATCATCAGCAGAGAAAAACACTTTTTCTTTATATTTAATGAAATAGGCTGGTTCTGAACTATCCGGACCGACATTGAGGTCCGTTACCATTGTTGTCCCTATTGCCGTGCCATCGGTCACCCACAGCTCACGACCATGGATCCCATCATTAGCTTGAAACAGGATCTGATTATCAAACTCAATGAACTGATACCCTTCAATATCTGAACTCCCTGAACCGGGGTTAATATCTTTAAGCAGGAGTGTTCCTGCCACAGTGCCATCCGTTACCCACATTTCACCTCCATGGACACCATCATTCGCACAAAAGTATACTTTATTATTAAACTCAATGAACCGATACCCATCGGAGTCTGAGGAACCTGACCCTGGGTTGATATCCTTCAGCAATATTGTCCCTGCTGTGGTACCATCAGTTATCCAAAGTTCCCTGCCATGAGTAGCATCCGAGGCTCCGAAGATGAGGTTATTATTGAACACAATGGACCAGTAGGGGTATGATCCAACGGCTCCAGGATTGATATCTTTCACTAACTCAACAAAATACGTATTGGTTCTTGGGTTTGTATCAAAATAGACATCATTAGCAAATCCACTATTTCGACAATCGGTCCAAGTGATTGCTGCCTCTTCATTCACTGGTCGGGTTGGATTCACAGCGATTCGGGGAGTATGGCCCAGTGCCGCTGAGTGTTCTTCATTGACTATCATCTCATTGGTCCAGATTTCAGGTGTTAAATAAGAAACCCTCCGGTAAATGATATCAGCATCTTTCAAATACACAACCTGGATAAAGCCAAGATTATCACTTGTTGTGACATCTGAAAGGGTGTCATTACTATAAGAGACGTCAAGTGCACAATATTTATTCCATGTCATCCCACCATCTTGTGAGTATGCATAAAAAATATCATTATCAGTCATGGAATATACACTTGTATAGGTAATCAGTATCGTTTTTTCAGAGGAGAGACCTTTGACAACTGCGACTGAAGGATCGCACTCATGATTAAACTCATTGTCAGCCACCTTTTGCTCACCACTCCATGTCGCTCCAAAATCGGAACTATACCTGACAAATACATCTCGTTCATCATCATCCTCAGAATAATCATAATCATCATAGACGACAAATAGATTATTACTTCCATAGCCAATATCTGGATGAGCATAACGACCATCATAATATGGATCAAAGTTTTCATAAAAATTTAGTATCTGAATGGATCCCCAGGTTGCACCGTAATCTACTGACCGTATGAAAGAGAGTTGCCATAAATCCTGCTTGTTATATACTCTCTCGTTAAAGATGAGATATGGGTACCAATTGGATGAATATTCAACAGAATCAGTAATTATCTTTGGATTTGCAACTCCCAACCCATTATAGTAATTCACAGGGTTATCATTATCGTAAAGAGGATTACTAACATTAAATCTAAATACATATAAGCTCACCCCATTCATAACAAAGGTTAAGAACAACCAATTTTGGGTTCCTTCCCCTAATGCCAATGATGGATTTGTTAGATTAGCTGCAGCTATCATTAACACTGGGGTCCAGCTGTCACCACCATTTGTTGATTCATACAAATAGATACCAGGATTTGTGGTACCTACATTCTCGTATGTTAAAAAAAGCGTTCCTGACGAGTTACTCGTAATCGATGAATTCACCTCATTATCTATAGTACCGGCGACAAGTACATCATCTCCTTGATACAATCTATCAGAATTCTGTTCTATCTCAGAAAGCAATATTACTTCAGGAGCATCACCTACTCCTTGAATATTGTTGGTTGACTCAACTTCATGTACTACCGGAAATTTTTTTGGTAACTGGTCAACATCAGTAGTTCCGATCACCGATACAACAGTAATAGCAATCAAGAGCATAGATACAAACATACACAATATTTTTCTTCTCATGTTGTTTCCTCCCCTGAGTTATACAGGCACGAGTTGTTATCCTGTGGATTCATTTAAATGTTTGTATAAAATAAAAATAAAATAAGGAAAAGAAAGCATATTTGTTAGTCGATAAAAGAGAAAAAATTTTTAGTCTCGATTCACCCAGGTGAGTCCAGCATCCATGAAGTTCACTTGTCCATCTTGATTGACATCATACAACCCGTCATACGGTACGATACTAGTTCTATGCGTCCAGACGATTCCAGCATCTTGAAAGTTGACCACGCCATTATTGTTGACATCGTAGCGACTTCCACCCGTGGTAAACGTATAAGTTTCATTGGTCCAACTTATACCATCGGTGACATTCATGCTCCAGGTAAAAGTGGTGTTGCCCCAGATCCAGTCATTTCCCGTAGGAGTGTGCTGATAGGTTTTATTTCCCACATCGTTGAAAGAAATAAGAGTTATACATGTTCCCTGATGACTCCTCCATCGTATAAAAAGATTCATGAGGTCTCCTTCGTTATCATTTATTTGAGCGCTCAGCCGTACAGGAGGACGTTCAACCATCGTTTCTGAGTCGACTGGATATTCATTGCTAATCGTAGGAGGTTGGTTTTCATATGTGACAAGTAATAAATCATCTACACATTGTCCATAAAAACCACTTGTCATCGCTGTTATTGCAATGGAGTGTGATCCAGTAAAGCCACTTAAATCAATAACTACTTCTTGATAATCTTCGTGCGTATAACCATACTCACTCCAAACGAGAGTCCCATTAACATACACCTCGAGATCCATCGGATTGTCACTATTTTCAGCGGCCTTCCAAAATCTAAAAGTAGTATTAAGTTGGAAGGCATATGCAGGTGAGGTAAGAGTGTCACCAGCTGCCCAACTATAGATCCAATGAGACCCGTTATGCGGGCTTCCATAGTAATCCCAGAGCCAACCTGTGTTGGTCCATCCTACAGGGGTAGGACCAGATTCAAAACTCTCATTAATCAATATTATGGGAGTTGAATCAAGAGTTACGTTATCAGCTGTTTCATCACCAGTTATGGAAGGTATGAAGAATAAAAATAACATCCATATTGCATAACATTCAATTTTTATTACATTTTTTTGTTTCATATTCTCACTCAAAGGATAACATAGAATTTATGGGAATACTTTGATTATTATTTAATAATTGATTTATTAAAATTATAATTAAATAAAAAAAAGAAAGAGGAAAAAATTTTTTTCCACCTCCTATGGGACAACAGTAATTGAAGCGTTAATAGTTGCCACTGGTATCTCCACGAACGATGGATCAGTGACCAATATTGCTACAATATTGAGAGGACAGACTCCAGGTGAGAGCGCAGTAAAGCTGATCGTACAAAGTGTATGATTAAAATTTGGATAGTCGTTTGGATCGCTGTAAAATGCAACAGCTGAAATGGTTGTAATCTCTCCATTGACATTATCAATAGTTCCATCATCGAAATTTGCCGTCCATTGAGATCCTGCAGTAACAGTATTTGCCTGGGCAAGATCTGGGTCAAAAGTTAAGAGTGAAATCTCCCACCCACCAACTGCTACAAGGGGATCAATGTAAATAGTTGCCGTGAAAGTATTACCAACTTGTACTGTGTTGGTTGAGAGAGTGATGCCCATCACGGTCTGTGTTTGTTCAGCTGATGCTTGTACTGTCGCATCTGAAAATGTATCCGTTTGAGCTATGGTATCTGTCACTCGTAATACAACAGTATGAGAAATCGTATCACCAAAATCATGCGAGGGGGTCATACCCGTTGCATCGTAGGTGCCATCATTGTTCCAGTCCCACTCATAGAGGGTAATGCCATGATCATCTGTAGAACATGAGCCGTTGAAGTTGAGTACCGTGCCGACTCCAATACCATCAGCATCGGCCCAGGTGAAACATGATGTTGGAACTTCATCGCATAGTAGATCGCTGCCGTCACAGTCCTGATCAATGCCATCACCGCATATCTCGGTTGCACCCGGATAAATCGTAGGATCGGTATCGTCACAATCGTCATGTGGTGAAGCACAGGAACTTAAGGTGTAGTGCCCATCGCCATCTGCATCCGTTGACAAACCTTCATCTATTTGTAAATCACAATCGTTGTCCTTGCCGTCACAGAGCTCGGGGGCACCAGGATACACGGTCGCATCGGTATCGTCACAATCGATATCCGAGTCATATCCATCGCCATCATTGTCTGCATATGCTTGCACATTAGTAGAGTATGTATCCGTTTGAGCTATGGTATCTGTCACTCGTAATACAACAGTATGAGAAATTGAAGTTGAGTACCGTGCCGACTCCAATACCATCAGCATCGGCCCAGGTGAAACAGGCACTAGGAGGGTAGTCTTGTTGTGTTGATTGAATATCATAGGTAAAATACATTGCCCAGTTTGTACCAAATTCATCTCCTTCTCCCCACGCTGTTTCACAAAAAATTTTACAAACAAGCGCTTGTACAGCAATATAAACTGTATCCCCTACGTCAACACCAGGGGTACCATTCGAGACCCATACGCCAGTTTGTTTTCCTTGTTTATTTAACTTGAGGTGATATCCATCAATATCATCAAGTGCTATGACATATGGATAGGAATCAACACCTATTATATGACGTTTATGATAAGGAAATTGACCAGGCGCACTAGTTAACTCTTCTGGATTTGTTTTTCCTATATAGAGATGAGTATAAGTTAGAAGCCACCCATCGATTGTATCATATTCAACATGAACATTATCACCATCATTCCAAACGGAGACTGATCCGACATTTATGTTTTGGTCAGCCCATAATGTTACAATCAATGGACTTGCTTCTGTATGTGCTACTAACGTTGGTGAAACATTGAATAGCATTATTGTCACTAACGATATTGCAATACTACATGCTAATATTTTTTTAATATCTAAATAGTTCATATTTTTCTACCTCCACTACATAAACAGATTGAAAATCGTAACAGATATGTAGTTTTAAATGTTTCGAAGTAAATATATTAGTAAATCTATAATAAAATGGCTATGTTATCGATAGATATAGAACCACATTTTAAAATATTTAATAGCAAGAAACCATTTTTGCGCGAGACAATCACATGTTTCTTAAAAAAGTCAGAATCAGACGAAATTGATGCATATGTTCTTCATAGGTATTTTTTGACAGATCAATCACTATGTGGAGTTCTTCTGCAGAATAGTATTCGAATTTCTTCTTCATTTCTAAATAGACCTCTAATCGGCCATCTGAGACTGTTTTCTCGTTCATACGTTTGTCTAACCATGTTTTTGCAATCCTATCAGGAACTCTACAATAAATAGGTATAAACACAGCATCTGTTTCTTGTGCTAGAGCTTGAGCCATGGTTCGATAATCCTTACGTTGAAATGTGGCATCAAGAACTACAGATCGGTTTTTCAAAAGATACGATTGTGCAAGAGCAAAAACCTTCTCGTATGTTAGTTTTATTCGTTTAGGATCATATAAACCCATATCAAACTTGTCATAATGATGCAGAAAAGTATCGATACCTGCTATTTTTTTACGTATGATGTCGGTGTTGATAATCTCCGCATGATAATCAATAGAAAGTTTTGAAGCTAAAGTTGATTTCCCAGTCCCTGTTAAACCACTCACTAGAAAGAGAATCGGTCGTGTCCTGTGTATTTCATAGGAAAACAATTCTGCATAATATTTTGAAAGATCGAAATATTTTTGTGTGACAGAAACGATTTCATTTTGTTTATGTTTTGAAAGATGGGAATCATTGAGTTGAAGCCCTATGACTTTTCCACGGACATATGCCCTATATGACTTATAAAAATTTAACACATCGAACACTGTCGTATCATGACTCTTTTCCACATAGTGTTGAATGAGATAACTAGAAAGAAAGAATGCATTATGATAATCTAAATCCATTGCAAGAAAGCCGATATCCGAAGCCACATCAATATAACGGAAGCGCGTATTGAATTCAATACAGTCAAATATGCAGATATCATCTGTGTTTTGGAGAACAATGTTTCCTGAATGAAGATCTCCATGACAATCATGGATAGAGTTATTGTGAATTCGATTCTGAAAAACATTGCTTCGTTCTTCAAAAAAATCATGATTTGCATCCTTAAGAAACGTATACGTATCATTTGAAATTGTTCTATCAATGAACTCTTTGGTTTGTTCAAAATTTTCGGTGATGTTATGTTCAATAGCCTCAAGTTGACCATGGCGTAAAATTTCATCATTTGTCTCATATGATTTGTAAAACGTTATAAGAATCTGACACAGAGCATCGATATGGTCTTTGGTCACTATTCCCTCTTGGAGCATGGATGTCATAATCTTCTCTTGAGGGAATTGTTTCATCTGTATCGCATACTCAACAAGGGGTCCATGTCCATTAATTTCCAAGCCAGCATCTTTAGACATTGTCAATCGCACAACATTAAGGTAAATTTCTGGACAGAGTCGTTTATTTAGACGTACTTCTTCCTCACAATAATATTTCCTCTTTTCAATGGTTGAAAAATCTAAGAAACCATAGTTCACTGGTTTTTTGATTTTATACACATAGGTGTCTGTCAATGCAACAAAGCTAATGTGAGTCTGTAAAAGTTGAACGTGTTTAACAGAGGAACCATAAGTTAAAGGATTTTGTAGTTCCTTCACAAAGAGAGATTGCTCCATGTGCTGCGGATGAAATGTTCAGGTTATAAAAATGTTATTAACTCTAGATAGTGCATTAGAGCCTAAAAAACAACATCACAAATACGACTTGAACAACAAGGACACAGCTTGCTGCAGGAATGAATGCCTTATAGATACGTGTGATATCTGTCTTCAGAAAATCACTACTCAAGACATTGCACAAATGAATCGGCGAAATAAGGTACCCGATAAACGAACTCATGAAAATAATACTGGTTAGTCCTACAATACTGATGCCAGACAATAAAAAGAACGGTTGAACAAGGAAATATGCTAATGCTATTGCACCTAAATTGTATCCTGTAAGTACTCCCAAAATTAAGGGAGTGACGATGACTATCAGAATGGGAGGAAAAGCTAGACTGTTAATAATAGTTGAAATGATAAGATTGGCATGAGATGTCTCAAAGATCGCTCGAAATATCATGATGCCGAAAATAGCGATCGCGAGTTTTATCGTGAGTGATTTCTTTAGTAGTTCCATATACTCATGAAGAGTCAGTTGACATATAAAAAATAAGAGGAAGATACTGAAAAGCACCCCAAGAAGAAACGATCTGATCTGAGGAAAACCAAAGAATTGTAAGATAATATAGAAAAGTAAAGGCACTACCAGAGGTAGAAGATACATGATTCCTGAATAATCTTTTGCTGGAGGTAAACGTTGGATGGGATTAGGTTTGAGATACCTTCGGAGAAGGAATACACCAATACCAACTGAGGTGATAAAAGAAATCACATTGGCAAAAATCAACGTGTAAATGGCAATATTTGAAAAATCAACACTACAAATAAGAATCATCGCAGAAGAAATCGGATAAATAGGGAACCAGATATGCCTAAACCAGATATTAAGCATATTTTTTTGATTGTTATCAATATGATATTTATTTCCTTCCTCATCAATCATCGGTGCAGAAAAAAGAGCACCACCTGGAATGGGCATGAGACCATAAATTGAAGGGATTAACCCAAGAATCCCGCCTTTTGAAAAAAAGGTCCTTAAACTATCAATTAGTTTACGTATACTACCAGTTTCCTGCATGAGCTTGGCCAACATATATATCAGAGTCATAAGAAGAGCTAGTTCAATTGTCTCGGTTATAAATTGGTCAGTCTCAAATGAGTAGATAGTTGCTTTCGAAATGGCTTTCAGAATATCAACAGGAGTTATCTCTTGAAGAGAACTTACTCCGATGATAAGAGATCCTACGATCAAAGAAAGACCAAAGTCATATTTCTTACGAATCAAATATATAACAAGAAGAAATGCGATAAGAATACTAAGAAGTATAAGACTCTCAGAAAAGCATAACATACATCGATCGAAATAGAGTCATCAAGTTTTGTTAGTTAAAACCTTCGCTGCATTAGTGGCTTCAGTAAGAATTTTTGTTGTATCAAGAGTAAGAAATGTCTTATCATACATGATAAGTCTCCCATTGATAATTGTCGTGCATATATCTGATCCGTTCACAGCATAGATAAGATGTGAAACAGGGTCGTGACAAGGTGTCAAATGTGGTGAATGTAGATCAATGAGAACAATATCTGCTTTTTTTCCTACTTCAAGTGAACCAATAGTCTCTTGCATATGTAATGCATGTGCAGCATGTCTAGTTGCCATGTCTAACACTGTCTGCGCTGGAAGAATCTTTGGATCCCAACGGTGTTGCTTATGGACAAGTGCACAAAACTTCATGGTTTCAAACATATCTAGAGTATTATTGCTTGCAGCTCCATCAGTACCCAAGCTCACTGCAATATTGGCATCTAGCATCTCAGGAACCGGTGCATACCCACCCGTAGCAATTTTCATATTGCTTACAGGACAATGCGATACCGATGCCTTTGCTTTTGAAATATCTGAAATTTCTTGTTTTGTTATCCAACAACAGTGCGCAAGGATCATATTATCTGAAAGAATACCCGTCTTAATCAGTTGTGCAATTGGCCGATTTCCCAACGTACGTTCTGCGTTATAGACCTCATCACGCGTCTCAGAACAATGGGTGTGTATGAGTAGATGATGTCGTTCTGCAATATCTTTGATTTTGAAAAGCGTATCTGGAGAACAGGTATAGACCCCATGGGGTGCAAGAACAGGAGTTACAAGAGTGTTATTTTTCCATTTACTTACAAACTGATTACAAGCTGTGAATAATTCATCGTAACCGAACTCAGGAGTACCATGATCTATAAAGGCAAAGCCAAGAGCTGCCCGTATGCCTATCTTAGACGCGAGTGATGCAATGACATCTTCATAAAAATACATATCAAGAAACGTTGTTGTCCCAGAGGCAACCATTTCTAAAAGTGCAAGATTTGTTCCTGCCTGAATAGTTTTTTGTGTAAGTTTTGCCTCAATTGGCCAGATACATTGTTCTAACCATTCCTGGAGAATCATATCGTCTCCATACCCTCGTAGCAGTGCCATTGGAATGTGAGTATGGGTATTGATTAAACCTGGAATGGCAAGTTTGTTTGAGCCGTCGATAATACGCTCTGCTTCAAGAGATAACGGCTGTTTAGAAATTTCATTGATCATATCATCTTCAATATAGATATCCCCAAAAAACCTCTGTCGTCTTTCATCTTGGGTAATAAGAAAAACATTCCTTATCAAAATACTCATAGATACTCACTTATCTTTAAGTGAAAGCTCTGATGCTTCCTTCCATAGCGAATCGAATTCTTGATGAAGGGATTCAACAATTTCCTTTTCAACAGTCCAAAATCCCATTTCATCTTTTTTTACTGGCCCAGCAAGAATCAATACACGATCATCTCCGAGGATATAATTCCCCATGATTTGAGAGCTTTGCTTTACATTAATCCCTTGCATGTTTCGTTTATCTTTAAATCTATTTACAAGCAGTTTTGAATTTTTTGGTATCTCAATATCACCAAGATATTCAGCCATTATTTTTGGATTCGATATTTCTTTAATATTCCAATCATAAGTTCTACGAGATGTTGGAAATTGTTTTATTGATTTTCGCGTTCCAAATTCTATAGCAATTGCAACAACAATAACGCCTATTCCAAATCCAATTAGTATAGAGAGAATATCTACCATATTTCTTCAACCCTCACACAACCTCATATCCTATATAAGAATATAATTCTTTTTATTTTTAATCATGCAGAAAGAAAAGTGTCAACTTAAGGAAATTTATTTTTAATTGAGCACTGCATATAAGATAATAAAACCTTGGAGGGATGGGATGCTCAATCGAATTGTAGAATTGTTAGAACATGGAAAAATCTTTGTAAGGCAGAGGGCAAACCATGAAATAAAGGTCATAGCTCGCTTAGTGCACGTTGCTAGCCTTTTTTATCGGAAAACCAACAGGACCATCGAAAAATTTGGACCATTTTCATATGAGTCGCTGAGGAAATGGCACAAGTAATATATCGTCTTTTTCACCCGCAGATGAAACAGCGACCAGTCGTTGCTGTGGATGAGACCAAGGAGAAGCAGGAAGATCAGCAGATGTACATTTGGCATGCCATTGATATCAAAGATCATGTTGCGCTGCAGTGCATGTCTCTGTCAGTAGAACATCTTATGATGCGCTACATGTGCTCATACGTATCTTGCACTCCTACGAGAGCACACCGTTCATTCTTGTTGATGGAGGACCGTGGTATCGGTGGGCGCTTCAGCGATTGGTCTTTCAATGGGAACAATCAGGAATGTGGAGAACGGAATCATATCGGGCAACGGTACAATCAGTATAAGGCTCGTGTAAAACGCTTATTAGATGCGTTTCTCCTATCATCGTTTGTTACAAAGTATTAACCGATAGTCGATTGCGTAGACTGTTTTGTGTAATCTTCTGTTGGAAGTTTCTTAAGTTGACATCCTCTGTAGACAGTATGGAAAAATCTTTATACTATTTTTCTCTCTTCGCTCATTAAATATTATGATGAGATATATGAGATAAATCATGAAAAAATACATATACATGGATTATGGTGCTTCAACCCCCGTTGATCCAGAAATTCTTGAAGAGATGAAGACATATTTTTCTGAAATATTTGGTAATGCATCTTCAACGCACGCTTTTGGTATGAATGCGGAGGAAAAAATATCTGAGTGTAGAAAGCAGGTATCATCAATCATTAATGCAAAAGAAGAATCTATAATTTTTACCTCTGGCGGTACCGAAGCTGATAATCTAGCAATTAAAGGAATCGCATATCGGCATCTTGATATTTGTGACAAAAAAGGACCTCACATTATCACTTCAACCATTGAGCATCCTGCAGTTCTTGAAACAATTAAATATCTAGAAAAAAAGGGTTTTAAAGTTGCTTATATACCTGTTGACAAAGATGGCATAATCAATCTTGATGTATTAAAAACCACCATTAGCCCTCAAACGTTTCTAATCAGTATAATGGCTGCAAATAATGAAATTGGTACCATTGAACCGATTGAAGAAATTGGAAAGATCGCTAAAAAACATGACATTCTTTTTCATACAGATGCAGTTCAAGCAATTGGAAAAGTACCTCTTGATGTAAAAAAGGATAATATTGATCTTTTATCACTTTCAGCACATAAAATCTATGGCCCAAAAGGAGTCGGCGCATTGTATGTTAATAACAACATTAAACTTGAACCTTTATTTCATGGTGGCGGTCATGAACGAGGAATACGCAGTAGCACATTGAATACTCCCGGAATAGTCGGATTAGGGAAAGCATGCGAGTTAGCAAAAAAACGATTCGACGACGATACAGTCCATATGAAGAGACTTCGAGATGAACTTATTAAACAAGTATTGACAATTGATGAAAGCTATCTCAATGGTCATCCAACGAAACGATTAGTAAATAATGCTCATTTTCGTTTTACAGCAATTGAAGGTGAATCACTACATTTGATGCTTGACGACAAAGGTATAGCTACAGCAACTGGCTCTGCATGTTCATCAAAAAAACTAAAACCATCTCATGTTCTTCTAGCTCTCGGTTTAACTCCTGAAGAATCTCATGGTTCTATTCGTTTTACTCTTGGCAGAACAAGCACAAGGGAAGAAGTCCTCTGTGTTGTTGAATCGCTTAAACCAATTGTTGAACAACTGCGCCAAATGTCGCCATTATGGAAAAAATAGGTGAAAAATATGGATGATAAATACTCTGAAAAAGTTAAAGACCATTTTTTCCACCCACGCAATGTTGGTGAGATACCAAATCCTGATGGTATAGGTACAGTTGGAAATCCAACCTGCGGTGATGTAATGACAATTTACATTTCGGTAAAGAATAACCGTATTTTTGATATAAAATTTAAAACATATGGATGCGCAGCTGCTATAGCAAGTAGCAGCATTGCAACAGAGTTAGTTAAAGGAAAAACCATTGAAGAAGCGATGAAATTAACTCGTAATGATGTTGCAAAAGAACTTGGTGGACTTCCTGCTATAAAAATGCATTGTTCAAATCTTGCCTCTGATGCCCTTCGTGAAGCAATTAAAAATTACAAAGAAAAAACACCTAAAAAGGTGAAATAAGACAATGAATCAATTTATTTATGTTGATGGATGGAAAACAAATCTACGGTTTTCATCAGCTCATCTAATCCCTGAATATGAAAAATGTGGTCACCTTCATGGTCATACTTATGCAATTCATGCAAAAATTGTTGGAATTCCAGATGAAAATGGCATTATTGTTGATTTTTCACATTTGAAGCAATGTTTACTAGACATTGCACAAACACTCGATCATAAAATTCTTATCCCTTTCCATAACCCTAATGTCAAAGTAACGAAAACAACCGAAATAATTCACATGACCTCATTAGGTAAAATTTATCAGTTTCCATCAATTGACTGTTTACTCTTACCTATCAAATCAACCTCAGCGGAACATCTTAGTATCTATGTCTTGGAAGAATTGTGCAAGAATTATAAGACATCGAAGAATATCAGAGAAATAGAAGTCGGTGTTGATGAAGGATTCGGCCAAGGTGCCCGTGTTTCAAAAACGTTTTAGTTAGTATTGTTTGTTGATAGATATGAAAAAAGCGGTGTGTCTACTTTCTGGAGGACTAGACTCCACAGTCACAGCATATATCGCAAAACAGCAAGGTTACCAGATTTTTCCCCTTAGTTTTTCCTATGGACAACGTCATGATAAAGAATTAAAATCTGCTATAACTATCGCAAAATATCTATCTGATAGAAACCATGTTTTATTCAATCTTGATCTCTCTCAATTCGGTGGATCTTCACTGTTCAAAACAACGAAAAAACGAATTCCAATTAATACAGATGTATCACTTATCGGAAAAGACATCCCGTCTACATATGTTCCTGCCCGAAATACAATTTTTCTCTCCATCGCCCTAGCATATGCTGAAGCAATTGATGCTGAGGCGATTTTTATTGGCGTTACTTCAACAGACTATTCTGGATATCCTGATTGCCGACCGGAATATATGAAAGCATTTCAACAATTGGCAGATCTTGCAACTAAAAGAGGCATCGAAAATTGTTCCATCCGTATTGAAGCACCGTTACTTTTCCTATCAAAAGCACAAATTATTACTCAAGGAAAAGAGCTTAACGTCCCTTTTCAACACACTTGGTCATGCTATTATGGCAGACTCAAAGCCTGTGGAAAATGCGATTCCTGTCTCTTACGTCTGAAAGGTTTTCAAGAAGCAGGATTAAGAGATCCACTTATGTATGAAACAACACCACAATGATATTCACCATACTATGCTTAGACCTCATTGGATTTATTCTTTTTTTTATAATATTCATAGAGGTCTAATGAAACAGGAATAAAGACGAGGACTGCTATTAGAATAACCAAACAGATAATACAATCACCTTTCACATTATACACCGTAGGTTGTTCATAACCGTTCCAAAAACTACCACTAAGAAGATCATTGAAGAGGAGATTTAAAGTCCCAACCCATGGAATCTCCCCGCGTGCTTTTCCAGTGATCCAATCAAGTTTTATCGGTTCACTACAAATCCCACCAGCTTGATCACATCGGTCATTTGTAACGGGATTATCCCCTTTTGTAATATACCCTGAATGCATCGGTTTAAAATTTGACAATCCCAAATCTGGAATGGTGATAGTTGAAACATTTTCTAATCCATATGCCTTTACAGTATAAGTGCCGTTATTATTTACTTCAATCCAACACATCGCTCTATGAATAATTTGTTCAGCATCCATCAGACCATATTTCCGATAGACAATGACATCCCCGTAGTTCCCGTATGATGAAAAACCGTTCGATGTCTTTTCCTTTTCAGAACCATATGTAACAATATCATCAAAGCTATCAATTTTAACAAGGAGAACCATATCACCTGCATCGATAGTTCCAATACTTCCAAACGGTTCATTCAGATGCATCATACTTCCTGATTCAATGGCAACCATTGGTGCACCAAACCATTGACCAGTATAAGTCCATAAGATTGATAAAATAAGGACAACAACAAGAACAGCAACAAGTATATCTCGTATGAATGATATTTTCTCATTATCAGACCGCCAAAATTTAACAAAAGACCTTTTTAGCGTTTCGACATTCATTATAACTCACTTTTTTGATTTTTAATCAAACTCTTTTTCCGTACTCTATCGGTGATAGATGATCCGCAAAATGGGCATGCATCCACAGATTGATTAATTATTCTTCTGCAACCCTGGCAACAACGAACCCATTTAAATTTTTTTGTAATCCCTTTTTGGCTAATTGCTTCAAAAGGGATATTTAGGATTGTCGCAATGTTTTGTATAGAATAATCATCTGTCAGAATTACTCCCGATTTTTTTGTAACTTTTACCACATCGACTGCCAATGCAAGAAGTTCGATATCGGCTTTTGATAAACGAGTGTCTTCGCCATGTTCTTTAGCAATTTTTTCAATCAGAGTGCAGGAGTTCTTTGACGGTGAATGAATCTCCAAACCTTTTGCTAGTAAATATTCAAAAAATCGATAATCCCGACCACCTGTATGTAATTCATCTGCAGTTAAAGCCGAGGTAATCACTGTTGCATCATATGTATTAAATTGTTTTCCAGAAAGAATTGCAGAGGTGTCAACTAGCAATACCTGATTTTTTTTTGTCGTTTGTGTCATGTGCTCACAGCGATAATCCTGGGACAAGTCTGTCTATCAAAACAGATTCTTGGAACCCAGTACTCATATCTCGAATGGTAACAGCATGCTGCTCTAATTCCTGTGGACCGATAATTATAGCTTGTTTTGCATTAATTGAGCTGGCATATTTTAACGCTTTACCAACTCCTCGACGCATCAAATCTATATCAACCTTCTTATGTTGAAATCGAAGATTTTGGGCAATCAATAACGCGGGATTAATTGCATCAGTTGTTATCGGGATAATGAAGTAATCAATTGAATGGGTAGGAAACATTATCTTTTCAAGTTCCATTGCAAGAATCATTCGGTCAAAACCAAGAGCAAAACCTGATGTTGGTGTGGGTTGACCACCAAATAACGAGATTAACTCGTATTCACCACCCCCGCAAATTTGTTTTTCCGCCCCTAAATCTGGCGCCTTAATCTCAAACACAACACCGCTATAATAATCCAATCCTCTTACAATACCCATATTCAAAGAAAACGAATTTCTTTGAATGATATGCTCAAGATAGCCTTTAATTTCCTCAAGTCTCTTTAGTTCTTTCAAAGCCAATACATTTGATTTAAAAAATGTTTGTAGTGATTCAAGTCGCGAATGTTGGATGATATTCATAAGTTGAGAGATATGATCCTCGGAAATATGAAAATTTTGCAGAATGGAGGGAATCTCATCAAACAATTCTTTATCAATGAGTGGAAGAATCTTCTTTACTTGCTCATTAGTTAATGTTAGCTGCTGAAACATTAAATTTAGAAGTCCAATATGACCAATTTCCAATGCGATCTTATCCACCCCGATATCCTTTAAAAGTGAATAAGCAAGACCAATTAATTCAGCAGATGCTTCGGCGGTATCGGTCCCGATCAGTTCACAACCAGCTTGCATAAATTCTCTATATCGACCTTTCTGAGGACGGTCATATCGATAACAATTGCCAATGTAATACAATTTTAATGGTTTTGGATCCATCTGAAGTTTTTCTACATAGCACCGCATAACAGGAGCAGTTAATTCAGGTCGTAGCGCAAGATTTCGACCGCCTTTGTCAGAAAATGTATATATTTCATCCATAATAGCGGCCCCTGATTTAGTAGTAAACAGATCTAGATGTTCAAAGGTGGGAGTCTGAACCTCTCGATAACCAAACGATTCAAAGAAAGTTCGTATTTTTTCTTCGACATATCGTCGTTTAACCATTTCTCCAGGTATAAAATCCCTTGTTCCACGTGGTATTTCAAACACGCTACCGCAAATGTTTCTTGCTTTTAAGATTGTTTCTGTCTTTCAATAATATGATAACTATAGTAACTTTTTGAATATTATCAAAAAATCTCCTGATACAAAGATAAACTTTATAAAAGTGACAATTTATATATACTTAAACATCACACAAGGAAACCTTTGGGTGGAGTATCATCTTATGAATTCGAAACGAAAAATAACAATTCAAATTTCAAAGGATAAAATTGAACTAATTAAAAAAATGGGTTTTTCTCCTCAAGATATTTTTTATAAAGGTCTCGAAGAATGCCTTCGCCAGAAATATCGCGAAGTGAACCTGATCGACAACGAAGATGAAGAAGACGATCTAGAATTTATAGAAATCACTCAAATCTCAAAAAACATAAAAGATATTGAAGAATTTATGATTAATGACAATGACATAGCTAACAATTAAAAAAAGATTATTGCTCAAGGGTTGCATGTCGTTTTCTCATATTCTCTTCTGTTTCTTTTTTACTATGGAGCAAATCGGCAACAAGACTATCAAGTAAAATCCATACACTTGCTTCAAATAAGGTCCCTAATGGTGCATAACGTTTTCTTTCTTTTTCATTGCAGCCAGCTGAAATGAATAATGTAACATCTGCATATCGTGCAATATCTGAATTCTTTTTTCCAGTGATAGATATCACTTGTGCGCCAAGATTATGAGCAATTTCAGCCGTCATAACCGCAGGAAGTGTCTCTCCTGAGCCAGATACAATTACAACAAGATCTCCTTGTTGAACTGGAACAGTAATTGTCTCACCTATAACATATGCTTGAAATCCAAGATGAACTAATCGAATGGCAAATGCCTTAGCAACTAGCCCAGATCGACCAGCACCATAAACAAAAATGTGATTTGTTTTGAAAAATAACTGTTTAACGTCATTAATGTCTCCTTGAGAAACATTGTATAAAATATCATTTATTTTACGTTGTATATATTCTAATGAATTCTTGAAAACAGGTTCACCGTTCATGGAATCTCCGATAAATCACGATAATCTGCTTCTTCTTTCCCTGTTCTTTTCATAATAGATTTCTCTACCTGCAATCTGATATAAACAGCATCATGTTCCAAGAGTGGAGACTCTGATATTAACGTAACGTTGTATTTTTTATCAATTATTTCATCAAGTAATGGAGAAAGAGGCATATCTCCTTTCTTTATTGGCAAATGGTATTGTTCATTTCCATTTTGATAGAGAACTCCTGTTATATGGATAAGATGATTTTTCAGATGAAGTACCTTTAATTTTTTAAATATTTCTGCAAAGTCTTCTTGTGTTTGCAGGCAACCGTTACAGCGCGCATGGATATGACCAATATCAATAACAGGTGCAATATCCTTAACCTTCTTACATACCTCAACGATTTCATCGATGCTTCCGAAGACTTTTTGTTTTCCCATTGTTTCTAGGCCAAACTTTACCTTTAATTTCTCTTTTTTCATTAATTTTTGAATTTTTTTTGTGTTTTTAACAATAGTTTTCAAGGTTTGATCTTCACTTTTTTCTCCATAATATCCTGGATGAATTACAACTGTTTTTGCACCCATTTTATCAGCGATTGTTGCTGATGTTATGACCTTTTCGATACTTATATCAAGCTCGTCATCACCAGCTAGATTAATGTAATATGGCGCATGCACATGCAGTTCGACATCATTCTCTTTAGCATATTCTTTCATAAAATTTGCTTCTTCTTCCTCCATTACATACAAACCACGGACAAATTGAATTTCCATTGCGTTTAAATCAAGGATTTCTTTTGTATAAATCAATCCATCTTTATTTGTCCGACCTTTGCATGATAAGGGGATACCTGCTTGACCAATACGAATCATCAAGGATCCACTCCCTTAAAAGATATTTCATTCGTATATCTTAATTTTACGATCTTTTCAGCAATAAAAATTTTCATTAACAATAAAAAAGAACCTTTAAATATAAAGGAAATTATGCCAACTCCTCTAAGCGACTCATTATGTTCCAAATAAGAGTGCGACCATGAAGTGGAATGTTTGGATCGTTAGCCAATTCATCTAAACGGGAAGTCGCGGTTGCAACCCGGACATCCAAAGGATCGTGTTCTTTTAACAATAATACTTTTACATCTTCCGCCCCACGTCGAATGTTTCTTGGAATGGAAGTATCTTCATTTAACATATCCAATCCATCGCATACTTGATTAATTATATTATCTTTCATGGATTATCACCCTTGCGGTAATGCGGCTGATGTATAAGCCTATTGGATAAAAACATTTGGGAGAAGATAAGAATAAATCATTCTTCTCTAAAATCTTCATGAAGAACACAATAGATTTCGTTTGCGATACGTTTTCCAACTCCAAAAACTTCTTGTAATTCTTTCTCAGATGCATTGACAAGACCATTAATACTACCAAAATGATGTAATAAGCGTTTTGCTATAATTGATGAGATAAATGGTAATCCTTCTACAACAAATCGCTGACGTTCAGATAGATTCATTGATGGTTTTTCACCTCGCAATACAACAGGTTTTTGTTCTTGTTGTTGTTCTCTTTTTGCCATAACAAAAAGTAAATCGGCTGTTTCTTCAGGTTTTTCTGTTGTTAAAATTGGAATCCCAAAATCAACGCATATCGAAATAAGACTTCCCAAGATAGCATGAGGATTCACCTTTCTTTTAATAAACAATCCTGTTCCCTCAAGAATCAATATTGGACGGGGATATGCTCCTCGCAATCTATATAATTGGTCAAATAATTTACCTGAAATAAGAGATTGGAGAAAATCATCGATTGTTTTTCGCTCTACTCCAATTCTTGAAGAAACGATATAATCTCCAACATCAAGTTGTTTTGGTATAATCTGTAATGATTTGTTTGATAGCAATCGTGCAATAGTAGACCTATATTCTCGATGATCCACAATAATAACAATTTGATCTTTATCTTCATCATACGATTCAAGGATTTGTTGAGTATCTCCTTGTTCTTTGGAAAGGAAAGGTAGATTTGACTCTTTTTCAATACTTGCCTGAATTTGCGAACGTAGTAGCTCTAATTCTGATCGCATCTGTTTTTCTCTTCGTATCGATGCCCAGTAGTATCCTTCATCAGGAGTGCCCTTGGTTATTAATATTACAACTTTCCCCGGCATTTTCCGTGCGGTTCTCCCCCGTCGTTGAATATTTCGTATTTCTGAAGGAATTGGCTCATAAAATACAACCAATTCTGTTGAGGGGATATCAAGACCTTCTTCAGCAACGCTTGTCGCAATTAGCACGTTGTAAATACCCTTACGGAATTTTTCAACTATTTCTGCCTGTTGCTTCTGAGTTAGACCTTTATCATTAAGTTTTCCACCTTGTCCAACGAAACGAATAGGTCTTACATTTTGGTTTTTTCGAAGACGTTCTTCGACAATTACACTTGTGTCTCTATAATGTGTGAAAACAATTATCAAAGAATCAGGTTTTTTTTCAAGTTGTTTTATTACAATTTCTTCAACTGCATTAAGTTTTGGATGTTCAACCTGTAATGATTTTAAATAAGCAACCGCTTCGAGAACTAAAGGATCTTCCATGAGATGTTTCACTGATTTACTTCCACTTTTTGAAGAAGCTTCCAGAAGCATTCGTTGAAAATATTGACGAACTGATTGTACGCCTTGTGTTTCTAATATTTCGATAGCATAATAGAGTTTTAAAGCCTCGCTTTGTATTGATGCAGCTGAGAATAATGTTTTTGATGGATTTATGCGAGATTGTATCTCCATCTGAATTTTTTTTTGAGCTTCTAATAATTTTGTTTTAGTAATAATTGACACTGAGTTTGTGTCAATAAAATCCATTTCTTTTAACAGTTTTAATCGAATAGACAGAGCATTTCGTAATTGTTGTATTGCATAAGAAAAATCCTCAGGCATCAAAATTTTTTTCCATGTGAAGGAGATATCATAGACATATGGTTTTACATCTGGGTCCTCTTTGGTACGAATTTCAACATTTTGAATAGACAAGTTTTTACAGATAGTTAAAATTTTTTCTGAGTTATTTCCAGGGGATGCAGTCATCCCAAATACATGTGGATTGGGATGATGCAATTTGTATTGCTCGTTGATAAAAACATATGCATAATTGCCTGTTGCATGATGAGCCTCATCAAACACAAGTAAAGAAACGGTCTCTAAAGAAATTCGGTTAGTCAATAAATCATTTTCAATTACTTGCGGTGTTGATACAATAATTGTAGAAATATCCCATAATTCTTTTCTTTTTTCTGGTGATACTTCCCCTGTAAAAATAACGATGTCATCTTTTGGGATTGTTAATAACTCCCTTAAAAATGCTGCATGTTGTATCACCAGAGGTTTAGTGGGAGCTAAGAAAAGAATTCTTGTTGGTTGATCCTTAAGCTTTTTTGCAATGAGAAATAGTGCAATTATCGTTTTCCCTAAACCTGTTGGAAGAACTGCCAAGGTATTTGTTTTTATAGCTGCTTCCACAATTCTATTTTGATATTCTCTAGATTCAACAGAATTCTTTACTATATATTCTTGGTCAATGTACACAATACCATGTATAAAAAACATGTTTTAGTAAATTTGGGAGGTTTAAAAAAAAGGAAATTATTATATTGCAATATTAAATAAACAATTATACATTCGGCACGTGATTATTATGGATATCTTTGGATTTCAAATCCCTTTATGGGTCGGATTTCTAGTAGGATTGCTTATTGTCTTCATTTCATGGAAAATCATAAAATTCGCAATAAAAATTTTTGTTGTAATTGTTATTTTTCTTTTAATCCTAGTTGGTTTGGACATAGCTGGAGTTTTTCAGTGGATTCAGACTCTAATTAGCTCATGGTTATAACTAAGTATAAAAGGTATTTTTACTGATGCAAATAATGAAATTTGAGTTTATACTTAAAAAAAATTGCTTGAAAATTAAAAGGAATCCGAGGAAGAATTGATTTTTTCAATTATCCCTTCTATTAAAAGCGATAAATGCAATATCTTTATCGACTAATTCAAGCTTTCCAAATTTGAAATGTGTCAAATCTTCTGAAGATAACATATTTATTACCTCGCCCCATGTTTTCCAGCATTATACTGATTAGACTTATAACACTTTTTATTTTTATAAAAAATTAATCTAAATTTACTAATAAAATACATTATCTATTAATAAGATTATTGAGATATATAATTTAGTTATGGATTCCCGAGAACAGTTCAAATCATTTATCCCTTCTGAAAAAACTATTCCGGAATTCACTGTTAAGGCAGTTTTAGTCGGTATTTTTCTTGCCATTGTTCTAGGATCTGCCAACGCATATCTTGGATTATATGCAGGAATGACAGTATCTGCAATAATTCCTGGGGCAGTAATGGCTTTAGCTCTTCTCAAACCTTTTAAAGGAACAATCCTTGAAATAAATTTAGCTACAATGGGGGCATCTGCTGGCGAATGCATTGCTGCTGGAGTTATTTTTACAATTCCTGCACTCGTTCTCCTTGGTGTATGGAGTGAAATACATTTTCTCGAAACGAGTATTATTGCATTTTTGGGTGGAATACTTGGAGTTCTATGGATGGTACCCCTTAGGCGGGCTCTCGTTATAAAAACGTATCTTCCATTTCCTGAAGGTGTTGCTGTCGCTACAGTGCTCACAACAACCGTTGGGGGGGAGACAGCAGAAAAACAAAAAGAGAGTGGCATTAGTGGCATTTGGCTTATTATCGGTGCTGTTTGTGCTGCTCTTTACAAATTTGGGGAACTTTCATTAAATCTGTTTCGAGGGACAACTGAATACATTGTAAACGTTGGACGATATAGTCTTGGTGGGCGAATAAATACAGCATGGTTGTATGGTGGCATTACAACATCGCCAGCTCTTTTGGGTGTTGGATGGATCATCGGCCCACAGATTTCATCCTATGTATTTGTTGGAGGATTAATTGGATGGGTCATTATTGCACCGTTAATCGCTCTTGCAACGAGCCTCCCGATACCACTCTCATCAGAAAGCATATCAGATGCTTTCATCATTGGCTATGGAGATTATAATCTTGGGTCAACAATATGGGGATTCTTTACAATCTGGGGTGAACAAATCCGTTACATTGGAGTCGGATCAATGCTTGTTGGGGGTCTGTGGGCAATTTGGTCCATCAGAAACAATCTTGTTGATAGTGTCCGAGAAGCCTTTATTGCAATTAAAGGTAAACAGTTTTACAATAAAAAACGAACTGATGATGACATGAACTTCAAACTTGTTTTTTCTTTAATCTTCCTTATGGTCATTCCAATTTTTTTGTTATATACTTGGATTTCAAATGAATTGTTTTTATCATTTACCATGGTATTCATTACCATTGGTTTTGCATTCATTGCTAGTGCTCTTGCAGGATATCTTACAGGATTATTAGGTTCCTCAAATTGCCCCATATCAGGTGTTACTGTTGCAGTTCTTCTTATTATAAGCCTGGTAATGCTCAGTTTCGGGGTAACTGGAATGACAGGTATGGCCATTGTTATTTTTATCTCTGCAGTTATTTCTATCGCCGGATCAATTTCAGGTGATCTGCTGCAATCGATGGCCTGTGGAACAATGTTAGGTGCAACACCAAAAAAACTTCAAATTTCAATGATTTTTGGAGTTCTTGCAATTTCAGGAGTTATCGGTATGATTATAACAGTTCTGCATCAAGCATTTACCATCGGTTCAAGACAATTACCGGCCCCTCAAGCATTTCTTATGAAAGGAATCGTACAAGGGATTCTCGGAGGAGAGATGCTCTGGCCATATGTTCTTGCGGGTATGGTCCTAGCCCTTATTCTTATTCTAATTGATTTACCCGTGCTTCCGGTTGCTATCGGAATATATCTTCCTTTCACTCTTTCAGTTCCAATTTTCATCGGGGGCATCATTCGTCACTGGACCGACAAAAATCTTAAAAAAATATGTGTCTCATCAGGAGAAAAGGAAATAAATAACTGGGATCTAGCTATAAAAGAAACCAATATTACACCTCAGGAAAAAACGATACGAACCGGTCTGCTTTTCAGCGCAGGTTTGGTGGCTGGCGAAGCATTGATAGGCGTTGTTGTTGCTATTCTTATTGTCATTGGTATAAACCTATCATTATTTAATTTTGCACCATGGTGGCCAGGGTTAATTGTATGGCTATACATTGCAATTCTTCTTGCATATATCCCACTGCGAGAAATACTTAATATAGAAAAACGATAGATATATCGAATGTATCGACAGTATCCTTTTGATTAACGGGTGATTCACCATTATATCATATTTCATATATCGGTAAATTGAAGAACGTTAAAAAAAGGATTCGTAATGCTATTATTTTATTCTGTGAATCAGGATTATTATAGTTATTTTGGAAAATCATTATATAAATCATGTTTTATGTCAAACGGACATTCATATGATAAAAAAAGATTACGATTACATTACTGTTGAAAAAAATTGGCAAGATCAGTGGTTTAATCAGAAAATATATGAAGCGAAAAAAACAAAGAAAGAAAAATTTTTTATCCATTTTGCATATCCGGGTGTTTCAGGTTATCTCCATGTAGGACATATGAGGGGATTTACCTATTGTGATATCATTGCTAGATATAAACGAATGACCGGGTATGATGTCTTATTTCCAGCAGGTTTTCATGCATCAGGTATACCCTCTATTGGATTTGCAAAAAAAGTCGAAAGACAAGACAAAACAACCCTCGCCATGTTAAGAGAGTATGGGTGTAGTAATGAGACAATTAACAAACTCAAAGATCCTGAAGGGGTCGTTGATTACTTCTCAAATGTCTATGTTGAGGATTATTGGAAACGTTTTGGATTTCTTATAGATTATTCTCGATTAATGAGCACGATCTCGATAGGATATAAAAACTTCATTGCATGGCAATTTCAGAAACTGAACGAAAAAAATCTTTTAATTCAAAAACCTCATTTTGCACCGTACTGCCCAAAGTGCGGACCGGTTGCAGTTGATAAATCCGAGACAGATATTTTAAAAGGTGGAAGTGGGGAGATTCTAGAATTTACCGTCATAAAATTTGTAATGGATGATGGGACAATTCTTCCCGCTGCAACGCTTCGTCCCGAAACCATCTTCGGTGTCACAAACATGTGGGTGAATCCCGATGTTGATTATGTGAGAATCGAAGTAAATAATGAAATCTGGATCATTTCGAAAGAAGGAGCACAAAAACTCACATATCAGTTTGACAACATCACAACACTTAATGAAACTATTAGTGGTAAGGATCTTATCGGAAAAACATGTGAAATACCTTTGGTAAAGAGAAAAGTTCCAATCTTATCTAGTAAATTTGCTGATCCTAACGTCTGTACAGGAATTGTAATGTCTGTTCCTGCCCATGCCCCATATGACTACATAGCATTGATGGAATCCCAAGCATCCATTGAACCTATTACCATAATTGATGTAAAAGAGCTTGGAGAAAATCCTGCAAAAAAGGTGTGTGAAGAATTGCATATCACCACACAACAAGAAACAGAAAAATTGGATGAAGCAACAGATATTGTATACAAAAAAGAATTTCACACAGGCATCCTTAATGACAGATGTGAAGAATATTCAGGCAAAAAAATTTCAGAGATTAAAGATGAAGTAAAAAATATGCTTATATCGAAAAATACTGCGTCAGTAATGAGGGAATTTTCAGAAGAGGTTATCTGTCGGTGTGGTGAACAAGTTATCATTAAACAGATTCCTGACCAATGGTTTATCAAATATAGTGACAAGGATTTGACGAGAGATTCGAAAAATCATATACAACACATGAAAATTTTTCCTGAAGAATATAAACAAGAACTACCTGGTATCTTTGATTGGTTTAATGATCGCGCATGCATTCGTAAAGGATCATGGTTAGGGACAGAATTTCCCTTTAAAAAGGACTGGATTATCGAACCAATATCAGATTCAACACTCTATCCGGCATATTACCTTATTTCAAATTTAGTGAATAATGGAACTCTTAAAAGTATGAATATGACTGAAGAATTTTTTGATTATATATTCCTTGGAAAAGGTGAACCGAAACAACAATTATGGAAACAAATACGTAATGAAGTCCTATATTGGTACCCAGTTGATATAAACCTTGGAGGAAAGGAACACAAAACAGTTCATTTCCCTGTTTTTATTATGAATCATGTTGCAATCATGCCTGAAAAACTTCGACCACTGGGTATATTTGTTCACTGGTGGGTCACACAAAAAGGAAAAGAAAAAATTAGCAAATCCAAAGGTGGGGCAGAACATGTTGCTGAAGCGGCAAAAAAGTACGGTATTGATGCAATGAGATTATACTATGCTCATGTTGGGTCACCCTTTGTGGATATTGAATGGGATGTAGATGTAGTATACAAATACAAAAATAAAATTGTTAATCTGTATGTTTTTCTATTAAACCTGTTAACAATTCATGCGCCTGCTCACAACCATCTTGACCTCTGGATACAGACTATGGTGCAAAAACGAATTCAAACCATTCAAACAAATTTTGAGACCTATAATTTAAGGGTTGCAGCTAATGAAATATTTTTTGAAATGCAAAAAGATATTCAATGGTATCTTAAAAGAGGGGGAGGAAATAAAAAGGTCATAGAGAATGTTGTTACAACCATGATTCGACTTATGACGCCTTTTACGCCTCATCTTGCAGAAGAACTATGGCACGTCAACAACTCTACATTTGTTTCAACAGATTTCTATCCGGTATTCAATGCTTCGATTTGTTCAGATATTGCTGAGGTAAACGAATATCTTATTCAACAGCTTCTAAATGACTCCCAGGAAATAATAAAAATTACGAACATTACACCTAAAAGAATCTGTTTTTATACAGCTGCTAAATGGAAACAAGACCTGTACAAAAGAGGAATTGACCTTTATGAGAAACAGACCTTTAATATTGGTCTCCTTATAAAAGAGGCGATGATAGACCCTACTCTACGTGCGTTGCCAAAAGAATTGGCAAAGGTTACGAGTAAACTTGCTGGAGAAATCAAAAAACTGAGTGAGTCAGACCGAAAACGGTATCTCATTGATATGGATGAGCATGCATTCCTAACCTCTGAAAAAGGATATTTGGAAAAAAATTTTTCCTGCCCTATTGAAATTTATTCAGCTGATGACGAAAAAAAATATGATCCTTCAGGAAAAGCAAAATTTGCCGAACCACAAAGACCAGCCATCTATATAGAATAAATCACACGTCGATTACTAATTTTGGAAGATCAGGTATATCTGTTGGTTTTTCTCCTATGATGTATCCTTGAGATGTTGATTCGCAATAGTAATAATTCACATCACGATGGGTAACAAAAAACCCATCTTGGATTGTTTCGTCAAATGCAATACCCCCTGCGAGATGACCAATATTATCATCAATCACATAGAATAAGAGGATTGTTTTAAACCCGAGTTGCTTCATTAATGATACATATAAAAGCGTTGAATCTTCGCAATCACCTTGTTTTTCAACAAGGGTTTCGACAGGATACCTCCAGTATTCTTCAACTCCTTTACTTACATTATCATTTGCATATCGAATATTTTGCTGAACGAAGGCCAATATGAAATTGCCAAAACGTATAGTATTGAATCCCTCATCTAATGCAATGGATTGTAACAAGGCTGCTACTGACATAATAACATAATCAGCAGATGTTACAAACGAAGCCATTGCAAACGATCCTCTCATTTGAGGACTACGATTCACTGTTTTTTCCACGTACCAATCATATGTTTCAACAGGAATGTCAACTGAAAGAGAATAGACATGCTGTTCAAATGTCCATCGATACGTGTTATTATAAACCTCTTCTGGAGGTACAGTTGATATAGGAAGAACCACTTGATACCATAGAATTGCCTGAGACCCTTCTATACTACCTGATGAATCAACTGAGTTGTCTGAATGGTCTATGATAATCTCAAGGGTTTGTCTTGTCGTGTCGGGATTAATATCAACAATATCATCTTCAAAAATCCAATCTTTATCATAAAGAGTAATTTCGATTATTGTTATTGGTGATGTTATATCATCATCGATATCATAAGTAATATCAATGGGTAATGAACAGTCAAGATTTTTTCGAACCTTCCAATATGCTCCATTATTGTTAAAAATTTGTACAGGTTCTTTGTTTATTCTAACTCCCAAATACAATTGACCCCATCCTAAAAAGTCAACATTTTTAATAAGACGACAGCGATGTATTGAAAGACTAAATGAAAGATTAACTAACGGATTTGAATCTTTGTTGTCACCAACACCATCGGCATCGGTATCCTTCGACTCTGTTGAATCATTTGGATATTGATCACTATTATCGCCAACGCCGTCACCATCTGTATCAACCCATTCCTTAGGATTGTAGGGAAATGCATCAAGTTCCAGGACTGGATCTGATATACTATCCTCTTTTGATCTTCCTGGATTCCACTCATCAGGATACCTATCATTATCTGAATCGATACTCGCGGAAGGATCATAAGGAAAGGCATCAGAATTATCTCCTACGCCATCATTATCCGTATCCTTTGCTTCATAGTAATCTAAAGGAAAATCATCTTTCTCATCTGTAATACCATCATTGTCACTATCGACATTAGATAAATGAGAAGAAATAATGAAATAACTACCAATAATAGAGCATAATAGAATAAGGAAAACTATATAGGATTCTAGTTTACTATTAACCTTCATTTTTCATAATATTATTGTTTTTAATTATATATATACTATTCTAAAATAGTCTACTATTTAAAAGAAATATGCATTTGTCATATAATTAGAATGGAATCAAATCCGTTACCTTCAAACAAAGTTATCTGGAACTCAATTGCGCACAGTTTTGATACAACAAGGAAAAAACCTTGGAGTCAAGTAATCTCTTTTCTTCAAACACAAAATCCTGCAGAGATAACTGTTGATTTAGGTTGCGGTAATGGCCGACATATTCAAGCATGTGCAGCATGTTCATCTCAGGTTATTGGTATTGATATATCAACAAGATTACTCAATATCGCTCAGCAACATATGCTGCATAAATCTATCTCCAATATAACATTCATTAATGCGACATTGACTCATCTACCAATACGATCAGATTCTATTGACATAGGTATTTATGTTGCTTCACTTCATACTCTTAGACCCAAACAGCAACGATTAACATCATTAAGAGAACTCAATCGCATTTTAAAACCAAGAAAAAAAGCATTAATTAGTGTATGGTCTAGAGAACAAGACCGGTTCAAAAAGGTTATCCGAGAAAATGAGGCATGCTCTAAGAAAACTGAAAAGGGTGATATTACTGTTTATTGGAGACAACACAAACTTAATGTTCCTCGATTCTACCACCTATATACAAAAAACGAATTTTCCAACGAAATTACCCAAGCTGGTTTTGAAATATTACAGATTGAAGAAGCATCAATTGCATCAAATAAGACTAGCGATAATTATTTCGCAACTGTTATTAAAAATTAGAAAGAAAAAGAAGATGGCTTACGAGTACCCATACGTCCTGAAACAAAACTCATACATCGTCGGCAGATCACGCCACAGGCCACCACCGTTACGGGTAAACCAGAATGCTCCGCCATCGTATTGGTTGCCCATTGCGTATCCCCACTCATACCCATAGCTTGTGGTCACGCCACTCGGCGCTGGTGGACACACAATGAACACATCTGATCCTGCTCCAACCGTAACATCATCAAAATCGATACTTATCCATGTCCAGAAGGTTGGAATACTGGCTGCTGATACGACAACAGTATCAAGGAGCATTGACTGTGGTCCATCTTCTCGCAGTTCCACGGTCAGGTCGAACTCTGGTGTTCCCATTTTCCGTAGGTATATATCTACTTTTGTTACAGTATCGATTGTCGGAGTGAAATTCTGTCCTCCGGCCCAGTCACCATCAGATGTATGACGAATTGGAAATCCACGGTCAAACATACTTTGGTTAATATTGATGTTTTCAAAGACGCCGACACCTATTGTTTTACTGATTGTATCAGTGGTAAGATTGTTATCCATGACTGTCAGAGTAACTAGATATGTGCCATTTAGTGCATAACTATGTGTAACGTACTCACCGTACAAGATAGTACCATCGTCCATGTCCCATGTCCAATTTACAATAAATCCATCAAGATCAGTAGAGGTACTATTGAAATACACGAGTTGATTTGCTATTGGATTTATTGGTTCAAACGTAAAATCGGCATTAGGCGGTTGGGGCTGCGTGGCTAGCGCTCCACTTGAAAGACATAACACGGTTCCATCTCGCAGACCTGCAACAAGTTCCATGGACCCATCACCAAGAATGTCTTGTGTCGATGCGAGAGCATCCACAGCATCGTGCATGACCACAGATTTAAGAATTGACCCATTGACCCCATTGAGGAAGTAACAGTAATTGTTTTGATAGAGAGTCCCAATAAAAACATCATTTACTCCATCACTTGTTATATCGTACGCATTGGCAACACACCACGATTTATCGGCAAGTGCTGTAGACCAAAGAATATCACCCGTATATCCGTCGATAATTTTAGCAGTAGTACCACTATGTGAGGGTAAGATATCGGGATGGCCATCATTATTCACATCACCAATCTGTTCAAAGCGTAGGATGAGGAGTGCATTGATATTTGATGTAAAGACTTCTCCCCCATCGGTTGCATCGAGTCCATACACACCCCCATAGGCATTAAAATCTCCAACGATAACATCTCGAATACCATCACCTGAACAATCATCAATCTGCGCAAGTGCCCATACTGAAGAACCTACAACATTATATGTCCACATAACAGCTGATGACACCCCATTGATACCATAGACCTTCCCCTGAGATTCGTCTATCGTTGATGCTCCGGCAATTACATCAGGTTTCCCATCTCCGGTGAAATCATCAACGCTAATCACTGAAAACACAGGACCACCAAGATCGCGTTCCCAAATGGAATCACCATCGTATGCATCAAGACAATACACTCGTGTTGGACCTGTATAATCTGCATCATTGCCTGTAGCAGCAAGCACGTCTGGCGTACCATCATTGTTATAATCTTTCGAACAATCAACCATGTATACCCATCCTCCATCACCATATTCATGCGTGTCGTGTTTCCAGATGGTTTCACCGGTCTTCCCAGAAATAGTGAGTATCGAACGATCACCCCATGCCGTCCCTACGACAAAGTCTGTAAATCCATCACCATCGATGTCTTGTGTGAGTTGTAATTCTTGCTGTTGGTAAAGGGATCCTGCATAGATTTCTTTTTCCCAGAGCACATCTCCATGATACTCATTGCCGTTGAAACAGCGGATATAATCATCCTCCGAACACACGATGACATCATTGATGCCATCATAATTGATATCGGGGAGAGACATGATTGCTTTCGGGCTCATATCATAATCACCCGTGAGCTGATAATCCCAAATCGTTTCTCCCATGGGATAAGACATAAACATTCCTGTTCCTTGCACAGGAACATCATAAGGACTTTCCGTTGGATCGTTACTCAGGATCGTTACCGTTGTTGTATACGTTATTTCATTTTTTGGTTCAAACCAGACACTGACAATTGCTGATTCAAGCGTATTAATAGTAAACGGAAATGTCAGGTCTGGATCGATGATAAAATGACTCTCTGATGAAGTAACATCAGTAATGGTAAGGACGCTATCACCTACATTTTGAATTTCCATTTTCCATCGGGTATAGGAATTCAGCCGTACAGAATTAAAATTATAGGTAATTAGGGGTAAATAAATATCGGGACCTGAAGAAACAGCTTCACCGGTGAGTACAACATTGACCACTGGATTTACCGGATCATTGCTATGAATTGTTGCAATCGCATCAAGAGGACCTATGCTTAACGGTTCATAAATCAGAGGGAACTGATCAGACGTTCCTATAGGGATTGTGATGGGGAATGAGGAGGAACATGAGAGGTATTCCGATCCAGTTCCACTAAAGGTAATACTATCTATAACCAACGCACCGCTTCCTACACTTTCAACGGTCATATCCCATAGTCCTTGTGTACCGATAGTGACTGTTCCATAATCATGACTGGTAACTGGAATGTTAATGTCGGGGGTGCCACCTCCGCCTAAATCTACTTTATAGAGATAGTCAACTCCGCCTGCACCTTCATCACAATACCACAAGTAAGTTCCATCCCACACAATGCCCGCAGGATCGACTCCCTCAGAAGCATAGCTCTCTATAAGGCTTCCATCTGTGGGATCAATTTTATAAAGGGTATCTCCCCAATAATCTGCCATCCACAGATGATTATTTTCTATACATAAGTCCCATGGTTGATTATCAGGGGCATCAAAATCATCTAGGATAGTTCCCGTACTATCCACTTTATAAATCCATCCATCAGGGTTATAGTACGTTGACACCCAAAAATCACCACTATCATACGCTATGCCAGACATATAATGATCAGGCAAATTGAACTGCGAGACTAAACTGCCATCCATCGCAAATTGTAATGCGACCGCTGGAGTAGAGGAACTGCCGGGATGATCGGTTGACCACAGATAGGTCCCATCATATGTTAATCCGTACGCATCTTCTTGAGGACCTGTACATTGAAATGAGTAACTGCCATCAGAAGGATCAATCTTATAGATATAATTTCCATTTACCCCATAGATCCCACAGTACAAATAGGTTCCATCATAGGCTAACCCCGACGCACTGTCGGGAATAGAAAACGTTTCTAAGATGGTCCATGCCTTCGAATTATTTGATTCTTTAGCAATTTCTCCTGTTTGGGCAATAGGAAAAATGGCGATCATCAGCAGCATGATTACAAAAATACTTAATTTTCGCCTCATGTTTATTACCTCTATATCCCCCTAAAAATATACAATATGTATATTTAGTTAGTATGTTTATATGAGAAAAAAGCTATTTAAATATTTCCTTCTTTAAGTCGTATAGGAAAATGTAATAAAAAACAATGTGAACTTCTGTTTCATATATTAAATCTTTTTTATTTTTATTCTAACAAGTTTATACTTAATTTGAGTTATAAGATAATGAGAGGACAATGAAGGAATCGCAGAATGAACCTTTAAGAAAAAATTTTAAACATTCATCGTAATAAAAATCATATAAGGTGTAAAGATGAAAGGAAAGGGACTACAAGCACCTATATAACCTGATACAAATACAATCAACTAAGAGGCCACAGTCTCACAACATTAGATGTAAACTCTAAAACATTATTAGTGAGAAATTTTCTTAAGCAAATAGTTGCTTAATTCACCAATCTCCTCAGGTGATAACATCTCAACACGTTTATCGCCAAAAGGGATATGAGTAGTATCAATAGGATATGTTCTTGCAAGAACAGTTTTAATTTTTTTCCTACGATGATTAAAAAGAATACGGGTCAAATCTAAAAAGAATTGCTCATCATCAACGAGAAAAGGAAGTTTTTTTCTTGGGATTAATTCTACTATCGCTGAATCGACAAGAGGTTGTGGATAAAAGCAGGTCGGAGGAATGATTTCTTTTATGATACATATCGCATGATAATACACTCCAACAGAAAGACGGGAATACTCGGTATCACCGCACTGTGCAATCATTCGTGCAGCAAACTCTTTTTGATAGATTAGCACGGCTTTTTCAAATGATATGGAGAGAAGTTTAAAAGTAATTGGGGAGGAAATCTGATATGGAAGGTTAGAGACAACCTTCGTGAATGTTGGCATTAACGAAAAATCATACTGAACGGCATCAGCATGAACGAACTCGACATTTTGTGGGACAAGAGGTCGCAAATAGGATATAAAATGGCTGTCTAGTTCTATAGCTATGACCTTTTTAGCCTTCTGAGCAAGTAGTTTTGTTAATATGCCTTTTCCGGGGCCGATTTCAAGAACAACATCTTTTGAAGTCAACTTCGCATACTCAATTTCACGTTGCGCTACGATAGTATTGATTAAAAAATGTTGACCAAGATGTCTTGAATGCATACTGAAAACTCAAACCATCATCAATATGGTGTACTCGCCATTGGTGGTCTAGTGAACAGATGGTATTTTTGATCCGGATCGGTTAACTCAAGTTCAATTCGTTTTGATACGAGTTTATCAGGAGCCCTAAGGAAATTAATACGTTCAGTCATGTCATCAAAACTTGAAAAGAGCTTTTTTCGACGTTCGTCAACAATATCATGCATCATTTTTTTTCCGAGCCCTGGAAGTAATTCTAACACATGGAAACGAGTTGAAATTGCAGGAGCATTGTTAAAGAAATTTATGAAGAATGCTTCACGATGTTTTACAATATCATGAATAATATATGGCAGCTCTGCATGTGCTGTCCCTGTGAGATCAGTATAACCAATTCTTCCTTTGATTTTTTTAATTTTATCTCTACTTCTTGGATCTTTTCCAACATAGATTCTTTCACCAATAGAAAGAGCTGTTCTCTCTTTAGGAACAAGTTCAAGAATTGTGAACTGATCTTCACCGATACCATAGGCAACAGGATAACGGGTATGCGGGGGAACATCTACTCGCCCTTCTGGTAAATAATCCAATATATATACATATTCCTCCATGATATGTTCCTCCCTCCTATGTAATATAATATTTTTTAATGAGATCAATAATTTTTTTTATTGAATCATTGCTTATTGTTCCTCGTTCTTTTGCAAAAAGAGTTTTTATATCATCAGCAGTCTCCGGAAGAATATCCGCAATTTTATATGCCTGAGTTTCTTCAACACCAGTCACCATTTTTAATTCCTCAATTAACGCTTTTGTTTTTGAGACTGGAAGTTTCGAGAATTTCTGTGCATGTTCCAACGCAATACGCTGTTCATACAACAATTCTTTACGTTCCTTTTCAACTTTGACAAGGATGTTTTTTACTTCTGCAAGGGAAATCAGTTGAGCTTTATTTTCTGTTGTCATTCTTTATCATCTACGTAAATGCTCTGGTCGGACAACAAGTGTTTTTGGTTTTTTCCCAACAATAACACCTACCACATACGATCGTCCTTGCTTTCCTCGAATTTTTCCCGTTAAACCTTGAAATCGGACATGCGGCATTCCTTTTTGGATGGAAGGATCTATCACGATATTCACCGATTCTCCTTCTTCATATTGACGTAGTGCACTAGTGATAGTTGAAAATCCTCTATGTCGAGCTTTTTTGCTTATTATATGTCTACTTTTACTTCTTATTCCTTTTGATCGTTGTACCATATTTGCTAATCCCCCTTTATTTCAATGACATCCAGCGAACACACTTCACAGGGAAAGCCTACCAGATTACTGAAATTTGGCTTTGTTTTTCCATTGTCTCCAGTGATAAGTTCCTTTATATATGTACCCGATTCAGCCTCAATGATACATATTGCACTGTTCATTTCTACAGCTTCAATTCTAAAGTCGAATACCCTTCTTTTCCTAGTTTTTAGTGCCCGTCTGAGTTCAACGCGAGTTGGGGTAAATTGTTCAATTATGCTACCCCGTAATGCCTCCGCTACCTTTATAAGTTTTTCTTTATCAAAATTATGATTCCCTTGAATTGTCACTCGATAAACCTTGGAAAAATGTGCTTCTTTTAGTCGAGCAATTGTTTCTTTTTGTGTATATGAAAGATTTCGTATTGAGACAATATCCCCAAATTGACGATTGATACTTTGTTCAATTAAGGATAAATCAATCGTTCTTCTTCGAGGATACTTAATTTCAAGTACAAATGGTCGACCTGAACCAAGCATTCGAACATCAATATCTTCCCTCCCTGCTCCATGAAATGATTCATCAATTCCACCAGTCATTTCAAGAAATGGTTGGGCTATAAGTTCCTCAACACTTTGTTCATAAAGTGTGCCAGTATAATGGCATTTTCGGCATCCCTTCCCGCGACAATACTTGCAAAACCATTTGGTCTGAGGTATGTCTCTTTTTAATTTTGTATACCGTCCATAAATAAATAAGGATTTAACTTGTAAGGTTATATCATCAAAAGTTGAATCAATGATAATCATGATATCGGGATTTGAGAAATTAACTTGTTTACCTAATCGCTTTTCTAATGCAAGTCCTATGCAACGATTGAGGTAATTTTTTAAAGATTCTTTATTCTCCATCCTTGTTAAATCCAAGAGTTTCTGTTCTTTATTTAAAATATCTTCATGAACATGTAAACCAATAAGAAAGGTTGAAAATTCAAAATCCGCTAATTTCTTTTGACATAAAGAAATAAAATGTTCTTGTTTATTTGACAGACCTTCACATAACTCACAATCTTCTACTGATATTAAGGAATTTTTTGTTTGTTCAGTTCGTAATTTTCTTCCTTCAGGGGTGTAATCATTTAGATTTCTTTTTAAACCGAATAGTCGACCGATACAAGAGTCGCATAAAGTGTTTTTTGTTAACATTTCTTGAAATGATGAAGCGTTACAGATATTATTATTGAACATAACGTTACTCGGTATGAAGTATAGTATTTAAATAAACATAGACAAAAAAGAAATTTATTTGATAATTTTTTTAAGGCAATATTTTTATGATAATAGGGATTACCGATCCTTCACATAACAGTTGAGGTATGGATTATGGTTGAAGTTGCACCGTTTAAAGGAATTACATATAATGTTGAAAAAATCCCATTTCTTGATAAAGTTATGTCACCACCCTATGACATAATTTCGGAAAAAATGCAGGAACAGTTATACAACAATCACCCGAATAATTATGTTCGATTAATACTTGGTAAAATTTTTTCAAATGATTCTGAAATAAACAATCGATACACCAGAGCAAATAAAGAATTAGAAACAATGCTTCAAAAATCAATTCTCATACAATCTGACACGCCAGCAATATACCCATACTTAATAGAGTATATGTTTAAAGGACAAAAGAAAGCAATGAAAGGATTTTTTATTTTATTACAACTAGATAGAAACTATAAACAAGTAAAAGCGCATGAAAAAACATTATCGAAACCTAAGGCAGATCGGTTGAATCTCATTAAAACATGTCGTGCCAATCTTGAACCAATTCAGTTGCTTTATATTGATGAACTAGACAATCTGCAACAAGTCATAAAAAAAGAACTTAATGAAAAACCAATAATTAGTGTTAAAGGATATGATTCATTTCAACATTCAATTTGGAAAATAACAAATAAAAAAATTATTGCAATGGTCAGAGAACAACTTCACGACAAGACATTATTTATCGCTGATGGTCATCATCGTTATCAAACTTCTATTAATTATGCAAATGAAATGGAAAAAAAGTCGGGAATTACAAAGAAAGACGCTCCGTATAACTATATAATGGTTATCTTGGCAAATATGTTTGATGATGGATTAACAATTTTACCCACCCATCGATTAATCAGTCTTTCAATAGACCGTGAAAAAGTTCTAAGAGAATTAAGCGAATATTTCACTATCAAAACATTTTCTCGAAAACAAGATAAAATGAATTATAAACAATTGATTGAAGCAATAAAAAAACAGTTAGAAACAACCTCTCAACATCAATTTGCCATGGTTTTTAGAGATGCATATTACTTATTGAGTTTAAAGAATGAGTCGGTTATGGATGTCTTTGCACAAGATAAATCTAAGATATGGCGGACTCTTGATGTATCCATACTACATAAAATTATTATTGAGCATGTCTTAGGAGTTAGTCCAGATGCATTAGAAGACCATGTAAAGTACACGCGCGACGATGAAGAAGCAATACGTTTTATTGATGATGGTAGTTTTTCTTTCTCGTTTATTATGAATGCAACGAAGATTGATGAATTAAAAGCGATTGCGGAAGCGGGTGAACACATGCCTCAGAAATCAACGTATTTCCTTCCAAAAATGCTTTCAGGTCTTGTGATGTATAAAATGGATTTTTGATTATTGTCCATTTATTATTTTTCTTTTTTCCAACCAAAATAGTTACATTAATATATCTGTTGAATATGCACAGCATTACAATGACAACTATTGAAACATTGCTACTTATTGCTTTTATCATTCTTATCTATAGTATCGGGACACTAATTTTAAGTAGAAAAGGATTCCTTAAAAAATATAATATTTCATTCTATGGCCCTGCTTTGTTAATCAGAACTACAAAAGGCATTAATTCTCTCAAGAAAATTTCTTCACCTAAAAGGTTTTGGCATGCATATGGAACGTTTGGGATTGTCTTCTGTTTTATCACCATGATATTCATGGTGATTCTGCTACTCTTAAATACCTGGACAGTTATTGGATTTACCCCAGAAGAACAACAACAACTTCCTGGAATTGAATTTGGCTTAGTAATTCCGGGTCTTAATCCAATTTTACCTCTTGAATACTTGGCTTATATCATAATAGGTTTGATCATCGCAGTTATCGTTCATGAGTTTTCACATGGAATTCTAACATTTGCACATCAGTTGAAAGTAAAATCTCTTGGTATGCTCTATCTTATATTGCCTTTAGGAGCATTTTGTGAACCTGATGAAGAACAATTAAAGCAAACAACTACATCCAATCGGATGAGAGTATATGCGGGGGGACCTATGTCAAACTTTACAGTCGCTTTTATTGTAATACTGCTATTTTCAGGGGTGTTTATGACTGCAGTACATCCGATAGAGGGAGTTCATGTTCTCTATGTTGTACCTGAAAGCCCTGCTGAAAATATTTCTCTTTCAACTGGCGTCGTTATTACAAATATAAATAATTCTCCTGTTACAAACGTCAGTGAGTTTCTTCAAATAATGAAAAAGACCACTGCTCATCAGACAATTCCTATAACATATTATTGCAATGATTCTTATTATCAAACGAATGTGACTCTTGCAGATGAATACGAATTCACAAAAAATGAATCTGACAAAAATAATAGTTTTCTTGGTGTTGGATTTAATCTCTATATTTCTGGATTTATCAAATCTTTACAACGACCTTTAACATATTCATTTCCCAACGGTATTATTATGTTGTATTCCCTCCCATTCTTCAGTTATTTAGCTGGTTATAATCCCTTAGTAGCTCCATTTACACAAGGCTATATTCTTACTGGACCACTTTCTGCTATTCCATCCAACGTGTTTTGGCCTCTTGTAAATATACTATATTGGGTTTTCTGGTTGAACCTTGCCGTTGCTTTATTCAATGTGCTACCCATGATACCGTTAGATGGAGGATTTCTTTTCTCAGATGCTCTACGATCCTTAGCCAAGAAGTTTAAAAGAAACAGCACTGAAGAACAAAGAGAACTTATTGTTAAAAATATTTCCCTTGTCATCTCATTGATTATATTATTTGTTGTTATTTTTCCTTATTTAATAAAATATCTTTAAATCAGTTTATTTACATTTAAATGTTAAAATTAAAAAAGAAAAGGTAAAAATTCAGCTACCGACCTTCACCAATAATTACGCGACAAGGCGAAGGGATTTTCATTCCCGCTTTCCGGAGCGCATCTTTTGATTCTTTTAAAAATTGAGCGTTTGTCTCGATGTCAATGATAGTTTGATTTCGATCAACATGCGCAGCAATACTAACAATTTTTCCGTACGCTGCACGCATCCCTTGAGAAACACGATCTGCTCCTGCACCAGTTGCCTGTTTATTTTCTCGAACAACAACATGAGGATAGAGGCGAACAACCATCCGATAGTTATTAGCACCAACATATTTTTCCATTGCTCGATTTCCTGCAATACGAGCAGCTTCTAATGCTGTATGGCGTACCAAACATTGTTCAACTGCAACGAGAGATAATCTTACTGGAAATTTATCTGTTTTATTTCCTTGCACGAATTGAGTAATACGAGAAGTCGGGATACCACCCATATACTCCTTTCTCGTTGTTAACTGACCTCGCACATATCGATACATACTGCCTGGTTTTCGTGTCATTAGTCACAACTCTGTAATATTTCTTTGAATAGGATTTGGGAAATAGATATGGTATTTATAATTCTTTTTACCCAAATAAACAATTTTTGAATTATTTGATACAAAAAGTACAACATTAAAAAAATATTAATTTTTGGAAATTCATTGGTACAATTTTGACCAAAATCATTTAAGGATGCCTATATTTCTCCATTATATGAATTACGTTTATTTAAAAGTACAACACAATATCTCTACAGCCATTAAACATGCATTGACGAATCTATCATTTCCAACTGAGATAAAAGTTGAAATTCCTCCAGACTCTAAAATGGGTGATTTTTCATTTCCCTGTTTCTCATTAAGTAAAATAAGCAAACAATCTCCAAACGAAACTGCTGAACTTATTGCAAAAAAAATTAAGCCAGATGAATTAATAAAATCAATTGAGGTAATGAATGGATATATAAACTTCCGCATTAACGAACAATTGTTAATAAAAACAACCATCCCTTCAATACTAAAAAAAAAGGAGATATACGGAAATTTACAGAAAAAACATCAAAAAGTTATTATTGAACATACATCAGCAAATCCAAACGGTCCTTTGCATGTAGGTCGGGCACGAAATCCAATAATAGGCGACACACTTGTAAGGCTCTGCAAAGCAGCAGGATATACCTGTGAATCTCAGTTTTATCTAGATGATTTAGGCAAACAAGTGGCTATTCTTTGTTGGGGTCTTAATAATCTGAAAAAGGAAGATATTCCATCAGCATCGTTTGATAAACCTGATCATCACTCCGTTGGATTTTATCAAAAGGCTCATACTCTTATGACTTCTGACAGATCTGTTGAACAAGAAATTAATGACATTGTGATAAAAAGTGAACATGGCGATAAACAGACTCTTTCTATGATACATTCAGCATATCAACCGGTTCTTGAAGGTATGAATGCAAGTTTAAAAAGAATCAACATCGTTATCGACAGATATGTTCCTGAATCAACATTTGTGAAAAATAAAGATGTTGAAACAATCATTAATCTTTTGAAAAAAACACCCTTCTGCAATAACGAAGATGGTGCATATTTTTTGAATTTGGAATCTTTTGGCGTTCATGGAAGAAACACAAAATTCTTTATTACTCGAAGTGATGGTACATCGCTCTATGCAACTCGTGATATAGCGTATCATGTGTGGAAGGCAACCCAAGCAGATATATTGATTAATGTGCTTGGTGAGGACCATAAACTTGAATCAAAACAAGTTGAAATAGGACTTACTCTTCTTAATCAGAAACATCTCCCTCAACCAGTCTTTTACTCATTTGTATCTCTTCCTGAAGGTAAAATGTCTACTCGCCATGATCGAGTTGTCTACCTTGATGATCTTATTGAAGAATGTGTTGAACGCGCATACGAGGAAGTTAAAAAAAGGAGAAAAGATGAGTTTTCAAAAGTAAAGATGAAACAAATTGCCGAAAGTATAGGATTAGGTGCAATAAGATTTAATATTATAAAAGTCCAACCTGATAAAGATATGGTGTTTTCATGGGAAGATGCATTAAATTTCGAGGGAAATGCAGCACCATTTATTCAATATTCATATGCTCGAGCATCTAGCATTCTTTCAAAGAATGAAATAGTATCAATTAATACAGAAAAACACACTTATGAAGTTTTACAACATCCCTCTGAGATTCAACTGGTAAAAAATCTAGCGAAACTCCCAGTTATCATCAAAGAGGCAAGCAGTAGCTTCAGACCACATCTAATTGCTGCATATATCTTTGAAACAGCATCGTTATTTAATCAATTTTATCGCGATTGTCCTGTGTTAAATGAAACAAATGACAATATTAAAAATGCTCGCATAGGACTAGTCGCTGCAACAAAACAAGTCATAAAGAATGGTCTATCGATTTTAGGAATAGATGCTCCAGAGGAAATGTGATCATGCAGTATAAGTATATTCAGATCTCAAAACTTCTCAATAAAATCATAGCTGAAGATATGCTATTTAAGGGAAGTTATACGATCGATCCGTATCAAAATTGTCAGTTTGGCTGTAAGTATTGCGACTCGTCATATGACGATACTGTATTTATCAAATCTAACGCTGTTGAAATCTTCAAAAAAGAAGCATCTACTTTGAAAAAAGGTCGATTAATCATTGGATCAGTTCATGACCCTTATCAGCCTGTTGAAAAAAGTATTCAATTAACTAGAGAACTTCTTATAGTGGCTAAGGATTATGACATACCCATTCACATATTAACAAAATCCACTCTAATTAAAAGGGACATTGATATTCTTAAGAAAATGCACGATGTTATTGTCACGATAACGATTTTTACTTTAGATGAACGTATTTCGAATCTTTTTGAGCCATTTGTACCATCACCAAATATGCGATTTCAAATAGTATCAGAACTTCAGGCTCACGAAATCAAAACGGGAATTGCAATAACACCTGTTATGCCGTATATTACTGACAATGCAATCGAGCAATTGCTTTGTGTATCTTCTGCAAATAATGCTAATCATATTATTCACAAACATTTAGAATTGAAAGGGGATCAAAAACAAATTGTGATTAATCTTATTAGAAAATTGGATCCAAAATTACCCTCTCTCTATGAACAATTGTATTATGAACGCTATGCACCTTGTGATGCTTATATTGTTGAAATTAATAAACACATTCAAACAATATGCAAAAGACTTAAACTACCTACTTATTCTTCTTGAAATGAAAAAAAAAAGCTTGGCATTTCCTTTATTAATAGTCTGTTGACAAATTCGTGTAATAACAAAAAATTCAGAGGGCGTGTTCCTTTTATATAACGCCGATATTCTCCTCAATAATTGAATTGCTATGGAATAGAATATGGATCCTCAACTTCGTCGTCGTTTAGAAAAACAACATTATATTCTTGTTGGAGACCATGCAGCGGTGAAATTATGTCACTGGATGAAGCAAAGTCTTTTACATAAAAGACACTGCTATAAACAAGAATTTTATGGCATCCAATCACATCGTTGTCTTCAGATGACACCTGCAGTGAATCAATGCACACACAACTGCCTTTTCTGTTGGAGATATAAAGGTTTTACTGAACGAAATATCATTCAATCATATGATCCTGAAAAGATACTTGAAGATTCAATTCAAGCACAAAGACGTTTACTAACGGGGTTTAAAGGTGATCCACGTTGCGATGCAAAAAAATGGAATGAGTCTCAAGACCCAAACATGGTTGCTTGTTCATTATCTGGTGAACCTACTCTATATCCTTATTTAGGAGATTTTTTTGATGCTTGTCACAAAAGAAAGATGACGACGTTCTTAGTTACAAACGGAACAACCCCAGAGGTTCTTAGAAACCTTAGTCCATTGCCAAAACAGCTGTATGTTTCCATTGTTGCACCAACAAAAGAAATCTATAAAAAGATATGTAGTCCCATTATTTCAGATGGTTGGAAAAAAATTATGGAGACTCTTGAAATTCTTCCTTCACTTCAAACACGCATTGTAATTAGACATACGTTGATTAAAGGGTGGAATATGGATTTAGATTATATTCATCAATACGAAAAATTAGATGAAATTGCTTCTCCAGATTATATTGAACCGAAAGCTTTTGTCCTTGTTGGTTCATCTCGAAATCATTTTAAACTTTCAAATATGCCATCTCACGAGGACATTAAAGCATTTAGCATAGCTCTTGGAAAAGATATAGGTTACACTTTAACGAATGAGAAAGAAGATTCTCGTGTCACATTACTTTCCAAATCTTCACAAAAGAAGGAATCGTTTTACAAAATTAATGAAGAGTAATCAGATCACATAAACTTAAGAATACTGATATGCCTAGTTACCGATTTCTTTTGATATTTATATAGAATATCACATCTGCTAATAGGGATTTTTCACGTTTTTACTTTATAAAAGTTATATAAAAAAACATTTTTTCTATACTTCGTGGATAAATTAACCAGACCGAACATCTTCTCCGCCCTGAAACAACAATTGTATCATTGCATAGGCATCCTCAATTCCTAAAAAATTATTTCTTGACACTGGTATTAATGAAGTATTGAGAGAAAAACCAGAAAGCAGCTCGATTAGATTTTCGCTAATCTGAGAATATAAAGATTGCTCCTGTTGCATTAACGCATTTAGAAGAGATTCGACATTCTTTGACCATTCTAGTACCATACCACATTCTTCTTTCGTTAATAAATCTGCTTTGCTTAGCAGATTTAACTGAGGGATACCCAATCTGACTTGTGTGGATAGAGATAATAACAAATGAGATACAAACGCTGATGGATTTTTTGCAAGGATGTGATCAATTAAATATGCAATAACTGAACGATGTGGCTGCAATGTTTCTATAATAAAACGTCCTGATTCACGAAAAACAAATAATTCCAATTGACCAGGGGTGTCTACAATAACATAATCTGTTTTAAATGAAGAAATACTTTCCTTTACATCATCTATATTTAAAGCAAGCATATCTGCACAGGCAATTTGGGCACCGTTTGGACCAAGTTTATGAACATTCATAACCTCTTTTATTGAAATCCAATCTCGTATATCTACATCAGGAGTATACGATAGATTTTCTGCACCGGGATCAAGATTCACTAGAATTGCATCAATGCCCTCAATTTCAGTCCATTCTTTGAACACATGGGATAGAGTTGATTTTCCTGATCCTGCAGTCCCAATAACATATAGAAAAACCTCTTCTTCCATATTTACATACCGCGAAGTTCTTTCATATGTTGTATCCGTTTATTCAATAAATCAACAGTACCAATGTCATGGCGAATATACATATGATCACCTTTGACTCCCTTTAAAGCCATTTCTACAACTTGTTCAGCCTGAATAATGGATGCAGCCATTCCTACTATGGCTAATGATCTCGAAGATGTTGTTGTCACATAGCCATTTTTTTTATTAACGGAAGCATAAAAGAGGTGAGCCCCCGTCTGTTTAATGTGTTCAGTATCAATATATATTTTTTCTCCAATCAAACTATTAAAACCATATCCTTCAGGAACAACATATTTACAAACTGTAGCTTTTTGAAGAACCTTCAATTTTTTCTCACAAATACTTCCATGTATCATTGCACTACAAAGATCTATGTAATCCGATTGTAATATTGCGAGAACGTTCATTGCCTCGGGATCTCCAAAACGTGCATTAATTTCAATAATTTTTAAACCATCAGCAGTTAACATAAACTGACCGTATATAGGCCCTATATAGGAACATGATTCCTGAGCTAATGCTTCAATGATATCCTGAAGGATAGATGCGGCTTCTTCATATTCGCTTTTTGATAAAAAAGGTAGTAAACCATCTTTCCCAGAATATGATCCCATCCCTCCAGTATTTGGTCCAGTATCATTGGTGGTGAGTCTTTTATGATCCTGAACCGCAGGCAAAGGCAGAATCGAACTCCCATCTGAAAATGCCTGAAGGGTAAATTCCTCACCCACGAGTTTTTCCTCAATTAAAACCTTTGCCTGGCCTCCTATCATATTGCTTAGAATTTCCTTGATATAGAGTTCTGCCTCCTCTTCAGTTTGAAAATGGTCCCCTGCAACATGTACTCCTTTTCCACCTGTAAGCCCAATCGGTTTTAATGCCACCTCACCATTGAAATCTCGAAGATATTGCAGTGCTTTATTTACTTTAGTGAAAGTCTCGTATGCAACTTGACCCGATATGTCAAATTTTTTTAAAAGTTTCCGCATCCATTCTTTATCAGTTTCAATGCGAGCAGCTTTTTTTGTTGGTGCACATATTGCAATACCTTCTTTTTGTAGTGAATCAGATAAACCGGCTTCCAATGGTGCTTCAGGCCCAATCAATGCGATATCGATGTGTTTATTTATAGCAAAATCAACAATAGGTTGAACATTTGTTTCTTTTTCAATAAGAACATCTGTAGCTAGTTGTGTAATTCCAGGATTTTCATTATGCATAACATTGAATAATACTATATTTTTTGAACGACAGACAGCTTCGCAAATAGCATGTTCCCGTGCACCTCCCCCGATAACTAAGACATTCATCCGACATTCCTCCAGTCATTGATAAATAATGATCGTATTCTTTACAATTTTATTACTATTTTTTTAACATGTCAGAAACAGTAAGTAATGGTTTAAAAGAAACATCTAACATTTCAATTTTCTCCTTAGCTCCATTTTCACGATCTACTACACAGATCACTTTATCAACTATACCATGAGATTCTCGAAGAATCTGAATTGTTTTAACAACAGAACCTCCACTAGTTGTTACATCCTCAACAATTAACACTTTTTTATTTTGAACTGATAAACCCTCAATTTGTTTTCCTGTTCCATGTTCTCGTTTTTCTTTTCGTACTATAACATAAGGGATGTTTGTCTCTAAGGAAAGTGCAACAACCAAAGGAACTGCACCTAGTTCCATTCCTGCTAGTACATCATATCCTTTTGCTTGAATTGCCATGTCTTTTGCGATTTCTCTGAGAGTTTTAGGATCTGTGCTTGCCTTTTTAATATCAATATAATATTCACTGATTGCACCTGAAGTTAATATGAAATGTCCAAATTGAAGAGCACCACAAGATTTTAACATTTGACTAAGTGTTTCTTTTGTCATGTTAAAAATTGAATGATTTATACTGTTTTAATAATTATGCTCTTTTAAGTCATATTGTTTTTTCCAAAAATAAATGTTTTTTAAAAAATTTGATTGATCATCTCAAATTTTGTACAATAGAGATGAAAAGACCTGTATTTGGTTTTTCCCAAACAAAAAAGGAATGGTTATTAAAGGAAAGCATGCATAATTATTTGTATTAATTATGACAAAAGTAACTTTGGATCGTGAAGCATTTAAAGCCCTTGCGTCAGATTCTCGATTAGATATATTACGTAAACTTGATGGAAAAAAAATGAGTTTGAGCGAGATAAGTCGTGCCACCAATTTGAATAAAGCAACACTACACGAGCATTTATCAAAATTATGTGAAGCCGATCTAGTTAAAAGAAAAGATCGAGAGGGACATAAATGGGTATATTATAAGCTTTCATGGAAGGGTGAAAGTCTTCTTCACCCTGAAAATACAAAAATTGTTGTAATGTTTTCTTTAGCGTTCATTGCTTTAATGGGAGGTATTGTGCAGATGTTTCTATATGCTAAAGGAACAATTCAAGATTCGGCTATTACATTTTCATCAAAAGAAGGTCTTTTAGGAACAGGTGTTTCAGATATAAATGAAACTATACCACAAATAACAAATATTACAGAAATTGAAGCCATGAACAGAAGTCTAACGAACTTTAACTTAGGTGAATTTTTAAGAACAGGTTTTTCAGATCTGAATAAATCCATACCTGATATTACAAATATTACAGAAACAGAAGCCATGTATAAAAGTCTAAATAACTTTAACTTAGTTGAAAACGGGCTTCAAGGAATATACCAAGATCCTACACTGTTATACGCATCCATAGTATGCTTCATGATATGTATTGTCATCTTTTCTATATCTGTCTGGCATCTCTGGAAGAATAGAACACCAAAGCTCTAGTTGTTTACTGCATTTTGAGTTAAGAAGATTATAGACATATTATGAAAGCTCTATTTCATCTTCATCTTTTATAAAATCAAATATTGTTTTCTGCATCCCTATCACCTAAGTGACGTTAATGTAGTCACCATTATATATTTTTCGAATGGGAAATAGAAATTGTCACAATAAAGACATTCAATATTAGAAAAGAACCAAAAAATCAAACATCCTGACCCAATAGAGAGATACTGTTTTAATTTCTTATCATTATGGCTATTAGATATTTGAAAAATTATTTGTTTGACATTTTTCTTAGTTATATTTATATATGTAAAAAAATAATATAATTATTTAATCATATATCTTGCTAATAAGAAGAATAAATTAAAATAAATCAATATTTAAAAAAAATGGTATATTTTGATAAGTAAAAGGTGATAATAACTATGATAGACCTCTCAATAATTGCACTTGGATTTGTTGCTGGCTTGTTTACAATGACCATAATTAGTTTGTACAAATGGATTATGCAACATATCAATAATGGTATATTAAGATAGAAAAAAAGAGAAAAAAGTTGAATTTCTACATAGGAGTTTTTGGCATGATATTTTCTATTTCTTCCGTTTTTCCCGCATCCCATATTGCTCGAATAGCTAGTATTCCAGCAGCAGGAGCTATAAAAATAGCAAGCATTCCTGCAATCCAACTGAAATAGTGACCTACGATCTGTAAATTATTGAACCAAGAACCTGTTGCTCCAATACCAACAAGAAGCAACGCAGCAATCAAAAATGTGGGTACACGATCATGCGCAATATTTCCTAGAGCAAAGAATGACAGTATTCCAACAATGAATCCCAATAATGCTAAAAGGGCTGATATGTATGTCGTGTAATTATTTAACCATGTTTCATTAGCAGCATAGACAATACCAATAATAACTGCCACCAAGATTCCTATGAGAAACAACCAACTACCCATTTTTTTTAGTACTTCCTCCAATTCTTCACCTTCTTTGAATATTTTTCTTTTTTATAAAATATATTTGTGATATTTAACTATTTAGTGTACTCGCATATGTACTTACATATGCATCTAATGTAAATGTAGCAAGTATCATATTATTAAATTAGAAAATAATACCATTACAATTGAGATGTAACTTTAAATAATGAGTTATGATTTGATGATTGGATGAATATGCGATGTATATATTGTGGGGAAGAGATAGATAGTGTTTATGAATGGGAAGAAAAGTACTATCAGTTGCATTACAAAATAAATGAAGATGGAAAAATTACTCGCAGATATTTTAAAAGACAAAAATTAGAACAATATATTCAAAAACCAGATGAAGTGTTCTGTCCAAAATGTAACAACATAATTGGATTTTGGAAAGATTTTATATAGAAATAATGATAGAGTAGTTGTATGACAATGCTTTGACTTATCAGAGCAATAAGACAATCGAAAACGAAACTGTAATGTTCTGGGAGATATTTTTTATAACTTATAACTCATGCGGAAAAGAGGCATTTGTTTGGTAAAAACCAAACGAATTACGAGTTATTAATAAGGAGGTATTTATTAGATATAAATTGCAAGGAAGGACACAATAAAACATTTTTTAGTGCTTTCTCCTTCCTTCCCTCCCTCGCTTATTGATGTATGTGGTTAATTTTTTCAAACAATATCAAAATGCTTAAGTATTGGATATGCATAGGTTATATTTTAATAAATGAATTTAAAGGAAGAAAGGAAAAAAATGAAATAGGGGACAAATTACCTTTCTTCCACATCTCCTTTATTACTATATTGCTTTATAGCCCATTGTTTATTAAATTTTCTAAATTTTGAGCTGATTTATGTTATTTTTTGTCAAATTTTTAAATTTGAGAAGAAAAAATGATTGATTTTCAGATAGATATAATAAAGTGAGAATGTTTAACGGAAAAAAGGGGCCAATAGAACGCATTACGATTACGCTTTGGTTGAGTAGAATACTTTAAAAATTTCAATAGATTACCTAATGAGGATTTGAACTAATAGTACTTGAAACAATAGTAATGAGTAGTGAATGAAAAATGGAATGTGATAAGACTACAGAAGAGATTGATAATGAAGTAAATAGAATTAAAAAGGGAAATGATAGTGAAGATCGTTTCCGACTGAATAATAAAACAATAATGATTGTTGATGAGGAACCAAATTTTGTACCAATTATGCAAACCTATGCATTTGAAGAATGCATCGATATTATTCATGTAAGAAATTCAAGACAAGGTGTCATAGCGTTAAATGATAACCCAAGCGTAAAACTCGTATTGGTATCCACTAAAAATCCTGAAACAAACATACAAGGATATGTTTCTATAAATCCTTCTGCGAATCTGATAAACAAAATAAATGAACAGACAGAAGTTCTTCAAAAACCATTTTCAAAAGAACAATTCAGAGCATTTATCGAACAAAAACTTTAATCATTACTTTTTTAGACTATACTATTTTTGAGCTATTCATTTTATAATTTTTATTGAATTACATCCTATTACTCCAAAAACACAGATGAAGTCTTCATGACAAGTATTAATTAAGATTTAACAGGGCTTCGTTCATTATTCCCAACGGTGGGAAATAAGATACATAACACTCGTTATTTTACAGACCAACTTTATTGCGCAATTGAGCAAACTGAATTAATAACAAAAAATTTGAGACAAATCAACAGAAGAAATGAAGTATGAGCCAAGCCTTAAGATCTAACGTTCAACTTATATATATGATAAAATTCCCTTAATGCAATATGGTTTGTAACTTGTAAAAATCTTCAGATAGTTCTGTTTTCTTTGCTGGATTATATGTTGCAACTGCTGGATGGTACATAGGCATAATATAGAGAAGACCATACAAGGTTAATTTCTGAAAGATCTTCCCATGAACCTTACTTATCGTATCCCTATGAAAATCGTATTTTTCAAAAAGATATTGACAGGCAAAGTTACCTAAAGGCGCAAGGATGGCAGGTTGAATAATGTCAATTTGTATATCAAGATATTCTGTACAAACTTTAATTTCACCCTGATCTGGATTTCTATTATTTGGCGGTCGGCATTTCAATATATTTGTAATATACACATCTTCACGTTTCAAACCAATCGATAACAATAGTTCATCAAGAATTTTTCCCGCTCTTCCTACAAAAGGTCGTCCTTGTTTATCTTCGTTAAACCCTGGTGCTTCACCAATAAACATAATCTTAGCATCTTTTGGACCTTCACCAACAACAGCATTGTCTCTTGTTTTCCATAGATCACAACGTTTACAAGAGGATACCTGCATACATAAAAGACCCAAAGTATTTATCACCTTCATCGAAATGCTAACACAATATAGGTTTATATGTGTTGATACAATATACTATCCAGATGAAAACAATTCAAGAGAATAACCTCATATTTATCAGATTATTTCCTAATGAGGACATCATCAATTCCCTAATTGAAGTATGCAAGAAATATCAAATTCAAACAGCATTCGTACTCTCAGCAATTGGGCAACTTAAACATAGTACTATTGGCTATTTTAAAGAAAAGGGAAAGTATGTTTCCGAATCATTTCCTACACCCCACGAGTTATTGAATCTGTCAGGAACTATAATCAATCAAGAAGATACATATATTTCTCATCTTCATGTTGTACTAGGAAACGATAAGATGCAAGCAATGGGAGGACATTTGATTGATGGAGTTGTTGAGGTAACAAACGAGATTGTTTTAATGACCTCTAGTATACCTCTCAAGAGAAGACAATCATTACAAACAGGCTTATCTGATCTCATTATTCCGGAGGAAACATAAAAGTATTTGAATGCCCTAACTTATGCAATAGTAGATTTTCATATACAAAATGGAGGAATGAATGATGGGAGATTCATTGACTGATATAACAGATAAGATAAAAACCTTAAAAGAAGCAAAAGAGATACTTAATCAAGAATATTCTAAAACTGAGTTTCATAAGAAAAAAGAAGCTCATCCACATTCGAGCGTTCCACCTTTACCAGAAGATGAAGAGATTTATAAACTGTTAATTGCCATTCGCCAAATTGAAAATCATATTAAAAAATTTCAAGATCAACAATTTGAACTAATAAAACTTCAAGAATCCTGAAAAAAGAATTAGGTTTTTTAAATAATATTCTTTCGTATACCAAATATTGAACGAATGAGAACGACAATGGGAATAATTTCTAGTCGACCAATCCACATATTTAAAATTAACAATACTTTTGCTGAATCATACATCCCCATTTGAGTAATTCCTGCAGATAAGCCAGTGTTTCCTTGTGCGGAACACACTTCAAAAATAATTGTCCCTAGAGTATGATTTGGATAAAGCTGTGATAGAAACAAAACTGAAGCGAAGAGGATAACAACCCATATGAATGAGATAATGGCTGCCTCATTTATTAAATCGAGGGCAATTTCCGTTGATAAAGATTTTTCACCGAATTTATGAACAAATACTCTCCGAGGTGAAGAAATGGCTCTCTTGATACGCCAACCTGTTCCTTTGTATAAAAGATAAGCACGAAATAACTTTATACCACCAGCAGTAGAACCAGCAGCTCCACCGATAATCATAGCAAATGACAATAACAATTTTGCTGCTTCAGACCAGTTAGTAAAACTGGAAATGGTTTGAAACCCCGCTGAAGAAAGAGCGGAAATAAACTGAAACGCAGCAACAGGAAAAACAGCAGTGATTAAAGAAATATCCATCACCTCATTAACATTAATAAGAGTAAGAACAATTACTCCTAGAGTAATAAAAACTATTAATGTTTTATTTTGTGGGTCGCTAAAAAATTTCTTGAATCGCCCTTTTAACAAATCAAAATGAGAGGCAAATGCAACAGAACCTAAGATCATAAGAATAACTATGATAAATTGACTCAACGTTCCAAAACCTGCCATACTATCATCTGTTACTGAAAAACCACCTGTTGCTAGTGCGGTCATTGTATGATTTAATGCTTCCCATACATTCATTTCACCAGGGATAAAAAATCCAATGATTGCCAGTGAGAGTACCCCAATGGCAGTAAATAATATGTATATCCACAATATAGTACGAACAGTTGATACAATCGAAGGATGTGTTCTTTGTTCCCTTGCTTCAGTTCGATACAATAGATATGAACCCGTTCCAGGTCGAGCAAGAATTGATAAAGTTAATACAATCACGCCAACTCCACCAACCCACTGGATAAACGACCGCCAAAATTGTAAGGTATAGGGCAACAACTCTTCATTATCCAATAGTGTAAGACCGGTCGTAGTCCACCCAGACATGGTTTCAAAGTATGCTGAGAGTATATCCATTGTTGCCATCGTTTGAATATTATATGGCATAAACAAGAAGGGGATACTGCCAATTAAAGAAATAAAAAACCAACAAAGAGCAGCGGTAATCATAGCAGTTTTATAATTTGTCTGGTCTGCTCGTTTAAAGCCATAAAATAAAGGCAAACCTATCATTAAAAAAACAGCGGAGGTTATCAGAATTGTAGTAATACCATTGTATGGTGTATAAGGTTCATATTCTTGAAAATATAAGGGAACAAATAATGATATGAGTGATATACTCCCCAATATTATGAATACAGCACCAAGATCTCGAAAAACAGTGCGAATATCACTCATTTTCTCTTCACCTTTTTTTATATATTACACATCAAGAAAAATGAAACATCTATTAATTTTAAACATTTGTCGATTTTTTTATTTCATTTATTTTTCTCTCGAATGAAGCAAGCAAATTTAAAGAGATGTCTCTCTTAGTAAATGCATCAGCTTTAGCAGCAATGGCAATCTTAGATGAAAGAATTCGAGCAAATTTGCCACGATTTTTTTTTGGTGCTGTATTTATTAATAAATGTTGAAAGAGTACGCCATGTTTTGGGGGTTTTCCCCCTTCTTTTTTAAACCGAAACAGAGCTTTTTCGGCACCTAGAAGTTGAATGGAAGATGCGGGAAGTTTTGCTAGTTTTTCTAAAGAACCTGCACAGGTAACAAGACGTGCAGTAAGTAATGGCCCAATTAATGAACAAACATTTGGTGCAAGAATAAGTATTTGATGTTCAATTTCAGTTTCTAATCGTGAAATCTCCGCACTTACTGAAATTAAAAGTTGTTCAAATGGTTGAATAGTATGATTGTTTGTTGGGAAGATTTTCCAATAGCATAATCTCTCTGAGAATAGATTTGCAGTTTGAAGCAAATCATCAACGGTTTTTACCATTTGAATTACCTGGCAGTCAGGAAGAGATAGGGCATCTTCAACAGTATGTTCTGTAAGATGTACCATACTTTGTTGTAAAATTGATTCCGAAAAACCAAATGATTTTGCATCGAGATCAATTGAATTGAAAAACGGGTTTTCAGGTTGATATTTCCCAAAGGATTTAAGCCGTTTTTCGGAAATAGTTACATTACCTTTAATTAAAAATTGTCTTTCCTCATCAAGGATTTTTTGTTTCATAAAGCAATCAAGATATTTCTGCAATTGTAAGTGGTCTTTAGGGAATATCCTACTATCGATGATATTTTTATTTTCATATAGAAATGTACCAAACCACCGAGTCACTAAATATCTACTCTTATCCATAATTAATAGGCAACCAATATGATTCATATCTATTTTGTGTACGATAGCAATTAAGACAGTGATATGTCCTTATATAACCCAAGTTATTACTCTTATCAGGTGATATTGTGATTGATCTTTCAACGACCGTGAACACATTACATTTTGAAAATCCAACGATCCTTGCATCAGGCATTATGGATGAAGATGCTGAAAGTATGAAAAGAGTTTTTCAATCGGGAGCAGCTGCAGTTGTAACAAAATCAATTGGAATGCAACCGCGTATGGGGTATTCAAATCCTTCTTTTGTCGAACTTGAATGTGGCATTCTTAATGCAATGGGTCTACCAAATCCGGGAATCCACAAATATAAAGAAGAAATACAGAAGATTGACGAAAAAAATGGAGTCATTATCGGCAGTATCTTTGGATCAACAAAACAAGAATTTCAGGAACTAGCATCTTACATGCAGGATGCTGGTGTTCAAGCAGTTGAATTAAACCTCAGTTGCCCTCATGCAGATGGATATGGTCTTCAAGTCGGGCAAGATGCTGCCCTGGTCAGAGAAATCACTAATTCAGTTAAAAAACAAATTTCCATCCCAGTGTTTGTGAAACTATCTTCAAATGTTAATGATATTGTTCAAATTGCGAAAGCAGCTGAAACAGGTCATGCTGATGGCATTGTGGCCATTAACACTGTGAAAGCAATGTCAATAAATATTGAAATTGCTAAACCAGTACTTGCCCATGGAACAGGGGGATATTCTGGAAGAGCTATCAAACCAATTGGGATTCAGAGCATCTATGACATCTACGAACATACCTCAGTACCGCTCATTGGAGTAGGAGGTATAACCAAAGGTGAAGATGTAATTGAATATTTAATGGCAGGTGCAACAGCAGTTCAAATTGGAACGGCTGTATATTATAGAGGTATCGATGTGTTTAAACAGATATGCAAAGAAATGGAAAATTGGATGAAAGAACATGAATATTCAAACATAAACGAAGTGATTGGAGTTGCACATAAATAAAAAAGACCCTCCTATTCCGATTGAGGTTTAACATCTTTTTTGAAAAAGTTGGTTTAAATACATCCCAGGGAAAATGATCCTGTTAAAGTTCTTGTATCCTCTATTCCATCGATTTTTCTTATTTTACCTACAATGAAATTTCCAAGTTTAATAGAATCTTTCGCTTCTAATTTTACAATAAGATCATACCAACCAAGCAAAGGATGAACTTCAATAATTTCAGGCATTTTACATAGTGCTTCATATACATTTTTTTCATAAGTTGGTACTACGCTTATTAAAACAAAACATACAGCTCCGATTCCTCCTTTATGGTGAATTGAATTAAAGATAAAGCTACTGTATCTTTCTTCGCTTTCATTGATTTTTTTAAAACATTCATAACAGAGACATTGCCAATGTTTTACGGGATGTTGATATCCCCCCAGCACCCCTAATTTTTTTCCGCACTCATCACATGATTTTTTAAGGCATTTAAGAATCCTTATTCCCCCTCAGACATTTATAAATTATATCTGTCTTAACGTTGTATATATGTATAAATCTTATATTTAAATATTACTTTAAGTTAAAAACATATGTTATATAGAATATAAATTATTTTTATAATCAAATTCTTTAAATACATATTATATTTGATAAAATCAATTCTAATAAAAGAAAAAAGAGGCATCCAATTGTACCCATTAATATAGAAACAGAACTTGTACAACGGTGGTAGGTCACACCTCAATATCCCACATCACATAAGAATAGTGAGATATCGAAAAAAAGAAAAAGTACAAAAATTAATATTTTCAATAAGGTGGTTCTTTAGATAATTCAGATGCTTCAATCTTCTTATTTAATCCGTATTTTTTTACTATGGATTTAACTAAATCAATAACCCAATCTGGTACACTTGGAGAAACAACAATTTTATCGACTAAGATTTCCAAGTCTGTCTTAACATGGATTCCAAACCATTTTGGATCAACATATAAAATATGTTTTCCATCTGTTTCTTGAGTTGGAACATATTTCATAATAACTGCTCTCAGTTCTCTTTCATGTTCAAAAGCCTTACGTTTATAAAGAAACGGATTGAAGATATTTGCTTTACGTATATTTTCCTTTTTATAATCAATGTATTTTACTTTACCAATAAAAATTTCATCCCCCTTATGAAGATGGAAACTTTCTTTCAATCTTTTAAAGGTTGATTGTATGGCAACACCTTCATTACTCTGAAGACATATTTCCCACATAGCTGCTGATTCATTATCATTTATGTGCCAACTACTTATATTTACTATTTTTCTGAACCTATCATATATTTCAATTTGATTCAATTTTACATTAGGTTTTAATTTATCTTCCCATAGTTTAACATCGGCCTCAGTAAATTTTCCCTCGAATTTATCAGATAATTGATCACTTCGAACAAAGAATAAGGCATTTTTTTCTAAATAAGATAAAAACTTTATGAAATCTACATATCGCCAAATTATTGTATTATCTATAGGTTCTTCAAATTCGGAATTTTTCTCGTAAATATTGACTCCTCTTTTGTTCAAATCACCTTTTTCTTTAAAAAACTAATCTTTAAAATCCCCCTTCCATGCTATAAAAAGCATGGTTTTCCTCCAATGGGAAACAAACCGCCTGTCGACGTTTTATTTCAATTCCTGCATGCGATTCATCCCACACACAAAAGTTTGGGGATTTCTCTCTTGGATTTTCTTAATGATGACAATTTTATAATACATTCCGATTTTTTGGAGTTCTTTGTCCTTATAATAGAGAAGATAATCAATCATTTAAATTTCAAAGCAATAAAAGAAACACCATTACACTAAATATGTAAATGCAATTTATCACTCGATTTGTTGCAACGAAAAATTTTCATTCGTACCACCTGATAATGTTACAGAACTTTACCCGAGTTAATTTTTATATTTATGAAAAACGGTCCGCAAGAAAGTTTTTACTCATGACATAGCGTCTTGTGTCATAGTATACTCCTATACAAAGGATACCGCAAGAGTTATAGAATATTATTTGTATATCAGTGATGGATGCCACGTTGTGCAAATTTAAGAAGATACCTTAAAAATAAAACTGAATCTAGAGGCATGGAGAAAATTAGTTTTATTCCACCGATATTCATCCTTATCATTGAAATGGTATTACTGGAACATGCAATAAGGTATGGTGAGAGATATGTCATATTTTTTACTATTATTCTTTTAATTGTCTCTTTTATTGAATTATTTCTAATCATGCGAGAAATACACAAAACTCGAAAGTGTAAAATGTTTAATCAAACTCTTACCATCAAACTCGATGATTTTATCACAGAAACAAAAAAAACAAATGTGAAAGAGATCGTTTCGCAGTTCGTAGATAGATATCCTATCTATGAAAAAAACAGAGATGAAGTCTATGAATTAACCTGTCAAATATTGCAAACGCATAAGGATGAAAATATCAAGAAAATTAATAAATAATTTAACTTCTCCTTTGGAGGAGCTCTTTCAATGTGTACTTTGGTAATAATTTTTGGATATGTTACCCATAAAAGTAAATTTGTGCAAGCAAGAGGACTATTACTTGCTTTGAATATCCTGTTCAATACAGTTCGATGAATTACTATTGTTGATCTTTAAGTAAGCATCCTTTTCACATTTTATTTTTCCATTAAATTAGTTTGACCAAATACCATACCCTAGTTCTCTCAATTTCTCAGTAATTGCCTGTTCAATCTGTTCTGCTTCATCACGTGTCTTAATAGGATTAAATAGTTCATATATGTCCTTCCTCAGACACAAACCGTATTCCTTTACAAAGCGATTCGCTTTATACCCATCTTTATGTTGTTGAAATCTGATGTCTGGACTATGATATGTTTGCCCAACATAAAAGCAATCTTTTTCTGGATTCATTTGAGGATTACACTCCCTAAATTTACGGCTTTTTAATACCCTCTTGTCGAGTAGAATTATATAAACATTATATAACATTTCTTCCCTCAAAACTACTTTTTCCGTTTTCATTAATTTTTTATCCTTATTATATTCTTTCTTTTTTTCCAATCGACAATAAATTAAATATTTCAAATTCAGACTCAGATTGCGACTATGTCAATAGATAAAAAAAATTATTAATTCGTCGTTAAATTGAAGAATTAATCCATGAAGGAAATGCCCACAGAATCGAAGAATTCATCTCACTAGATTACAAAGAAATCTATAAGGAAAGGATTTATTTTTTCGGCATCACAGGAGCTAAAGATTAAATATTATATTTTAGACAAACATATCTAACCTAATACTGACTATCGAAGGACAAATAGGCAAAGAAGATTGAATTGCAACGTGCATTAAGACAATCGGCACTCACAAAAGTTTCTGGATGGAGATAAAACCTACTGGCGAAGCGAAGTAGCGACGTATATTAGAGCAACCATCAAAAAAGTGATTAAAGGACGAATTGCGGAGCATGGTGGAGCCGTTATACCTTTTGAATTATTGGTAAAGACTAATAATTATGATGAATAAAAATGATAAATGATTTATTGTGATACAAATTTGACCAATGCTATAGCTACTGCTACTGAGTTTCAAAATATTATGTCCTGGGCAGGTGTTCTAAGCAACCCGCCTATGGCGGGTGCGCCTACCCATAAAGTAAACAATTGTCTGACTAAAAGAAGTAAGATTCATCCCACACACTGAAGTGTGGGAATCTCTGGCTTGGATTTCTTAAAGAAAAACGAGTGATCTTTGAACCATTAATTGGAAAAAGTTAGGTCGTATAGCCCGGCATGAAGAATGCCGGTGCTGGAATATGTTTTTAGTGTTTCATGCACAATA